>OGCG01001124.1_pt1 | contig 13975 bp, 14 predicted proteins | sample 1570061 | NCBI WGS metagenome assembly OGCG01 (sample SAMN06268698, study PRJEB24515) | hot springs metagenome | isolation source: Joseph's Coat, Yellowstone National Park, Washington, USA | place: USA:Joseph's Coat, Yellowstone National Park, Washington, USA
CGTTGAGCCAGGCAGCGTTTGGATACGGCGCAGATTTAGAAATGGCGCGCTCAGCCCTGCGCTCGCCTCTGTGGAGGCCCTAGCGAGTTTTGCGCTGGCGCCTTTCCCCATCGCCATACCCATACAACGCTCGGAATCACGGGTCCAGTGATCTGGTGTTCCTCGGCTTTCCCATCGCTTGGCCTGTCATAGGCAGGCGTGTTCCTTTTCCTGCGGTCCGTCCCTTTTGAGGAAGACCGCCTTGGCTGTGCATCGAGCCGACGAGCGTTGCTGCAAGTGGCAAAAAGTTCTCAGGCGAAAAAGACTCCATCCTCGCGCTTATGGTCGAAGTACCCTGGCCAACGGCGGCCAGCCGTTTGACGTCGGTACGCTGACGCCGGCACGGCCCACGCTCTCAGCCAACGTCTATCGGGCACGCGGCGCCGATTCTTTATAGGCTTCTATAAATTCGCGCGCGCGGTCAATCGGAGTGGCGAAGCCAATACCTTGTCCCTCCGCATAGATCGCCGTGTTTATACCGATAGCTTGACCCAGAATGTTGAGTAACGGCCCGCCTGAGTTCCCCGGCTCAATCGGCGCGTCAGTCTGGAGGAGCCCCGAGAGGTTTTCCGATACGTCGAACTCGCCGCTAGCCGTGATGGAGCGGTTGAGCGCGGAGATCGTACCAGTCGTCACGGTTGGAGCACCCCCCAGTCCTAGCGCGTTGCCGATTGCTGCGACCGGTTCTCCAAGGACTGCGGGAGAAGAGGAGAAGTGGACAGTTGGAAGCCCAGATACCCCCTCGACGTGGATCAAGGCGATGTCTTGAGAGGGGTCCACCCCAACCACGGTTGCGGGATATGCGCCCTTGTGTCCGTAGATGCTCACTTTTATCGAAATTGCGTTCTCGATCACGTGATTGTTCGTGAGCACCAGCCCGTTAGGGCTCACGATCATTCCTGTGCCCGCCAGAGCGGCCTCTGTCGGGCCCCCAAACCCGAAGAAGGACGGCGCCTGTGTTTCCACAGCGGTCGAGTTGATGTCGACCACCGCGGGGTCGACGGCTTTTGCAATGGCGGCCACGTTGATCTGTTGAGTGGCTGGGCTGGCTGGAAGGACACGCGCGACTGGCATTGCCAAGCTCGAAGAGGCCGTAGTGGTTGTCCCTATGACGTAGCCCACGCCCCCTCCTGAGGCGCCTGCTAGCAAGAGGGCTGCTGCGAGCGCTGCCCAGCGGCGCGCCCCGATCTGGCCGCGAAACTTGGAACGGGCGAACCTGGCGTTCCAGGAGGAGGGGCTCGCGTCTTTCCGCTCTGCGGAGGTCTCTGAGCCGTATGAGCCACCCCAGCTGGCTCCCTTTGGGACCTGTCCCCATCTCATCCCGCCCGTCGTGGCCACGTCCGGAGAGCGGACCTCGTCCCCGAATTCAGGAAACTGCGTCATGGTCGCTCCTTTCGTCCGAGACTGGCGGGGCCAGCCCAGCTCCAGGGGGCTCACACGCTCGGGAGGGGGAGGGCCCGGCGTCCCGCCTTCCGGAGCTGGACTGGCACTGAGGCAACCGCCTGTTGCCTGCTCGACCGGGTGCTCGACCGGCCGCCTGAAATCATGATGGCAGCCGAACCTTAGAGGAAACTGAGAGCAGGCTTAGAGATGTCCGAGACTTGTAGTTGGGCGCGACAGGCCTTGGGCGTGGCAGGATGCCTCCCGTGGGGGTTGACGCAAATGAAGAGAGGGGTCCACAGCGAGTCTTTCACTGGGGACGCCCCGCGTTGTCCACGAGGGGGAGATCGCGGATCGCAATAATCATCCTGGTGGCGGTGCCGGTGTTAGCTCTTGGCGTGCCGCCGCTGTTCGGCAGGCCTCTTCTTTATGGTGATGCGGCAGATCAGACCTTCCCATTACGCGCCCTGGCGGGCGCGATCCTGGGAGAGGGTCACCTGCCGCTATGGGACCGCTACATCTGGTCGGGCACACCACTGCTGGGCGGATTCAACGCCTCGGCTCTTTTCCCTGCGACCCTTCTTTATGCCTTCTTGCCAGCTCAGATGGCGTGGGCTGTTGGCGCCATCGCGGCCTACGTCATTGGGGGTCTCGGGGCCTATGCGTTCATGCGCGATCACGGCCTGGTTGTGGGGGCATCTCTAATTGGCGCCGCCACCTTCGCTTTCGGGGGCACGATGGTCGCCCAATACGGCCATATGGACATGGTGGACGGGGTCTGCCTCATGCCGTGGGGACTGCTGGCCCTTAGAAGAATTGCCTTTCAGGCGGGATCCGTTTGGGGATGGGTCGCAGTTCTGGGCCTGGTCATGGGGGTTCTCTGCCTGACGGGCGAGCCTGAGACAATTCTCTATGTTTCCGCGGCCTTCGGACTTTATTGCATAGCACTTCTCCCAAGGGCTGAGACGAAAAGGTCAAGACTGCTCATGGGTGCTCTTGGCGGCGCTGGGGTCGGCGTGGCCCTAGGCAGTCTCCAGTGGCTCGTAGGTTTGGACTGGGAGGGCCTTTCCCAGCGGGCCAAGGATACCTACGCGTTCTTCTCTTCCTTTTCCTTGCCGGTTCGCCAGACCATCCTCAGCATCTTTCCCTTCCTGCAGGGAGGGGCAAAGCTGCTCGGCGAACCTGCGTACATGGGGCCAGCTGATCTGACCGAGCTCAATGGGTATGTGGGGATGCTCCCTCTCGTTGCCGCTGTGGCGCTCCTCTTTCCCCATTGGCGTCGTCGGGCTAAGGGTGCGGATTTGGCCACCTGGTACGCGATAGGGGCTCTGGCGCTCCTGTTCGCGTGGGGAGGGCACGGTCCGCTGGGGCCGCTTCTCTACCGCGTCCCCTACTGGGGAGCCCAACGAGGTTCAAGCAGGAACTTGGCGACCCTGGACATGTCGCTTGCCATGCTCGCGGCCTTCTTGGTCGACGGCCTGCTGCGCACCCCTCAGCGGTGGGAGCGGGCCCACCGCCTTCAGAGACTTGTCCCGGCTGTTCCGTTCGCAATGGCCGTTGGGTTGAGATTCGCGTGGTCGCTGAGCGCCAGGGCCGTGCTGGCCCGCCTCACGGTGCCCAATCCGTCCGAAATACCGGATGGCTCACTCGCCTCGATCGGCTACTACTTGGACTGGGCCTGCGGGATCTCGGCAGCAGCCGCCCTGGCCGTCATCTACGGCGAGCGTCTGCGAAGACGGACGAGACTGCTCGGGCTCATGGTCCTAGTCGGCGCTGACCTCGCCGTCTTTGCTGCGGGGAGCGAGATGTTCTGGACCTATCCGACAGCCGCGCTGAAGGGGGAGGGGACCGCAGAGCTTGTGGCTCGACGGCTCCTTCTGGGCGGGGGACGCTTTGGCATATACCTTCCCGGGTTCGGACCAATCGAACAGACTGGACCGCCGGACTTGAACATTCCAGCGCGCCTTGAGTCGGTGAATGGATACGGCTCCATCGTCTACCGGAGCTACGCGATGGCTACCGGAGCCCACGAGATCGATTACTTGAGTCCGGCTGCGCTCGCCAACGGCACGCTCGACCAACTCGGCCTGACGACGCTCCTCACGGCCCCCTCGTATTTGCAGACCAGCCCGGCGACCATTTCTACCACCCACTTCCTCATAGGAGCTGGAGCGGCAAAGGTCATCTATTTGGGTGAGTACCAGGCGGTCCGGCGCGTGGTGGCCAGGGTGGTCCGGGGCAGCCAAGCCCACCTCAAAGTGGGGCTCGTACTCCCGAACGGGAAGCGGGCGTGGCTCCCCCGCGGTTTTGGGAACGGGATTTACCTGCCGCCTGGCCCAATTCCGGCCGAGGCAGTGGTCATTGAGGCAGCGAAGGGGCAAAGCCTACTCGTGAGTGCTCCGGAGGTTTTCGGGATCCGGGGCGTTTCCGAGACCCTCGACGGCCCGCTCGCTGGGGCGCTCAGCCCTCCCCGCTGGATCTTCAGGGGAAACCAAGGTGGGCTTTCCATCTTCTTGGAACGAGACGCTACTCCCCATCTGGTACTCCTCGGAGCCCACGGTTCAGCGCGACTCCTCCATGAGTCTCTGGATGGCTCTGAGGTGGACCAGGTGCGGACAGACCGGGCTGCCTCGTTGGTGAGAGATGTTGCGTGGGCTCCGGGATGGCAGGCGAGCCTCGAGAAAATTGATGGATCAGGACCTGCCTTCAGCGAGGAGGCTCACCGGCATGGCCTGGTGCAGGAGGGGCTTGTGCCCGAGGGGGCTTGGAAGATCACCTGGTCGTATCATGCGCCTGGCTTGGACTCGGCGGAAGTGGCGGCGGCCTTTGGAATTGTTGCAATCCTGGCTCTGGCTGTGGCAGAAGCGTGGAGCCGGCGGGGGCACCGGCCCGCCTAGGCAAAGCTTCCCGGATGCGCAAAGATATGCCGGTGCCGATGCGAGAAGACTGCAAGCATTACCAGAGCCGCACCTACCAGACCGGTGAGGTGGCTCGCTGGTGCAGTCTGGATTTGGCGCCGGAGGCTCCCTGGCGGTGCCCGGACAGTTGTCCGGGCTATGAGGTTCGCCTTGCTGAGGCTGGATGGATCCACGGCAGCATGGTGGAGCCGAAGGTTGAAGACGAGCCGGACCTCGATTCGGCGTCTGTTGCAGATCTGCTTGGGGCGGCGGAAGCTGTTGTTGAGGAGGTCACCCCCGAAGTGCTGGCCGAAACGAGGGCTGCTCAAGAGCGATCCCGAAGACCCTGGTGGCGTCGTCTCCGCCGATAGGGCTTCCCGAGCATATTTTCTCTGCCGCTAAAGTGAATAAAAGTGGCATTCTCGAATCACCTGGAGGCGCTCCGAAGCCAGGACCAAGGGCCGCCGTGGGCCAAGAAGGAAAGAGAAGACGCGACGGTACGCGCTCTTGAGATGGCCTGGCCAACAGAGACAGAAGAGGACTGGCGATACTCAGTAGTGGACCAACTTGGTTTGGACTCCTATTCGATTGGGGCGGCGAATTCCTACCCAACCTGGCAGGGGCTTCCGCCAGAACTCACCGACCTCTCTCGCTTTTCTGCCGTGGTGCGTTGCGCGGGGGGCAGAGTGGTCGCCTCTGAGGGAGAGATGGCTCGTGAACTCGTGATTCCAATTGCTGAAGCAGACGGCCTGTCCCATGTGGTCTTTTGGGGACCAGAGGCCCGGGATCGCTTTGGCGTGGTTGGCGATGCCATCTGTTACGACCCGGCAATCCTTGTGGTCCCGCAAGGCATGATCCTGGAGGCGCCCATTCTTGTCGTGCATGCCCTGGAGGGGCGTCACAGCTTCGTGCCGACAAGAACAGTGGTCCTGGCGGGTGCCTCTTGCCGCGTCGAGGTCGTTGAAGTGTTCGTCTCGGCGGGAGAGGACAGCTTCGGTGTCTCGAGCACCAGGGTTGTAGCCGAGGAGGGCGCTCAGGTAACCTACGGAGGACTTCAACTTCTCGACGAGCGGGATCGCCAGGTGTGGCAACTCCGCCTTGAGGCAGGACGCAACGTCTCCGTATCCAGCTTCTCTGTATCCCTGGGAGGGGCATACGCCAGGCTGCAGACGGAGTCCTACCTAAAGGGGCCGGATTCCTCCGCTGACATCGGGGCGGCATACCTGGGGTCGGGGGAACAGGTGCTCGACTTTCGGACCAATCAGCTGCACTGCGCTCCTTATACGCGCTCCGATCTACTCTTCAAGGGAGCAGTCGGGGGCTCGGCACGCTCGGTGTATACGGGGCTTATAACGGTGGCCAAGGGGGCAGTGGGTACGGACGCCTTCCAGACCAACCGGAACCTGGTCCTCTCGGAGGGCGCGTCGGCATACAGCGTTCCCAATTTGGATATCGAGGAGAACGATGTGCGGTGTTCGCATGCATCCGCGGTCGGACCGCTCGACCCAGATCTAGTCTTCTATCTAGAGAGCAAAGGCATAGAGCCCGCAGAAGTGCGTCGCCTGCTCGTCGAAGGATTCTTCTCCGACGGCCTTGAGCGCATCCCCGATTTATGGCTGCGCCAGGTTGCCAGAGGCTTAGTTAGCGAGAAGATCTTGAAAGCGGTGACCGCATGAGCGAGCGGTGGGAGTTTGTCTGCGAGGAAAAGGAGCTCGAGGACTCCAGGCCAATTCGAGTCGAGGTGGCCGGTCTGCGTCTGGCCGTAGTGAGGATCGACGAGTCGGTCTATGGTGTAGACGACCGCTGCAGCCACCAGAATTACGCCCTATCGGAAGGGGAGGTCGACCCTGAGGAATTGACAATCGAGTGCTGGAAACATGGGTCAAGATTTTCTCTCCTCACTGGGCATCCGACCTGTCTGCCCGCGACCAAGCCGGTGCGCGTCTATGAACTAAAGACTCAAGACGGCGCGGTGTGGGTAAAGCTGCCATGAGCCTGCTAGAAGTACGCAGTTTGGAAGGCGGAATTGGCGGGCGGACCATACTCCACGGGATCGACCTGGAGGTCTCTGGAGGCGAGGTTCATGCCATCATGGGGCCAAATGGTTCAGGAAAGTCGACTTTCGTCAACCTTCTCATAGGCCGCCCGAGCTACATCGTGAGTGGGGGCGAGGTGTTACTGGACGGCGAGGACCTCATCTCGCTTGCCCCATGGCAGCGTGCTAGGCGGGGCCTTTTGGCGGTGCCTCAGTATCCGGCGGAGATCCCGGGGGTGAGCCTGCTAGATGTCCTTAAAGCAGCAGGTCGAGGCGAGTTGGATGCTTCGGCATTGCAGGCGGAGGCAGCTGTGTTAGGTTTGGCACCGAGTCTTCTGGAGCGCTCCTTGAACGTGGAGTTCTCAGGGGGCGAGAAGAAGCGGATCGAAGTGCTGGCTCTTCTCCTCCTTGGCCCGAAGGTGGCCATTTTGGACGAGGTCGACTCGGGCCTCGACGTGGACGCCCTTCGTCAGGTGGCCAGCCGGCTCGCGCAAGCCAGCCAGTCAGGCCTGGGGGTGGTGGCAGTTACCCACTACAGCAGACTGCTTCGTTACCTAAAGCCCGACCGCGTGCATGTGTTGGTGGGTGGGAGAATCGTCGAGACTGGAGGGCCCGAGCTAGCGGAGTCCCTTGAGCAGACTGGCTACGCGCCCTACGGGATCGAAGAGAAGGCGGGGTAGTCTGCTCCGTGGTCTAAGCAAACTGTTTAGAGAGAAGGCCCCGGCGAGGCGGAGAACATCTTTGGCAGGATGGGGCCATAGCTTTCATGGCACCAATATGGATGATTAACTTCTAGCCCTCTTTTCCACCTGGTCGAGAGCCTCGGAGAGAGCATTCCAGCTGAGCGTCGCGCACTTGATGCGAGCCGGGAATCTGGCCAGACCAGCTAGTGCCGCGAGTTCTCCGAGCGAGGCGTAATCAGGTGCAGCGGGCTCGGCCTCAGCCTCGCCAACCGACATCATGGCCTTGAAGCTCCGGATTAGCAAGCGCGCCTGTTCGATCTTTTTGCCGGAGACGGCCACCGACATCATCGAGGCCGATGATCTCGAGATTGCGCAGCCTTGTCCACTGACCATGACCTTGGTTATGAGGTCGCCTTCTACCTCCATGGTGACCGTGACTTCGTCCCCGCAGAGCGGATTCAATCCTTCGACGCGCACCGCCGGTGGCGACGGTAGCTCGCCCTCGTTTCTCGGGTTTCGATAGTGATCTAGGACTATCTCTCGGTAGAGATCTTCGAGTCCGGGAAGGGATCCCTGTGCCATGTCCAGATTCCTTCGCTTTGTACTCAGTCGATTGCGAAAACGCGCCTCACTGACCAGAGCGCCTCGGACAGCGCGTCGATGTCTGAGGTGTCGTTATAGACATAAACGGAGGCTCGTGCGGTCGCGGGAACCCCCAGCCTCCTCATGAGGGGCTTGGCGCAGTGGTGTCCCGCCCTCACACAAACCCCTTCCGAGTCGAGCACCTGCGCAACATCGTGTGCGTGCACTCCCTCGACCACAAACGAGATCGCCGATCCCCGATCCTCGGCCTGGTTAGGGCCGAAAACCCTGACTGCGCCAGCGTGCTCGGACCCGAGCCTCTCCAAAGCGTACGCTACCAGGGACAACTCATGTTCTCGCACCGCATCCATGCCCAGGCCGCAGAGGTAATCGATTGCTGCAGCCAGCCCTATTGCCTCGGCTATCGGCGGCGTGCCTGCCTCGAACTTGGCAGGTGGCTCGGCGGGGCGGAAGCCGTCCAAGCGCACATCCGCGATCATCTCACCCCCTCCAAGAAAAGGTGGCATCGCATCGAGCAGCTCTGCCTTACCCCACAGCACGCCAATGCCGGTGGGGCCGAGCATCTTGTGACCAGTGAAAGCCAAGAAGTCCACCCCCAGCGCTGCTAGATCGGTCGGGATACTCGGGACATACTGTGCGGCATCGGCTATGACCACAGCTCCGACGGCATGCGCTGCATCAACCAGGGTGCGTACCGGTGGGATGGTCCCCAGGACGTTCGAGCAGAGGCTAAGCGCCAGCACCTTGGCGCCGGTCAGCTTCTCTTCGAGGCGATCGAGGTCGAGATATCCGTCGTCTCTAATCCCGATGTAGCGGAGGTTTAGCCCCCTCCGTTCAGCGAGCATCAGCCACGGCACCAGGTTGGAGTGGTGCTCCATCTCGGTGAGCACAACGACATCGCCGGGGCGCAGCGCATAGTCGGCCCAAGATCGGGCCACCAAGTTCAGCGCCTCCGTCACATTGCGAGTGAAGACGACTTCATGGCTGGGGTCGGGGGCGTGGATGAACCTCCCCGTCTTTTCTCTAGCAGCTTCGTATGCGGCGGTGGCAGCCTCGGCCAGCCTGTAAACACCTCTATGGACGTTCGCATAACTCGCCTCGTAAAGGCTGTCCATCGCTTCCATCACCGCACGAGGCTTTTGCGAGGAAGCAGCCGAGTCCAAGAAGACAAAGCGACCCGCGGCGGCTTCGCTTGAGAAGATGGGGAAGTCGCGGCGAATCGCTGAGACGTCTAGAGCCGTGCGCGGCCTAGTCGCAGTAGTATGAAGGCTCCCCGGCCTGCTTATTTCTTCCATTGCTCGTAGCCTTGCTCTTCGACGGCCTTGGCGAGCTCGGGGCCTCCCGTCGCCACCAGGCAACCGTCTACAAGCAGGTGGACCCGGTCGACATCCAGCTCGTCCAACAACCGATGGTAGTGGGTAATGACCAAGGTGGCCATGGTGGGCTTCGCCTGGCGCACCTCAGCTATGCCTTTCGCGACCATCCTGAGAGCGTCTATATCTAGCCCGGAGTCCGTCTCGTCCAGGACTGCTACGTCAGGCTGGAGGATGGCCATCTGTACGATCTCGTTCCGTTTCTTTTCGCCCCCAGAGAAGCCCTCGTTTAGATAGCGGTTGGCAAATGAGCGCTCCATGCCGAGCCTGTCGAGCCACTCTGCTAGTGCCACGTGCAGTTCCACTATGGAGACCTCTCGCTGCTCCCTAGCTGCCAAGGCCCGCCGAAGGAATTGCACCACTGGAACTCCAGAGATCTCCTCGGGCTGTTGGAACGCGAGAAACAGACCCGCTTTGGCTCGCACGTCTGGCGGTGCTGTAGTCACGTCTTGGCCCAGGAGCCTGATGGATCCCTCGGTGACCTGGTAGGAGGGGTTGCCCATGATGGTGTTGGCCAAGGTGGATTTGCCCGAGCCGTTCGGCCCCATTACCACGACGAGTTCGCCCTCGCCAACCATCAGGTCAACACCGTGGAGAATCTCGCGACCCTCCACGGATACATGGAGCCCCTCCACCTCGAGCGCCTTCGCCGTCATCTCTCCCAGTCTATTCGCACTATGCGGATAGGTGAAATTTCGAAGCGAGCAGTTCCCTACCATCAGTACCCACGTTGCCTCCACTCCTCCAGGCTCGGCATCTCGGCGGCGATGGTCGTCGGCGAGCCGTGACCCGGGAGCACCAGGGTGCTCGAAGGCAGGCTTCGAAACAGCCGCTGCTCGATGGAGGCCATGATGGTCTCGAAGTCTCCCCCTGGGAAATGCGTTGCACCTGGCCCACCAGGAAACAGCGTGTCTCCGCTGAATAGGACCTTCGCGCCCTCCACAAAGAAGCAGCAGGACCCCGGTGTGTGGCCAGGGGTGTGGATGACGCGTACCCTCTGGCGCCCAACGCCGATTGTGGTGTCGTCTTCAAGCAGAAAGTCGTATCCCATTTCTGCGAGCATTGGCGCGTCTTCTTCGCGAATGCCTACTTTGATCCCTGCCTCCCTAGCCTCTGCAACTGCTTGGATATGGTCCCAGTGGCCGTGGGTTTCCAAGGCGATATCGGCCCCTAGCCGTCGACAGGCCTCCAGTAGTCTGGCGGCTTCGTTCGCAGCGTCCACCAGAAGGGCCTGACCGGTCTGTTTGCAGCGCAGGATGTACGGATTGTTGTAGAGAGGCCCTACCACGAGGCGGTAGATCTCAATGTCGGCATTCTTGAACACTAGCTCAGCAATGCAACCAGCCTAATCGGGAGGAAGTATTCAAGACCTCCCGGTGCCCGTTTTCTTTTCAGCACGCTGCCATGGCTCCATCAGAGCCCAATGGCAGCTTCGTCGCTCGCATGCCGGAGATCAGCCTTATGATCAATTGACAATGGACCAAGATCGATCGGTCTCATCTTGGACCAGCCTGACGCGCAGTCGCTTGTTGCGCGGGGGACCAGAGCTGTCTGAGGTGTGCGGGAAAGAAGGCGCCATCATCTCTCTTTAGGGCTCGCGCACTCCGCTATCTTCCAGCTCGTGCTCCAATGAAGTGGCGCATAGTCTTGTGGCAAATCATCACGTTAACTACCTCGATCGAATCCGAAATAAAGACCGTGTAGTTCAGTGGAAATATCTTGAGAATTACGCCGCCATGTAGTTAGAGTTACTATATAACGAGCTTCAAGTAGCCCGAACCAGTCCTGAAGAGGGCAGGACAGTGTGGGTCTGCTGCAAAAGAGCGAAGCAGGGGGTGTACCGCCGTATCAAACAAAATATAGCAAGAAATGGTGCGTTGAATAAGATTGCAGACTTAGCCAGGCAAGCTTTCATCTGGCTGACCTCGATTCCACATAGTAGCGAGCAAAATCGGAGCCTGCAGTCTCGTATGTACTGCTGCTGTGTGCGCACAATATTAGTGTTACGATATTTACTCTTTATCCAAGATTGGTGCTTCAATTGAATGCAATCTGGCTTTCCAGACAATAAGGCTGTGCAGGCAAAAAAATTGTGAGCTCTTCAAAGCAGGAATTTCGAGTCAAGGCGGTAAACTTACAGGTGCGCTCCCAACGCCGAGATTCCTTTTGTGTATTCTTTGACGTGGAGCTAGGTGGTCATATGGCGAGAAATATTCTAGGGCCGGGAGTGCTGTCGGGATCGGTGGCCTGATGAGTGATTCTGTGAAACGCAGTCATGTGACCAACCTCTTTGTTCTATGACACCTACACTTATGTAGATGTTGTGGTCAAAGTGAAGTGCTTGTTGAGATTTGCAAAGCGTAATGGAGCCAGCTGCCTGTGCAGATGTAATAACTTGCATAGATACGATAGGAGATTAGGCACCACTGATGGGTGTCCGAATGGAGTGATTCTACCTCATCAGAATGTGAGCTTAAGGTAGATTGCACATCTCTATGAGTCGATCTGGAAAGTGGGAGCACTAAGGGTTTCCGTGATAATCTCGCGTGTGTTCTCCAGCAAGTTCTTCAGCGTAACTCGCTTCGTCGAGAACTTCCGTAGCGAATGCGGTGGTAAGCATAAATTGTCTTGGCAGTCCAAGGGGTAAGCATAAGGAGCTGGCGGAGGCGCTCTTTTGGGCTTTTATGCGAGGGTATCCAGCTCCCGCCCCAGTGATGCGCGCCATACGCTTCTGGGAATCGTTCATAGCGCCGGTGTCTCTCGTCGCCCCGATACGGGAAGAAATACTTCGGAGGAAAGATGTGGGGAGGTGTAAAGCCAGCTTGTATCCATTCATCGAGCAGTCGAGCAAGGAATCGGGGACCCGTTGTGATGACTGGAGAGGCGTCAGGATTTGAAAGGTAGGAAGACCTCAAGTATAGAGTAGCCCTTTCGAAAAAAGGGTGATGTGGAACGCAACCCATAATGCTGTTGCAGACTTGGCCTTGGGATTCTTCGCTTAGCCAGAAGGTCAAGTCTGGCGTTAGCTCATCTATCGACCGAAAGCATTCAAGGTCAGCATCCTTGTAGACACCACCGTATTGGTAGAGGATCTCAAGTCTCGCGATGTCAGCTTTCTGTGCAGGAGTGCTTGCGCGTTCGTAGATGTCTTGGTTGTGTAGGGGCAACAGATTGGAATCTGTCCAGAGAACGAAGTCCCAATCAGGATGCTTGTCCTGCCAGCTCTTGTAGTAGCGCCGGTATTCGCGAGGCATCGGGTCACCTAGCCAGATCGTATGGAAAATCTTTGGAATGGCTTTGGCGGCGGACGGTAGGTCATTCCTAGGTACGCTGCAACTTTCGTAGTCCGGATCGGCTTCCACGCCTACCAGAGTAGTCCTATGTGATTCCACTATATGAGGCGGCGGGAGTATCTGCGGTTCGAGGGGCTGGGGCTTTGGGGAAGAGAGCGAGCGAATGACCAGGCTTCCGGCGTGGCCGGCCCCTGTCATTGCTTTGGGCGGAGATTGGGATAGGTTTATTGACACCAGGAGAAAGGAGGTGGTCCAGCTGTCAGATAGTTGTGCAGGGACCCTGGAGGTGACTGGCCGCTAGGGAAGTCACTGGTGATCCCTGGCGAATCCCAGCCAGGCACCGCTCGGGGCGAGCCGAGGAGTCCCGCTCGGCAGCTGTTCGCACCGAGTCTTACCAGTATTTGGGGCTGGGCAGGAAGACTTCCTGCCCAGCCCTTTTTTTGCTGCCGTTGGCGTGAGGGAGGGTCCCCCAAGCCCCCTTGGGTGGAACACGCGGCGGAGCGGCCAGGGCTACCTTGGGCTTGATGCAAGTGCGACTCCCGCTTGACGAACAAGGCCTCGAAGCTTCCGTGGTATTCCCCGACGCTGCGGAAGGACGAACTTTGAGTTGCCTGTTGGTGGTACCTGGGTTGGGTGCAAAGGAGCTCGGGTCGCTGGCTGCGGAGGCGTATCGGACCTGGGCAGAGGCACTGGCCGTCGAGGCCGCCATGGCCGTCGCGAGCTTTGTGTTTAGCCCGATACCGCCAGGACCTGGCCCCAAGAGGGCGCTTGAGATGCTGGGTGCGCTGGTTACGGCCTTGAGAGAGAAGCGTACATGGCGGGGGATTTGGCTGGCAGGTTTTGGTGAAGGCGGGGCATTGGCCATATGCGCAGGTGCCTACGACCAAGGCATCCAGGGCGTAGCGTGCCTTGGTGGGCCCCCCGAATTGGAAGAGATCGGGGCGTTGCCATTAGAGCTCGTGGCTGCAATTCCCCCGCGACCCCTCCTCATGGTCTACGGCGCGGAGGACCAGCGGGTGCCGATTCCGGAGGCTCGCCGACTGGCAGAAGCGGCGCGTGGCCAGGTCGAGCTGCGCATACTGCCTGGCGCGGACCACAACTTGCGCAACGATCCGCGCGCGGGGGCCATCATTATCGGATGGCTCGAGCGAGCAGGCAAGATGCAGGGACACTGATGAAATGGTGCTTTGCATGCGGCTTTGTTGCGGTTGGACTCGGGAGTCTTAGCATGAGAGAGTCGCTGCTACGCCACTGCGTTTTGTTCCGATGCAAAAGGAGAGGTCTCAGAGCTATAATTTTTACGTCCTTGCTAGTTTGATAGTGATTCAAAAGATTTTGTGCTTTAACCGTATAATTCTTCTCATATTTGTCAATCTTGACGACGCACATGGGGGTTCGGTCGGTGTTCAGAGATTGAAGAGCCGTCATCTGATTGTGTCCTATCAGCAGACGGTCATTGGTAAATCGCTCGAACACAACAGCAACGGAAGAAGTATAGACGCGGTGCCATTGTCGGTCGTGTTCTAAATAGGTTGATAGGGAATAATCGGGAGGCCAGAGCACCCAACGTACATTCCACTTAGTAAGCAGGGTGTCGAGGTCTTCCGTTAGATTAGCGATATTCAAATACGGCTCTACGCGATGAGGCGTGGGGAACGTCCTCGGATTCGAG
>OGCG01001125.1_pt1 | contig 13973 bp, 12 predicted proteins | sample 1570061 | NCBI WGS metagenome assembly OGCG01 (sample SAMN06268698, study PRJEB24515) | hot springs metagenome | isolation source: Joseph's Coat, Yellowstone National Park, Washington, USA | place: USA:Joseph's Coat, Yellowstone National Park, Washington, USA
CTATAGCAGCACCCGCAGCACCGTCAAGCAATTGGTTCGTCTGTTGCTAGAGGGCGTGTGCGCGGGGACAGAAACAACCGTGCAAGCGGCGACCGCCGCAGAAGAGGGTAGCGCCGTCTTGAATTTGACGATCGCCGGCGCCGAAGGCGACGCCTCGACGGCCGAGGCGCTGTTGTGGCGGAACCTCGATGAAGTCAGCCGGCTGGCGGGGCAATCGCTGTTGCGCCAACTGGGCGGCACAGTGACGGCTGAGCGCACCGACGACGCCCTGATATTGCATATCGTTTGGCGACAATCCGCATGATTCGCGCGCATACGAGTCGGAAGTAACAAACCGACCGGCGGGACGTCGGTCCCACTTGATTCACCTGATCAGCGCGAAGCTGGTTCTCCTCGTGGTCTGGCACTTACGCTTCCAACTTTGCATGCAGACCCGATTTTCTTCCTTGCCGGAAGCGCGGCGGCGGGCGAGAATGAGAACAGATTTCTCAACGCGCGCTGTTTTTTTCTCAGGAGTTTCGCATGACCACAGCAACTCTCCCGACGACGAAGCGTCGTCTATACATCGATGGCAAATGGTGCGATGCAGACAACGGCGGCACCTTGGGCGTGATCAATCCAGCTACGGAAGAAGTGATTGCCGAAGTGGCCTACGGCGGCCGCGCCGAGACACGCCGCGCCCTGGAGGCGGCTCAGCGCGCCCTGCCCGCCTGGATGAAACGCACCGCATGGGAACGCGGCAACATCCTCAAGAAAACCGCCGAGTTGATGCGCGAACGTGTCGATGCCATCGCGCGCACGTTGACCATGGAACAGGGCAAGCCGCTGGCCGAATCCAAGGCTGAGGTGCTGCATTCCGCCGACACATTTGAATGGTTCGCTGAGGAGGGCAAACGAGCTTACGGCCAGGTCATCCCCCACTCGGTCGCCGGCAAACGCCACCTCACGATCAAACATCCGGTCGGCGTGGTGGCGTCGATCAGCCCGTGGAATTTTCCCGTAACGCTGCAATCGCGCAAGATTGCTCCCGCCTTGGCCGCCGGCTGTACCGTCGTCTGCAAGCCCGCTAGTCAGACACCGTTGTGCCTCATGCAAGTCTTTGAATGCATGATCGAGGCAGGGTTGCCGCCAGGCGTCGCCAACCTTGTCATTGGTCCCGCCCAGGAGATCGGCGACGAATTCCTGGAAAACCCCATCTGCCGCAAAATCAGCTTCACCGGCTCTACCGAAGTGGGCAAGCAGATCATGCGCGGCTGCGCCGAGCACGTCAAACGCATCAGCCTGGAACTAGGTGGTCACGCACCGTTCATTGTCTTTCCCGACGCCGACCCGGAAGTGGGCGCCAAGATCGCCGTCACAGGCAAGTTCCGCAACAACGGTCAAGTATGCATCGCCCCTAGTCGCTTCTACGTCCACAAGGATGTCGAGAAAAAATTCACCGAAGCCGTCGTTGAATTTGCACGTAATTTGAAACTCGGCAATGGGCTAGAACCTGGCGTGGAAGTCGGCCCCATGTTTGAGAAGAAAGCAATGCAGCAGACGATGGAACTAGTCGAAGACGCCCGCAAGCGCGGCGCCAAAATCCTCACCGGCGGCAAGCGCAGCGACCGCTTTGACAAAGGCTATTTTTTCGAGCCAACGGTGTTGACCAACGTTTCCGACGAACTGCGTATGATGAACGAGGAGCCGTTCGCCCCGGTGATGCCGCTCTTGGATTTCAGCAAAATCGACGATGTGATCCGCGCCGCCAACAATACGCGCTACGGCTTGGCCGCTTACGTCTTCACCAACGATTTGACGGTGGCTTGGCGGATGGCCGAAGGTTTAGAGGCAGGCATTATCGGCATCAACGATCCAGTGCCGGCGACGCCCCAGTGTCCGTTCGGCGGCATGAAGGAAAGCGGTTTGGGTCGCGAACTGGCGCACGAAGGATTGGAGGCATACTTGGAAACCAAATATGTGTCATTCAAGCTGCGTGACGGATAACCGTTTTTACTAATTCGCAGCATCCTCAAGCCCCCGGACTGCACACCACAGGCTCAAGACTGCGGATTGCACTTCGGGGGCTTTCCCGGTAAACTCTCTTCTCTCCGCACGAAGCAAGAAGAGCATCACCTTCGGAGATTCAAGGAGGAACGGAGCCATGTGCGGCATCATCGCTTATACCGGCGCCCGTCCAGCCCAGCCCCTTCTGGTCGAAGGGTTGCAGCGGCTGGAATATCGCGGCTACGACAGTGCTGGTCTGGCGACGCTGGCGGGGGGCGAATTGCACCTGCGCAAACGCGCTGGACGTATTCAAGATCTGGTCCATTATCTACGCGAGTGCCCCGCTCCCGGCGCCACCGGCATCAGCCATACACGCTGGGCCACGCACGGCCCGGCCAACGACCGCAACGCCCATCCCCACCTCAGCAGCGATCAGCGCATCGCCGTTGTACACAACGGTGTCATCGAGAACTATGCCACGCTTAAACGCCAACTCGAAAGCGACGGCGTCGTTTTCCACAGCGACACCGACACGGAAGTCATCGCCCAACTCATCGCCCGCCACCTGAACGCCGCCAGCACATCGCCAAGCGATTTCATTGAGGCGGAATCGCGGACCCTGGCGTTGCTCAAGGGAACCTATGGCTTAGCCGTGCTGAGTCGTCGTCATCCTGGTTTGATTGTCGGCGCCCGCCTGGGCAGTCCGCTAGTTTTGGGTATCGGCGACGGCGAAAATTTTCTCGCCAGCGATGCCGGCGCCCTCGTCGGTCAGACGGCGCGCGTGGTCTATTTGCAGGACCATCAATTGTGTGTGTTGACGGCCAAGGATTGGCACATTCACGGTCCCGACCGCGTTCGCGTCGAGGCGGCCGTTCACACCATCGACTGGGGTCCCAACGATCTCGACAAAGGCCCTTTTGAGCATTACATGCTCAAGGAGATTTACGAGCAGCCCGAAGCCTTGGAAAACGCCTTACGCGGTCGGCTCGACGACGCCGACGCCACCGCCCATTTCGGCGGCCTGAACTTGGATACGCAGCAGCTCCGCCGCGCCGAACGCATTATTCTGACAGCGTGCGGCACCAGCTATCATGCCGCCCTGGTCGGCGAATATCTGTTCGAAGAGTTCGCCCGCATTCCCGTCGAAGTCGAGTATGCCAGTGAATTTCGCTATCGCAATCCACCCATCGATCGCAACACCATTGTCATCGCCATTACGCAATCGGGCGAAACAGCTGACACGTTGGCGGCGCTGCGTGAATCCAAGCGCAAAGGACATCCAACTTTAGCCCTCTGTAATGTCGTTGGAAGTAGCATCGCTCGTGAGGCCGACGGCGGTGTCTATCTGCATGCTGGCCCCGAGATCGGCGTGGCTAGCACCAAGGCGTTCACCAACCAGGTGGCCGTCCTCGTTCTGTTGGCCCTGTACTTTGGCCGTTTGCGGCACCTATCCAGCCTGCAAGGGGCGAAAATGATCCAAGACTTGCGGGCCATCCCCGACGCTGTGCGCCGCACCCTGTCCTGCCACGATACGGTTCGCCGCATCGCCCAACGCTACAGCCACGTCGCCAATTTCCTCTATATGGGCCGGCAATATCTTTATCCCGTGGCACTGGAGGGAGCTTTAAAGTTGAAAGAGATCAGCTACATCCACGCGGAGGGCTATCCCGCCGCCGAGATGAAACATGGGCCGATCGCCCTGGTCGATAAAGACACGCCTTCGGTGTTTCTGCTGCCGCGCGGCGCCATCTTCGACAAGGTGATGAGCAATCTTGAGGAAGTCAAGGCGCGGGGCGGGCCGGTCATCGCAGTAGCCCACGAGGGCGATGAGGAAGTGGCCCGCCGCGCCGACGAAGTGATTTGCGTCCCGGACGTGCCGGATTATTTGCAGCCGCTGGTGACGGTGGTGCCGTTGCAGTTATTGGCTTATCACATCGCCTTGTTGCGCGGCTGCGACGTGGACAAACCACGCAACCTGGCCAAAAGCGTCACCGTCGAATGAGCGGAGCTTTCTTTTTCGATATATACACCCAGCACGGAAGATCCCGAAACCAGCCCGCAGTTCTTCTTCCGTCCGGTCGCAGGTTGTCCCTGTACTCATCTCTTCGACAGCTGGAAAAACGCAAAATTTCCCAAAAACTGCTCTCTTAACAATGCCCTTCTCAGGTTAACATCGGAGGTGTGGACCTGAAACAGTTACTCGCCCTGGCTCTCGATCCTTCGCGTATTCTCGAGGCCCGCGGCATCCTTCCCGACCCCTGGCAGCGCGTGCTTTTGTTGTCCAACGATCGGCAAATTCTGCTCAACTGCAGCCGGCAGAGCGGTAAATCCACCGTCGTCAGCGCCTTGGCCTTGCATACGGCGTTGTTCACGGCCGGCGCACTGGTACTGCTGGTGTCGCCGTCGCTGCGGCAAAGCATGGAGATTTTCCGCAAAGTCATTGACGCCTACAAGGCCCTGGGGCGACCGCTGCCGGCGCGGCAGCAGACGCAGTTGCGGTTGGAATTGGTCAACGGCTCGCGCGTCCTCTGCCTGCCCGGACGCGAAGACACTATCCGTTCCTTTGGTGGCGTCAATCTGCTGGTGCTCGACGAAGCGGCCCGCATCCCCGACGACCTGTATCGCAGCGTGCGGCCCATGTTGGCGGTCTCGCAGGGCCGGCTCATCGCCCTGAGTACCCCGTTCGGCCAACGCGGCTGGTTCTGGCAGGAGTGGCAAAGCGAGGGACCGTGGCGGAAAATCCGCATTCTCTGGCGGGATTGCCCGCGCATCACGCCGCAGTTCATCGCCGAAGAGGCCCGTGCGATGGGCTTGGCGTGGGTGCAACAAGAATACGAATGTTTGTTCACTGCTCTTGAAGGTCTGGTTTATCCGGATTTCGAGCAAGCGCTGGTGGACGATTGGCCGGCAATTGCCGGGCGATTGGTTGGCGGCATTGATTTCGGCTGGCGCAATCCGTTCGCGGCGGTGTGGGGTGTCCTCGATCGCGATGACGTGTTGTGGATCGCCGGCGAACGCTATCTGTCCGAAACGCCGTTGCATGAACATGCTGCCGCCCTGAAGAAACTGGGCGAAGTCACGTGGTATGCCGATCCCTCCGGCCGTACAGAAACCGAGGAATTACGGGCGAGTGGACTGGTAGTGCGGCGCGGCGACAACGATATTCGGTCCGGCGTCGCTGCCGTCTCGGCCCGGTTGCGCACCGGCCGACTCAAGGTGCGGCGCGACACTTGCCCCCATTTGCTTACGGAAGCGCGGTTGTATCGCTATCCCCGTGCTGTCGAACGCGCCTTGCGCGGCGAAAATCCGGTAGAAGAACATAATCACGCTTTAGACGCTCTGCGTTATCTTATTTCGCGCTTGGACGCGCATTTCATCGCCAAGCTGCGCAAACCGAGCTGTCAGCCATCAACTTGCAGCTCTCAGCCATCCCAAAAACAGCCGGCTTTAGACTACGGGACTGATTCGGAAGATCTTTGGACCAAGCTGTCATGAAATTCAGCTCTTGTATGACTGAGAGCTGACAGCAGAAAGTGGAAAGTGATGATGCGATTTTTCCTGGGCAAAACGTTGCTGCGGCTTGCGCAATGGGTGCGGTCCAAGAGCATGCCCTCCGTGCTAGCTGGGCCGCAGTGGACTGGCTCCAGTTACATTGATAGCTTCCGCCGCACCCGTCAGCCTACGCCCAATGAACTCCTGGCGGAATTGAAGAATACCGCTTGGACTTGCGCCAGCATCAACGCCGCCACGTGTGCCAATTATCCCCCGCGCTTATACGTTATTACCGAACATCATCATCCCCAGCCGAAATGTGCGACCAAAGCGCTGTCGCCGTGGGCCGAGCGCCGCATCCGCACTTTGCCACACCTGTCCGCACGTCTCCGCAGCGCCGCCCGCATCGAGGAAGTCACCGAACACCCACTTTTGACGCTGCTTCAACATGCCAATCCTATTCACAATGCCTGCGACCTCTGGGAGTTGACCACGCTGTATCAGGAAGTCCACGGCAGCGCGTATTGGTATCTCGACCTGGATCCCGTGCGGGGCATACCGCAGGCCATATGGATTTTGCCGTCCCAAAACATGACGCCGCGCCGCGATCCAGGTAGCAAAAGCCTTGTTGATTACTATCTCTATCGCAATAGCCGTAACGAAACGCGCTTCGCCCCAGAGCAGATCATTCACTTTGCTTATCCCGATCCACGCGATCCGTACACAAGCGGCTTGTCACCGTTGCGAGCTTGCTTTGAGCAGGTCGCCCTTACCAGCGACTATGCCGCTTTCAAAAAGGCCAAATTCGAGAATCACGCCCTCCCCGACGCCATCATCTCGCCGGAGGAAGTCATGGGCGAAGAAGAGCGCGATCGTTTGGAGACACAATGGAACAATCGTTTTCGCCGCGGCGGCGCGGGCAAAGTGGTGGTGGCGGAATCGTCCCTGAAAGTGTCGTTGCTCAACCAGTCGATGGGCGACCTGGCCGCCCTGGCCGACATGAAAGCGACCAAGGAAGACATAGCGAATGCCTTCCACGTGCCGATCGCTTTTTTGACTACACAGACAAACCTGGCCAATTTGCAAGCGTCGCAGAGCCAGCACATGAGCCTGGCTATCTCGCCGCGCCTGGAACGCCGCGATCAGAAACTCAACGCCCAACTGGTGCCGCTCTACGATGCGACGGGCCGGTTGTTTTTGGCCAGCGAAGATCCCGTGCCGCTCGATCGAGACATGCTGATTCAACAACAGATCGCCGATTTGAAATACGGCGTGGTAGCGATCAACGAAATTCGCAGCGAGCGCGGCCTGCCGCCCGTGGAGTGGGGCGAGGTACCGTGGCTGCCGCTCCAATGGGAACGCACCGATTTCCCACGCCCGTGTGAAGCACCGCACCTTGGACGCAATCGAACACCCAAACCCGATACGCCTAATGATGGTGATTAGGTGAACGACCGGCGTCAGCCAGCTGGTGATCGTCATGTAGCAGCCGGCTGACACCAGCCGCTCGCCAAGGAGATAGCCTATGCCCAACTTCCTGACTACCCATTATGGATCTGTCGAGGGACCGCTTGGTTTTCCCATGACTGACCGGGCTGCGCAAGCGCTCGATGCCTTGCTGAAATCTCTGCCGCATACACCGGAGTATGAATATCGTCATACTATCACTATTAAGGCGCCCACAGAGATCAATCCTGGTCAGCGCAGCGATGTCAGCTGGATCAGCAGCGAAAGTCCCGACCGCAGCCGCGAAGTTGTCCTGGCCAAAGGCATGAATGACACGCAATTTGCGGCCAACCCCATTGTCACGCTCGGCCACGCTTATTATCTGCCTCCTGTCGGCAAATCGCTGTGGCGCAAGCGCATCCGCGACGGCCAGCGCGTCGGCATCAAGGCCAAGACCGTGTATCCCACCCGGCCGGAAGCGTGGCCGGCCCAAGATGCCTGGCCGCCGGACCAGGTGTTCGCCCTCATTCAGGCCGGCCTGCTGCAAGGCAAGTCAATCGGCTTTCTGCCGACCAAGGTACACATACCCGAGCGCAAGGAAGTGCAAAAGAACAATTGGGGCGACAACGTAGACCTGGTCATTGACGAATGGCTGCTCCTGGAATATGCCTGCGTGTTCTTGCCGGTCAATCAGGACGCCCTAGTCGAAAGCGTTTCCAAGGGGAGCCTTACTCTCAGCGACGAGGTGTTACTAGCGTTGGGTCTACACAAACAGCTTTTTGGCGGGGCAGACCCCTCGCCGGTCACAGAGGCAGACCGGCGAGATGCCGGTCCCACCGAGGAACAGGAGTGCATTATTCCCTTTACCTCGCTGGAAGAAATTCACAAGGCCGTCTTGGCCCAAATTGCCGCCCTCGATTGGGAAGCGCTAACTGAAAAAACGATAAAAGAGACCTGGTATAAATTACTCGGTCGCGTATAGTATACATTTGTTACCTCCATCAGAGCCTTCCAGGCGAGCCAGACGAGAACGACCCGGTGGGACAGACGTCCCGCCTGTCCGCTTGCCAAGCGTTCCGCCGGTCCTGACTGAGAAGGACGGATGATTGCATGTGTTGTCACCCCCTTCGTGGACTTTTGAGAGCATTGCCATGTTCCTGGAATTATTGAAAGATTTTCTCGGCAAAAAAGTCGGGGAACGTATTCATGTAGCCGAGGCGGAAGCCCAGCAACTCCTCGCCGCCGGCGTCGCCAAGGCGGTCAGCGACGACCCGATCGCGCCGCTCGTGACCAAGGCGATGGAGAGCGCCCTAGCCGGTTTCACGCGCGGCCTAGACACCATCGTCACCGACGCGCTGAAGCAGTTCAGCCAGGCCCAAAGCCAGGCGCGCAAACATGCCGTGCCCGCAATCTTCGGCGTCGGCGGCAACGGCGATCCGCGCAAGTGCTTTGGTGATTGGCTGCTGGCCTGTGCCCGTAACGACGCCCGTTATCTGGAAAAGCATTACGGCAGCAATTTCGTGGCGTGGCAAACCAAGGCAGCCTTGGCCGAGTCGTCCGGCGTCACGGGCGGCTACACGGTGCCGCCGGAATTCTTCGACCAACTCATGACCCTTGTGGCCGAGCTGGCTTTCATCCGCCCCCGTGCTTTCGTCCTGCCGATGGCTGGTGCAAGTTTGCAGATCCCGTATCTCGACATTACTACCGTCCAGAGCGCCGGCGTGTCGCCGTTCTTTGGCGGCCTGCAAATGTACTGGACCGCCGAGGCGCAGACGCGCATGGAAACGGAGCCGCAATTCAAGCAGATGGAGCTGAAAGCCTGGGAACTGTCCGGCTACTGCGTCAGTTCCAACGTGCTTTTGCAAGACAGCATCCTCAGCTTGGAAAAGTTCCTGATGACGCTGTTCGCCAAGTCGATCGCCTGGTTCGAGGAATACGCCTTCTTGCAAGGCAACGGCGCCGGCAAGCCGCAGGGGATGCTCACGGCCGGGGCCACACTGACCAAGACGCGCGACTACACTAATCAGGTGACGTTCAACGATGTGGCGACGATGTGGTCGAAGCTGCTGCCGTCGTCGTGGAGCACGGCCATTTGGGTGTTTTCGCCCAGTGTGGCACCGCAGCTGTTACAGCTCAAGGACGGGGCCAACCGGGCCATTTTCATCAGCATCGATCAGGGGGCGACAAAAGCGCCCGTGTGGTCGTTGTTGGGACGACCGGCTTTCCCTAGCGAGAAGCTGCCGGCCCTGGGGACCAAGGGCGATTTAATGCTCCTCGATCCGTCGCTGTACGTCGTCGGCGACCGACAGCAAATCGAAATCGCCGCTTCGGAACACGTGAATTTCCTCAAAAATCAGATGACGTGGCGGGTCGTCGAGCGTGTCGATGGGCAACCGTGGATCGAGAAGCCCATTACCCTCCAGGATGGTTCCACGCAGGTTTCCCCGTTTGTAGCGCTTAACTAACGATTGCGGCGAGCGGAGTGTTGATAAGCCGCGCTCGCCCGATGAAAGGAACCAACATGTATACCGAGCAACTCACACAACGACTAGGCATCACTGCGCCAGCGGCGCCGCAAACGCTGACGGGGACCGCGACCGCCAATTCGGGCAGCGTGGATATGAGCAAGTTCCATCGTGCCCTCTTCTTTTTCGAGACCGGCTCGTTCGGCGGTACCAGTCCCACGCTGTCGGCGGTGCTGCAAATACAGGAAAGTGCCGATAACGCGACCTGGAGCAACAATGCTGCCATACCCAGCGCCACGATAACGACGGCCAACAGCCAAGCGACACTGGAAATCCGTGCCGACCAACTCGGCGTCGGCAAGCGTTATGTGCGTCTCCAGGCCGTCTGCACCGTCGGCGGCACTAGTCCTGCTATTCCCATCGCGATTATCGGTTTCGGCGATGAGGCCAATCACAAGCCGGGCAGCGCCCAGAACGATGCCAGCGTAGTCAGTCAAACCGTGATCTAAGGGCTTTCCGATTTCCGATTGAGGAGAGAGACTTTCTTGCCATCTTCCTTCCTCAATCGGAAATCATCAATTCTCTAGGGAGGCAATGCCATGACCAATGAGATCGACGTCAACCAGGATGTTGTGCTACTGCCGTTGCAGACCATCAACGGCGGACAAACCCTCAGCACGCCCGACCAAATTAATCTCTATGCCAAAGGGATCATTTTCTATGTCACTATTACGGCAGGGAGCGGCACAAGCGGAGTGCAGTTGGAACTGTTCTGCAAAGACCCCGCCAGCGGCAACTATGTCCGGGCCGGCGTCTCGGCCGCGATGACCAGCCCCGGAACATACGTATTAATCGAATATCCCAATGGCCAAAACAACCTGAATTACAACGGCCCGCTGTCGCGCACGTGGCAGGTTCGCGTCGTGAACAATGACAGTGTGACGTACACGCTTTCGCTGGGCTGTTCGGTAATCAAGTGAGGGAGCAATGGCTGCGAAAGACCTCATCACCCTGGCGCGGGCCATGGATTCGTTAGGCGGCCCGCAAGGCAGTGCCAACTTGACATTGTCCACGGCGGAACAGCAAACGCTGGCCGACCTCATTACCAGTTGCTCGGACGCCATTGAAAAATATTGCAAACGCCGCTTTCTCACGCACGCTTACGATGAGCTGTACAACGGTTCGGGAGACAAAAGGCTGCTCCTGCGCCAGTATCCCCTCCAAAGCGTGCAATCGGTGCGCTATATGCCCGTATTTGTCTGCCGGGTGGGCAACTTCAATACGGCCTTGAATCAGCAGGCGCGGGTGAGCGTCACTTCCACCGGGTTGCAGTGCTGGCGCTCGGCCGGCGGGACGGCCTATACGGAAACGCTCCTCACCTGGGCGTCCTATCCGACGCTCGCCAGCTTGATGAACGCCGTGACCGCCCTGGGCAACGGTTGGCAAGGGCAAGTGGTTTCCAGCGCTACGTCGCAATATGCCGGGGATTATGGCGATTGGCCTTCGGCCGATCTCTACGTGCCCAATTCCTACGGCGATCCGCTGGAGGGATCTGGCATTCAAACCTCCCAGGGTAATCTCAATGCGCGGGGCGTATGGGCAGCGCTTTTGCTGCACACGTACGAACTCCAGGGCTATCAATGGGACGCCCGCGGCTGGTTATTGCGGGCCATTCCGTATACCGATCCGGAATTGCTGCACCCCGAAGACTTGGTGTGGCCGGTGGGCGTCAACAATTTTCGCATTCAATATACGGCGGGCTACACCACGGTCCCCGAGGCGGTGCAAGAAGCCTGCGCCGAGTGGGCGGTGGAACTGTTTTGGTTGACCAAGCGCGATCCCGCTTTGCTCCACCAGGTGCCCGCGTCGGGATCGGCCAGCGGCTGGGGGCCTTTGGCTTCGCCCCGCGCTCAGCCTCCTCAGCACGTGCGCGCCTTGCTGGCTCCCTACAAGAGAATCCTCGTCGGGACCAACCAAAGTTAATTCCCCCACAGCGCCTGCAAGAGAGAGCCATGCAGATCAAGGCCCGCAAATGTTTTGTCCCTATTAGCCCGTCCCGTTGGGTGGCGAAGGTTTACTTGACATGCGACAACAAGCTGGCCGTGGAATACCGGCGCGGGCAGCGTGTCAAGAAGGTCTTGCCGCACGGGCCGGGGGCCTACCTTGGATACGGGGGTGCTCCCAATGTGTGCTGCCTTTATCCCGGCACGCAAGGCGAGTTGGCCGAAAACCTCTACGATCTCGCCGACATTTGGAGCTATGGCGGCGAATGGGTCCATGCATTCTTGTACAAGAAATTCGGTTATTTGCGCGTGTCGCCGCCAGGTTCGTGCGGCGGCTGCAATACCTCTTGTACTTTGAGCCTCAACCCCGCTAATCCTGTGGAGGGTCAGACCGTCACTATCACCGTGACGGTGACCAATACCGACGGCGGACCCAAAGGCGAGGCCCCCCAAGGTACAGTGACGATTTCCGTGGACGGCGCAATCCTCTGTACGCAGACTTTGCCGGCGGACGAACCGGATTCCAAGAATTATCAGACAATCTCATGTAACTGGAACGCTTCCTGTGTGCCCACGCCCACGCATACGATTGAGGCGGTCTACACGCCCGCGGAGCCGGATTTCGCCGGCACAAGCTGTTCGACCTCCGTAACCGTGAGTGGGTGCGGTTGCTGTCCCAATGGGCTGCCAGCGACGCTGTATCTGACCGTCAGTGACGCCGGAGGTTGTGCGTGCTTGGCCGGTACGTATGCGTTGACGTACAACGCCAACCTTCAGGAATGGGACTCCAATTCGATCTCCGTATGCGGCCAAACAGGCATCTCTTTCACTCTGAAATGCACCAACAACCAGCTGTATGTGACAAGCGGCTGCGGCATCAACACGCCTTTGTCCGGCAATTGCAACCCGGTGCAATTTTCCGCGACGGGCGTCAACGTCAGCGTTTGCTGTTCCGGTTCCATCAACGTCTCGGTGACCTCATGAGCAAACTGCCTTGCCTTTGCGATGGGCGCGTGGACATCCGTTGCGACGACAATCACTGCGACCTTGCCGGGCCCGGCCAACCCGGCAATCCAAACCAATGTCGCATCTGCTGGCTACGACTGAGCAAGCCCCAACCCCTTGTTCGCGCTAGGCCGGAAGTACGTACGTCGCCTTGCCTGTTTCTCGGCGAAGTCTTGGACAAACAGGACTGCGCCTGCCCGGCCCGATGGCTCCGTAGTTGTGCCATCCACAAAATCTGCAATATTCAACAATGCAAGATCTGCCCTGATTATGAAGAGCAAAATTAAATATATATTTTATAATAATATAAAAATAGTAAGGCAATTTTATATTTTTATTTGTTTGTCTGCAAATTCACATTAAGAAAGGAGAAACAAATGCCCCTCGAAAAGAAAGACCTTATTCCTCAGCCGCTTAAGGGCGAAGTGACGGTGAAATTGGTCCTGCCCGAAGAAGCATTGCGTCTGATGAACGATCTTCACCAAGACCAGCAAGGCATCGCGATGGGCGGCGTGATCTTGATTGCTTGCGCGTCCGCTCTAGTTCTCAAACGTCTGTTGGCAAAGGAACACCTATGAATCAACGCTTGTGGCTCGCTCTGCTCATCGGCGGAGTGCTGTTGTGGTGGTATTACAACCATCAGGAGAAGAGGCGGCCGGCCCCGCCTCCGCCGGCGCCGCCGGCACCGGCCAATCCCAAACCTACTCCTGCTCCCAGGAAACCTCACCGTCCTTGTCCTGGTCCCGGTCCTTGTCCCTTGGAGAAATCGGAAAGCGAGACCGCTTCTTCTGGATGGCAGATCTCGGATTTCGAATCGCAGATTTCCCCCAAAGGGGGAGGAGGTCGGCCGGTTGAGGGCGGACGGGTTTCCCCGGATGGCGCGGTTGAGCTGGTGTGCGATTTACCAGCCTCGGAGCGCAAGAAAAATATTGCCAGCAAAGGGCTTGGCTGTTGCGTCTTCCGCTCGATCGATTACGCCGCTCGTTGGCAACAGGTGCCCCAGCTGTACGATCTGCCGGAGCAACTGGTGCGGGCCGGCATCCCTGGCGGCGGCTATCCCGAAAAAGTTGACGCTGTATTGGCGCGTTTTGGTCCCGAAGCATCCTACCTCCAGGATACCAGCGGCGACGCCGACATCTTGGAAGCGATCCTCAAGACCGGGCGAATGCCCTGCGTGACGTACAGTGGCCACGATTGCCATTATGCCGGCGACATCGCCCACATGGTTTGTTTGCCCTATTTCGATCGGCAAAGCGGCTGGGCCTGCGTCAGTGACAACAATTACCCCGGCGAAAATCAGTTTGTGTGGATGTCTCCCGACGAGTTTCTGAAACGCTGGAAAGGTGGCAGCGGCGGTTGGGTCGTCTGTTTGTTGGCACCGCCTCCCCCTCTTCCGCCGCACAATTGAGGTTCCCATGCACACGTTTTTCTTGCGATTTTTGGCTGCGGCCCTCTTGATCTTGGCCCAACGGACGGCCGTGGCAGGGCCGTATGAATGGCGCACATTTCCCGATGAACCGGACCAACTTTGGCTCTGGCACGAGGGGCGACAATTGGGCAATTGGCGCATCTCGAC
>OGCG01001126.1_pt1 | contig 13968 bp, 9 predicted proteins | sample 1570061 | NCBI WGS metagenome assembly OGCG01 (sample SAMN06268698, study PRJEB24515) | hot springs metagenome | isolation source: Joseph's Coat, Yellowstone National Park, Washington, USA | place: USA:Joseph's Coat, Yellowstone National Park, Washington, USA
ATACGTTAATGGCACACGAACTCAAAATTATAGATACTCCTATCACCCCAATTAACAAAAACAAATACTTCTTCATATAAAAAACCTCCCCTCATTCAGTGCTTGCCTAATGGCTATTTGCCATGCGCCAGTTCACTGTATTCTTATCACTCCTACGTCTGAATACGTCAGATTCATTTGTTGGTTCGATCCATTTCTTGCATCAAGATAAATCGTGCTTATCGTTGTATATCCAGACGTCATATTGTTCGTGAAATAAACGTTCAAAATCACGTTGTTGGGAATATTCACCGCATTGCCACTTCCAAGTATTGCGATGTTTATATCTATCATTGTACTTGTGACAGTCGGCTTCATCAAAGTTGCATTTGCAATTGGCCCTGCAAGGCTAACACCGTTTTGACCTTGTGACGTATTTATAGCCACTTTTGAGGGATCAAACCCTAACTTTATCTCCATACCCTGAAAATTAGTTATTCCTATACCGCTTATGCTTAACGTGAATGGTTGATTTGCTCCAACTACTTGATCGCCAATTGTCACCCTTCCACTTGACGAATTCGTTCCCGTTCTAAATGACCACACAGGACTCGTACTCTGTCCACCACCGCTGTTTGTTGTCACAATCTGCCAATAATAAGTTGTATTCCCAGAAAGTGAATTGAGTGAAGGTGTGTATATCTCGGAAGATAAACCTTGGGCAACTTCACTCATCGAATTTTGAGATGTGCCGAGATAAACGTTGTATGTAAGACCACTTCCACCTTGCCAACTTAATTGTGTATCTGGTGATACTCCAGTCGATTCGTTTGTAGGATAAGGATTACTTGCCGCTGCCGGTGGTTGAGATATAGTTTTAAAAGTCCACACAGGGCCCTTTGTTGAGTTTCCTTTGTTGTCTTTTGCAACGACATACCAATAGTAAGTTGTTGAATATGAAAGGCTTGACGAAATACTGTAAGTTGGCGATGTCAGATCAGATTGAATAAGTGGTGGATTCTGTGTTGTCCCAAAATAGAGATCATATGTAAGAGGATAATTTTGTGGATCCGAACATGTCCAGGACAATGTTGGAGTAAGAGAAACTGCTGTAACTCCATTTGCAGGAGACGGATTGGCAGGCGGTGTCGGAGGCTGAATTGGAGGGTTAGATGTTGTAAAATTCCACACAGCACTTGTTGCGGTTTTTCCAAATGGATCGACAGCAACTATTTCCCAATAATATGTTGTGTTCCAATTCAAATTAGTCGTGTAAGAATTGCCAGTTATCCCGCTTTTGTAAAGCGGCACATTTGTACTTGTTCCAACATACAAATTGTAAGTCAAAGGATTTCCGTCTGGATCTGAACATGTCCATGAAAATTCCAAATTGTTCGCTGAAATATTGGTCGAGAAATTTGCCGGTGAAAAGAGTTGCGGTGTATTAGGTGGCTGATCGAATGTCGTAAATGTCCATACGGTGCCCGTTGCGATATTGCCATAAGGATCAAATGCGACTATTTGCCAATTATAAACCGTTCCGTAATTTAAGTTGTTAACAGTATAGGTTGGTGTCGATGTTGTAGCAATAAGTGTCATTGCGCCAACTTTTCCAAGATATACCATGTACTTTAAAGGATATCCCTGAGGATCTGAATCTTGCCATGATAGTTTCACGCTTGCAGGTTGAACTTCTGTTGCTCCATTTGAAGGAGAGGGATTAGAAGGTGGTAAAGGTGGCAAGGCCGCTTTTTGCTTTGTTGTGAAATGCCAGAGAGGGCTTGTTGAAGTACCACCACTCAAATTTTGGGCTTCCACTTTCCAATAATAGGTTGTCGACGCCATTAACGTACCCGGATTGTAGTAATTATTTGTTGTTTTGGTGGCAATTTGTACATTTGTAGAGGTTCCAAAGAACACTGTGTAATTCAAGAAACTTCCATCTGGCGAATAACATTGCCATGAAAGTTGAGTAGACGTTGAAACATTGGTTTGACCATTTTGTGGAATTGGATTGTATGGTACAACAGGAAGTGGCACTCCTACTTTGAATGTCCATACGCTGCCAGTCGCCACTCCACCAACGGAATTATGCGCAACTACCATCCACGAATAATTCGTGTTGTAAGATACATTGACATTGTAAAAGCTTGTCATTAGACCACTTGCAATGATAGTTGTTGGCGTTGAACTATTTTTATTAAAATAGATTGTGTAGTTTAAAGGCTTGTTTTGTGGATCGCTGCAACTCCACGAAAGTGTTACAGATGTTGAATTGAGCGTCGTACCATTTGCAGGAGATATAAGCGTTGGTGCATAAGGTACATCTGCCTGCGGTTTAAAACAGGACGCCATAACAAGAGATATAAGAACAAAAATAGAAGATAAAACTATAATTTTCCAAATTTTCATCTAAATTCCTCCTTCAAAATATCAAGTGTAGACGTGGAATTTTCTTTCGCAAATTCAAATGTGATCTTCCCATTAATGGATTTGTCCGTACCTGCAATCATCGCATGAAAAATCCCTCCACCTTCTTTGATAAGCACTATATCTGAGTCAAGACCAATTTTTTGAACGAATTTTGCGTTATTTTCCTTAACAACAAGATCACATCCCATAACATCATTCAAATAAACGGTTAAAAAGATATCATTTCCAGATGATTCTTCCGTGATATTTGATGGTTTTAAATTGGCAGAAAGCACAGATGTGACATCTGGTGGATTTACGGCTTGCTTTCCCCAATTCATGGCAAAAACCATCAGATCGGTGAAATTTATAACTCCATCCGGATATGCAGTATCGTAATAACCATAGCCTTGAGTATCCGCCGCAGGTCCTATGTCATAGTTTATATTGTAATTACTCTGGCCAACTTTAGCGCCCCATGCAAGGGCTATATCCATAAGGTCATCGAAATTTATGTTGCCTGTTCCTTCAAAGTCTCCAAGCAATTTAAATCCATCAACTGAACCAACGGCAGAATGAACTATATCTCTTCTGAACATTGGCCATGGTCCTGCACCAAGACCAACACCGTTTCCAGTCGACAGCGCATAGACAGAATAGTTATTCGATCCAAAATACACGATCCCGCCAGGCGCTATAACTGGAGATGTACCCACAACATCCCCTGTCGGATATTTCCATTCAAGCGATCCGTTAGAGCTTATCGCGTAAAGATTTCCATCTGCACTTCCAACATAAATAGTTCCATCTGCATCAACTGCTGGAGATGAAAGAATGTATCCACCTGTTTGATATGACCACTCCAAATTTCCATTTGATATATTTATGGCATCAAGATATCCAGCTTCATTGCCTATATAAAGGGTACCATTGGATATTGCAGGAGATGATCCAATTCTGCTTCCCGTATTGTATTTCCAAAGAGGTGTACCGCTGTTACTCAATGCGTACACATAGTCATCTGTACTTCCAAAATAGACATTGCCCTTTGAGTCAAGTGCGGGAGACGAAACAATCCCCGCTCCTGTTGGATATGACCATTTCAATTTGCCATTTGATGCATCGATAGCGTAAAAATTACCATTTGCGCTACCGAAATATACCGTGTTTCCGCTATTTGAAAGTATTGGAGATGATCCTATCTCTCCACCGCTTTGAAACTTCCAATTGAGATTTCCTGTATTTGAAATCGAATAAAGATTTCCATCTAAACACCCTATGTAGATATTCCCTGTATTAGGATCTATGAGGGGTGATGTACCAACTATATTTGGAAAGGTGTAAAGAATAGTCGAATTGCCAGATGGCGATATCTTGTAAAGGTATCCTGTTCCAGTTGCGCTATAACTTATGCTACTTAAAGTTGAAGCAACTACATATATATTCCCATTTATTGAAATAGAAGGGGATGAGATCACAGGACCTGCAAGAAGTACTTTCCATAACACATTTCCATTTTGGGCATTAAATGCATAGAAATAATGATCCACGCTTCCAACGTAAAGTGTTTGATCATCAGGAGAAAGTGCTGGAGATGAGACTACCCAGTTGCCCGTTTGATAACTCCAAAGAGTTGAAAATGTCGGTGGACTACTTTTCACAGGAGCATTTTTGAAAAGATAATATAATTGCTGATTACCGGTTGTAACGTTTTGAAATTCATTCAAATTCATACAGGAACTTAAAATAAAAGCAAGCAAAATAACGATACTAACAATAAAGATTATCAGATATCGTTTCACAAGAATTACCCCCTTGCTTAAGCAAACTTTAAAAATGTGCTAAATTATTATAGCACATCAAAATAACCTGTTCTCTGATCTCTAACCACTAATCCCTAATCTCTAATGCCTAATCACTAATTGCCATATGCCATATGCTATTCGCCTGTTTCTCTAATGCCTAATGTCTACTTCCATGTTATAATTTTATATATTTTTGGGGTTCAGTTATTCAGAAGTGTGTGGAATGCGGAACAATAAAAGTGGTAAACTATAATCTGATGACCAATCACTAATGACTAATCACTTTTTGTCGCCATACGCCGTTTTCACTAATGACTAATGCCTAATCACTAATTCTAGGGAGGTGTTCTTTTTGAGAAAGTTAAAATTCGCAATTGTCTTCATTGTACTTATTCTTTTAAGTCTTATGGTTTTTGCTGGTGCTTATCAACTCCGTCCTGGTGATGTTATAAGCGTCAATGTTTACGGTCATCCAGAACTCTCTGGGCAGTACACCGTAGGGCCTGATGGCTATGCTCAAATAATCCCGATAGGTGATTTAGATGTTGGCGGATTGACCATTCAGCAACTCACAAATATTGTTTCTTCAAAGATGAGTGCCTTTGTTTCTCAGCCTCAGGTAACCATTTCAATACAGAGTTATGCTCCATTTTTAGTCTATGTGCTTGGAAGTGTTAAAAATCCAGGTGCTATTCAAATTAAAGGGCCTCAAGCCAGGCTTTCAGATATTTTTGCTCTTACGGGTGGATTTTTAGACGATGCAAATCTAAGAAATATAAACATAATAACAGCCACTGGAGCATCAACGACGGTTAATTTCTATGATTTCATGACTGGAAAATCTTTTGTTGAACCAATGGTAGACGCCGGTGACACAATAATTGTTCCATCACTAAAACAGGATGGAATCTTTGTTATGGGTGGAGTAACAAACCCTGGATTTGTCCAGTACACTCCAAACACTTCTATCCTTGATATTTTCAAAAATATTGGTGGCTTTGATCAAAATGCAGATCTAAGAAATGCTATTGTTTTTTACAGAGGCTCAAAAACAGGCCAAATTGTAAATCTTTCAGGAATATACAACGGTGAAGTTCCAAATTTGAAAATTGAACCAGGCATGGTCTTTTTGATACCTGTATTCTCAATGCAATATGTTACCATCTTAGGAGCTGTCAAAAATCCAGGCACTTATAATTTACCTCCATCAAATTCAGAATCTTTAGCCGAAGCACTTGGTTTAGCAGGTGGCCTTCTTAACTGGAACGAAGGCAAAGTTAGTGTCATTTCGCAGAGTCAGAGCGCAACTTATGATATCTCTCCAAATATTCTCGCATCTGTAAACGTTAAGCCAGGGGATGTTATATACGTTCCAAAAGTACCGAACGATTATGTGACTATCATAGGTGCAGTCAAGACACCAGGTACATACGAACTAACTTCTTCAACGCCACAACCTTTGACAAAGATTCTCGGACTTGCCGGTGGGCTTGTAGATTGGAATCTTGGACAGATCCAAATAATTTCAGGCACACAAACGAATACATATCAAGTGTCTCCACAAATACTTGCCACTTTAAATGTTTACCCCGGACAGGTCATTTACGTGCCAACAACACTTTCGATGAAAGTGTATGTCTTTGGTCAGGTTGCAAATCCTGGAGTCTATCAATTTACATCTGATATGAAAGCACTCGAAGCCGTTCTAATGGCTGGTGGTCCAACCGCAAGTGGAGATATGTCAAGAGTGTATCTTTTCAAGGGAGGGCCTAACAATTATCCACAGGTACTTGATCTTTCAAAAGATGGTATTCCAACAAATAACATACTCATAAGCCCGGGAGATATACTGTATGTTCCACAATCAGGCTTATACAATTTAATGCAAATAGTCAGTAATGTCACTTCTCTGTTTAATCTTGCCGATAGTGGCATTTACCTGTGGAAGAATTTAGTACCAACAACGCCATATTCAACATCCGTGACTGTCCAAGGTAAGTGATGAATATGACTAAAAGAATTTTTTTACTCTCAATTTTTCTGCTTTCTTTAGCAGGATTGGTTTTTGGATTGAACTTATATGGAAATTTCACGATTAATTCGACTAACACAACGGATCTCATAGGTGCATCGAGCACCGTGAGACTTTGGCAAACGCCGACAGCTTCACTGTCTTACGTTTTTGACTTTCAAATGGTCAGGAATGGTCTTGCGACACCTTTTTACGCTTACATGACACTTGATCATTACTGGTACATAAACGGTGCATACTTTGAATATCTGTCTCCAAATCTTTCTGTGAATCTTGGTAGAATGGACTTTGTCGAAGGACCTGGCAACTATTATCATCTGTTTTTAGACGATAATGCAGGTCCTTTAAACGGTTTATCAGTAGAAGCAACTGTGAACAAATACTTCACCTTCAAACAGGACATGATCCTCTTGAACGATATCAATCCGAGATCACTTTACTGGAGAGAATTCGTTTTACATCCAACAGATAAACTTTCAATAGCCTATGAAGAAGCAATATTATTTATGAGATTCTTCGATCCATGGTACGCTTTCATTCCCTTGCCATATGCAGCCATCGAAGTTTTGAGAGAAACACCATCACCTTGGGCTCAAAACACGAGTTTGAACGACAATGCCTTTGCCGGATTCTGGACAAATTACAACTTCTCGAATACGACCAGAATATACTCAGAACTCCTCATTGATGATTTTGACATGAACATGTTCTTCCCGGGTAGATTCCAGAATCCAAATAAAATAGCGTGGCTTATCGGAGGCCAAACTAACTTAGGTAAAATGCAACTCATAGGAGAGTTTGCCGGAGCAACAGCCTTCACATTTGAGAAAACGTCAACAAGTGATCCAGATGGTTATGCTTACGTTGTTTATCCTTCGTGGAACAACATAGATCAAAACATGATAGGTTATAAATACGGTGAAAACAACGCGGCTGTAAAAGTAGGACTCAATTACCCAGTAACAATAGGTGATCTTAGTACAGGCATTTTATCATTTACATACACAAATGTTCATTTAGGAGTTAGGACACCGCTTATCCCATGGCATGGTGGACCTGAACCTCAAGGAACGTATTGGCTCAACGATCCAGTACTTGAGGTCATGAACAAATTTTGTCTTAGCGCACAGATGAACTTTGGAAATCTTATGGTAGAACCTGCTTTGTATTACGATTACATTCAAAATGTCAACCTCCAAAGCGGAGTTAACGAGAACCTGTTTTCATTTTCTTTGACAGTAGATCAACATTGGTGATCAGTATTTTTATTCGCTATACGTTTTTTCACTAATCACTAATGACTAATCACTAATGTCTAATCTCTAATCACTAATCACTAATGTCTAATGACTAAAACGGGGTGATTATTTGAAGTTCTTTGCTTTTCTTTTAATAAGTTCAGTCTTTATCTCATTCGCATTTGCAAACGATGCAACTCTTTACGGTCCATGGGATCATGATTCTTGGATGATAGGCGCCTATCTTTCGATGAAAGGTGAAGTTTTGCCTATGGAATCGTGGCCACTTCCCGATGGCTTTTTACAAAATTACATTCCAGTTGATGTCCCCTCTACAACAACTACTACAAATTTTTTCATGCAATTTTCGCCGGAAATATCGATAAATAACTGGCCCGCTTATATACCAAGTTCTTCTTACATAGATCTTATTCAAGCTTATAGATATGATTCGTTAAAGCCATGGATGGTCTTTGGCTATCAAACAGATGTGGGAAATAACCTTTATTTTTTAATAAGAATGGACATGAGAAAAGAAATTGCAAACTTCTTTGAAAAGGACGATCATGATAATTTACCATTTACAGGTCTTAATTTTTCATTTTCACCCTCAGAAGAAGCCTTTGACTTCAATTTCCCGGACGAAGGATATGCCTCTTATTATTCGAAGAACTTTTTCTTTAACATTGGAAGATCTAAACTTTCATGGGGACCTATGACACACGGATTAACGCTTTCTGATAATTCTCCTTATTACGATGAAGGATCTTTCATTTACACAACACCTGCTGATTTCATAAAGAGATTCTCATTCACGTATAATGTGATATCTGTTAATCCTATTCTCACACAGGCCGAATATTACGAACAATCTCATTATTTAGATCCAATGGCAGATCAAATTTACGATGAACCTTCTAAATATCTATTTGCACATAGGATAGATTTTCTTGTGACAAATAATTTTAGAATAGGTCTTGGTGAACTTGACCTTATCGGTGGAAAATATCCAGATCTTACAGATCTCAATCCATTTATAATATGGCACAACGTTTACGGTAGAGGATATTCTAACTCTTTTGGTTCTCTCGATTTTTCTTATGTACCTGTTAAATCCCTTCAAATTTACGGTGAATTTGCACTCGATCAGGATCAAAATCCAGTTACGCCACAACCAACCCCTGGGAATGTTCCAGCGGACTACAAACCAGTCGCCTATGGTTATGGAATTGGCACAAAATACAGTTGGGGAAACTGGAATAACATGTCTCAGATAGGTGTAGAATATTACTATACGCTTCCGTGGCTGTACAACAGATGGGAACCTTACCTGAAGTTCACAAATCGTATCATGAGACTTTCAAACGATCCACCCTCGATCTTTTATACAGACTATCCATTTGGATATATGTATGGTCCTGATGCTCAAGCATTGGATATCTTTTTCAGAAAACATATTGATAACGTAGATGTTGATAGTGGTTTCATGTGGCTTAGAAAGGGTTCTAACACACTTCTAACACCATACAATCCAGATGAATATTACCTTGTGACACCTTCAGGAACGGTCGAAGATACAAAAGATCTTTACACCAAATTATCGTTTTCTGTATCAAAAGATCTTAATTTGTTTGGATCTGTGGATCTCAGATATGTTAAAAATTTCATGAATCAAGATAATCCGTCAGGGAATACTGTACTCGGCAATGTCTGGCTTTATGATTTTTCATTTGGAGTAGAATATGGTTGGTAATAAGCAGTGATGAGATCTATCACTAATGTCTAATCACTACTCACTAATGACTAATCACTGTTTGTCGCTATGTGCCATATTTTTTTCACTAATGTCTAATGACTTTTTTGCTATTTGCCATTTGCCATATGCCGTACGCTTTTTTCACTAATGTCTAATCACTAATCACTGTTTTTTTGCTATATGCTATTTGCTATATGCCATGCGCCATATGCCATATTTTTTTTTCACTAATGACTAATGTCTAATATTGGAGGTTGGAAAATGGATCAAAATTCTCAGGATCAAGCAAATGAACTCACATTAGGTGATATTTGGAGGATTTTCAAAAAGCGATTATGGATATTTCTAATCGTCCTAATCGCCGTTGCTTTTATATCGCTTATCTATGCGTACAGCCAAACACCTATATATGAGGCCACAACCACCATAAAGGTCTCATCATCAAATCAAAACCCTCTCTCAAATCTTTTCACGCAAAACACTCTTGGTTATTCATCGAATCAGGACATATCAACCGATATTCAACTGATAAAAAGCAGATCAAACATTGAACAAGTCATAAACGATCTTCACCTTATGACCTACCTTGAGCAACCGCACGAATCAGAAAGCCTTTTATCTAAAGTGTTGAGAAAACTCCATCTTTCCTCCTCCGGAACAACAGGAAAATTATCAATGGAACAGGCGATAAGCACCGTTCAATCGTGGGTAACAGTATCACCGGTTCAAAATACCAACATCGTTCAAATATCAGTCCAAAATGCAAATCCGACGCTTGCAGCAAGTGTTGCGAATGATCTGGCCACAGTATACAACAATCAACTCAGAGACCTTGCAAAGCAACAGTATGCACTTCAGGCCCAGTTTATAGAATCACAAATTCCGTCAGTCGAGACAAGTTTAAACAATTACGAAACTCAAATAAGAAATTTCGAAGAGCAAAATGGAGTGTACGAATTGAACTCAGAAGCTTCATTCCTCTTTCAGGCCCTTACAAGTTATGATCAGCAGATAAACACGCTTGAAACGAGTTTGGCCGCTACGACAGCCTCAGTTCAGGGAATTCAAAAATTGCTTTCGAGTATGAACATGACAATAGTTTCCGCTACGACAGTCTCTGTGAATCCATTAGTTTCGCAACTCGAATCCACACTTATAAATCTTAAAGTTCAACTCGCAAGTGTTGAGGGATTATATCCTCCCACAGATCAAAGGGTTGTATCGATAAAAGACCAGATAACAGAAACTGAAGTCGAACTCAAAAAACAGGTTGCGAATGTTGTATCCGGCTACACTGTTAGTGCTAATCCGCTTTATCAGCAATTATACAATCAGCTTATCGTTGCTGAATATCAGACAGAAGTTACAAATGCCACAATTCAAGCACTCAAAAAGATCCGTGATGGATACGAATCAAAACTTCAAACTCTGCCTGCTGTTCAGCAAAATTTGACCAATTTAAACAGACAGTTAAGTGTTCAGGAAAATCTTTACACGCTTCTACTTCAAAATCTTGAAGAAACAAAAATATCCGAAGCCGGTGTTACCGGCAACATTGCCATAATAGACACAGCTTATGTTCCAACTTCACCTGTCAAACCAAGCAAAAAGCTTGATCTGGCAATAGGCATTGTGCTTGGCATCTTCTTAGGTTTGATAATCATCTTCATAGTTGAATATGCTGACAGAACTCTCAAAGAAGAAAATGAAATAGAAAGAATAACGGATGGAATTCCAATAGTCGGCAGAATTCCAAAAGTTGATGTAAAAAACGTTGAAAATGAAAATTTTGTTTCGAAAGATCCAACCTCTCCATCTGCAGAGTCAATAAAAATAGCCGTCACGAATATAATCTACTCATCTCCCGAGAAATTAAAGACTATACTCATAACGAGTCCAACCCCTCAGGATGGTAAAACTTTGATATGCGTAAATACTGCACAGGCTTTCGCGCAAAATGGTCAAAAGACACTGATTATCGATCTTGACATGCGTAGACCAAGAATCGAAGAAGCCTTTGGAATAGTCGAAAGAGCAAAAGTAGGTGTTACAAACTGCATTATCTCCGATACGCCAGTTGAAGATGTGATAGTCAACATCTCGGATAATCTCGATATTCTACCCGTTGGCCCGCTTCCTCCAAATCCAACGTCCATACTTACATCTCAAAAACTTTCAAAGATTGTCAAAGCGCTTGAAGATAAATACGAAAGAATAATCATAGACACACCGCCTGTGCTCGCTGCCGCAGATGCAGGAATAATCTCCCATCTAACCGACGGAGCCGTGCTTGTTGTCAAAATCGGTAAAACTACCCGTGATGCGCTCAGACTTGCAATATCTAACCTTACATCTTCTGGTGCAAAAATATTGGGCACAATAATAAACGGTGTGTCATCAAAAGGATCTTCATACTATTACTATTATTACTATTACACCCAAACGGGAGAGAAGAAAAGAAGGAAAAGAAGCAAGAAATAGACATTAGTGATTAGACATTAGTGAGTGGTAATGGTGTAGACATTGGTCATTAGGAAATAGGGATTGGGGGAAAGAAAAAATGAATTTTAGGAATTTAAACACATGGGAACTTGGAATGAAGTTAACTAAAACTATTTACGAGGTAACTGAAAAATTTCCAGATTCGGAAAGATTTGCTTTGGCAAATCAACTACAAAGAGCGGCCGTTTCAATACCATCAAATATAGCTGAAGGAAGTGCAAGAGGTCATACCAAGGAATATATTCAATTTCTTTTCCAAGCGAGAGGATCTATTGCAGAAGTAATAACACAATTGGAACTTGCAAAGATGCTTGGCTATGTTGAAGAGAGTGTGGTGAATGATATTTTTATTCAAATTGATGATCTTTATAAAATGATAAATGCAACTATCAAGACACTCAAAGAAAAATACCTCGATCATTGACTACCCTCACTAATGACTAATCTCTAATCACTAATGCCTAATGTCTACTCACTAATGTCTAATACGGGGATGATATAAATGTTTTGTAACCCAAATTATCAAAATCTCATTGAAAGGCTGAAAAATAACGCTAAAAATTTATCTGAACAAATTGGATTTTATTCTTTTGATGTTGATCAAGCTGAAGAAGATTTCATAAATTATCTTAATTCTGAATCTATAAACGATGTTTACCCTTTATTTGGAGGTACTGCTTCACTTGCTAATTATGTAAACAACATGAATTGCTATAGTGGAACTGGAAATCCTTTTTCTCCGATAATTTATGTCGGATCTGAATTGGCAAGCAACCTTGAAGAAGATAAATCTCTTTATTTCAAGATTTCTGCAGACTTACAGTGGAAAGAAATATTTAATATACCCACTAAATGTCCATTCGTGCTCGATCATATAAAAAGAAAATTCGTTGAGAAATGGGATGGAGCAAAAGAGAGCAAATTTAATGCTGTTAATTGTAGATTCTACAAAACATTAAGGGAAACTTTAATAAATGATCCTCAATTTGCTTATGATTATCCTTTTATAGTTTATCAGACACTTTACCATACAACACGTAGAGGTGGTCATGAATGGAATGTAGCTAATAAATTTTTATCTATATTGACTAATTCTGAAAAGTATTATGAATCGAAGAATCGCGAAGAAGGTTTCCAAAAGCCTAATCCGACAGATAAATTTATAGATGAACAGATTTTCATGACTGAATGTAATTTAAAACCTGCCGCATCTGGACAGGAAAATGGTTTTAAATTAAATCAATTTGTCTTTTCAGAACTTTTGGATAACTTCAAGCAAAAAAGGATTATAATTCTCCATCCTACAACAGGCATAAGACAACAATGTAAAAGCAATAAATCTTACCAAATCGCCAGTTTATTTAGATACACAAAATCTAAAAATTCTCTTGAAATATATAATGCTTATAGTAATAAACACACGATAATTTTCTCCCCACGAAATTTGTCTGAGAATGTGAGTAATAAATTGCTTTGTGATATTGCTTATGTAGTAAAAAAGGCTCATTGAGAAGATGATAATATTTTGGAAAGCTTTTTAAATTTAAATTCTAAAGAAAAGGGATGATTTTATGGGTAAATGGTATATTGGTAAAATGGTTGGTGGGAACTCAGCACTATTGTTATTAGTTAAAGGTAGTACACGTAATAGAAAGAATAAAGATTTATGCCCTCTCCTCGAACAACATGTCAAAGTTGATTTAATAATTAACTTGAGTTTTTTAAAGTGTTTAAAAGAAGACCCTAAAAATGCATCTAAAGAAAATTATGGATTATGCATAGAATCAAGTACAATAGATTTAAGCTTTTGTAAAAAATTAGATAAAGATCATGAAAAATATCTTAAAGAGTACATTGAATGTTTAAAGAAATGTTGTCCGAAATCTAACACAGATGAATACTCTAAATTTTTAGAGAAATACTCTAACTTTTTAAACGATGGTCCTGATAAATGTGATGAACTTTTAGGGAAATATTTTGAACTTTTAGCGAAATATTCTGAATTTTTAGAAAATTGCTGTCCGACATTGAACAAAAAAAAGGAATACAATGAATGCCATGAATGTGTAGAAAAATGTTGTAAATTGAATGAATATATAGATTTTATCGAAAGATTATAGTTGAATCTTGATTTAAAATTGAAGTACATACTTACTAATGATTAATGTCTAAAATGTTTAATCACTAATGACTAATCTCTAATCACTAATAAAGGGGGTTTTATGCCAGTCGTTGACATGCACA
>OGCG01001127.1_pt1 | contig 13962 bp, 15 predicted proteins | sample 1570061 | NCBI WGS metagenome assembly OGCG01 (sample SAMN06268698, study PRJEB24515) | hot springs metagenome | isolation source: Joseph's Coat, Yellowstone National Park, Washington, USA | place: USA:Joseph's Coat, Yellowstone National Park, Washington, USA
ATCTGGGTCGCCTACGAGCCGGCCGGGATGTATTACTACTGGAGCCCGCCGTCATCTATCACCATGAACGGTGCGACCATGAATTTTGTGAGCGGGCCCAGCAGTATCTGGGTCAATCAGGATCAGACGAACACCGCGGTGGACTACTACCAGGAGCCGGCCCAGTGGAAGAACCTGAACCTCCAAGTGGTTTCAGGCGGAGGTGGCGTTTATGATGCGCAGACCACCGGGTACCTGATTGATCAGGCGACCGGCGGCGGGATAGGCGGGCAGACGATCCAGATACAGTACACGGAGTACTTCTATGGTAACACCGGTGGGAGCGGGCCCACCGATTACCCAACGACGAACTCTCAGGGATACTTCTCAAACCTGCAAGGAATGGGGCCGTTCCTCGTAGAGGTGAATGCCACCATATCGTGGGATAACCCACCATCCTGTGCCCTCAACCCTGGCACAGTGACGCTATCGGTCTCGGGCTACTGGCCGTGATCATGGGAGGCCCGGCGTCGTGGTTATTGATACTATTTCCGTTCCGTTCCAGAAGTAGACGTACTGCGGCGCTATGCGGAGCGTGAGGGATCCGCTATTACCCACCCATAAATTGGCCATTGGATTATCCGGCGATTTAACATCAAAATATGGTGTGATGAGTACGTATCCATAACTGGGATAATACGCAAATACAGGGCTCTGATTTATCACTATCCGCGGCCCGACCGTAATGGTCAGCGTGGCGTTGAACGGGAGCTGCCCCTCATTCGGCGTCAGTATAATATTCAGGCCGCTCACGGTACCGATGTAGGGGGTCAGCACCATTGGTACGGTCGTACCATACTGCTTCGGGTTGGGACCCATACCATAGGTTTCATATACTGTCACCGGAAAGCTATAGGTGCTGTTCGGCTCCAGCCAGAGGTACCCGGCCCGGTACGGGTAGCAGAAGTTTATCCCGGCGAGCTCCGTATAGTATGGCGCCTCATATCCATTGGGGGTGCCATATCCCGGCGGCGTCCCGTTGAACAGTAGCTGGCCCTTCGAGTTCACGCCGCCCGGTGGCTGTGGGAACACAACTCCGCCCACCTGGCCCCCGAGGTGCTGCACCGCGCCTATCAGGCTCAGCGGGAGCACCCCGAGCGCCATTAGCAGGAACAGGCCGCCGCCTATCAGCGCTATCAGGAATATCCCGACGACCACATACACGTACGGGTTCGCCATTCCGATCCCCTCATACCGGCCCGCCCTTTAAGGAGCCGCACCCGGGGCCGCGCCGCCCCGCGCCTCGCCGCGCCTCCTGCGCGCGCAGCGGTCGCCGGGGAGCCAGCCCTCCTCGAAGCCGCGCCGCAGCGCGCGCTCCACGAGCTCCGACACGGAGCACCTGGAGTCAATGGCCGCATGCGCGAGGCGCGCGTACAGCTCCTCGTCGAGCAGTACCGAGGTCCTCACTTCTCCCATTTATCTCACCTCTGCAAGTAATACTAACACCGGTAGTATTTAAGCGTTCCGCCGCCCCGCGACCTCAGAACGGCCCGGCCCGGGGCCTCCAGGCGCGCGGGCGGTGCGGGGGGCGCGCTCCGTTGCGCCGATATCACGGTCGCGGCTTGGGGCCGCGCGGGGCCGGTTCCTGTGGTCGCCGGGCCGGGGGGCCCGCCGTGCCGGGCCGCCGGCGGTTGTAATACTTGTGTTGTTATTACACGCCGCGCGCCGGCGTTGCGGGCCGCGACCGCGGTGGCCGCGCCCGTGCGGATCCCCGCCCCACTGCGCGCCGCGGTAATATTTGCGCAAGTATTACTCCGCCGCGCGCGGCGGGGCCCGGGCTGGCGCGCGTCCCGGGGTGTCAAAAAAGGGGGGAAAGCGGGGGGAACGCGGTAGTTCAGGTGACAGTGACGGATGACTCGGGGCCGCCGTGCAGCTCCGAGACGGAGTCCGGCAGGTCCTCCTCGGGCCTGCCGGGGAACAATATCTCCCTAGCCTCGTTCGGGTACCACGGCGCGGTCGGGTCCACCGACTCGCGGTGGACGCAGGCGGCGCGCACCGTAGCGCCCGGCTCGATGGCCGGTAGATCCGCGGCGCGGCGCCCGAAGAGCACCACGCGCACCGCGGTGGGCGCGCCCGGTGGTAGTATCCTTATTCCGCTGGCCGGGGGCGCGGCCCCCAGCAGGAACCAGGCGAGCGGGGCGCGCCCGTCTGACTCCCTGACCGGGGTCGCCGCGACGCCGCGGACCACGGCCGGGACGCCCCTCGGGAGTAGCCGGGCCTCGGAGATATCGATCTCCAGGGCCGGTAGCACCTCGCGGGGCGCCGAACCGCCCAGCGGCGTCACGACGGCGCCCTCCAGCACGTCGACCTCCTCCCCGACGCCGCGGCCCACGCGGCCCGTGGTACGTGACCCGGCGACCTCGAAGATAGCGCCGGGCCGCGCGGCCTCCAGCGCCGCGATGCCCTCGGCGCCGGCCGGCAACCGCACGAGCGCGAGGGCGGCGGTGTAGTCGACCGCCCCCGCGACCGGCCGGCCGGGCGACCGCACGGTGCGCCGGAGGCACCGCGGCGAACCGAACTGTGCACCCTCCGGGCAGTTCTCGTCGCTTAGCTTGTAGATATAGACCTCGTGCCCGCCGTCGCGGCGGGCGATCCCCCCGCAGACTACGATACCCTGTATCCTCCTCATTTTCCGCCGCCCCGTGTGGCCGGGCCTTATAACGCGCTGGTGCCCGCGCGGTGCGCTCCGGGACCGGAGGCCCGCTCCGGCCGCCGGCGCGCCCCACGACCTCCGGCACGGACCGGGAGCGGGCGCGCCCCGCGGTGAAGCGTGGCCATCCTCACAGGGCGCAACGCCCGGGGCCGCGCCGCACCCGGGGCCGTCCGCGCGCCCCACGACCACCGGCCCGGGCCGGAAGCTACCGCGCCCCACAGCGCAGTGCGGCCGGGCCCGCGCGGTCCGCCCCGTTCCGGGAGCACGGCACCGTCCCGGGCCGGTACGGATCCGCGAATACGCGAAAGCACAACCGCGCCGTGACGGGATCCGGGAATGTGCCCCAAGCCCGCGGATCCCCCGGACTGGGCCGCGGAGCGCTGGCGCACTATGTCCCTCCAGACCCGGGCCGGGCCGCACCGCCACGCGAACCCTCACCGGACGCGCCCACGGCCCCCACCGGAGCGCCGGCGCGGCCCGTAGTCTACCGCGCGCCCGCTACACTACGGGGCCCGCGCTACATTACGCGCGCCATCGCAGACTAGCGCGGCGGCCGTACTCTGGCGGCATGGTGAATACTATGGCGCCCCGCTGTAATGTTGCGCGTCCGGCCGTACTCTAGCGGCGCGCGGCGCGCTGTAGCGCGGCCCGGGCCGCAGCGCGCGACTGCGCGGCACGGTGGCGTGGCGCGCCCGCGGCCAGCTAATTTGGCGCCGCGGCCAGTAGTATAGCGGTGCCGGGAAAAGCGGCGCCAGTTGCGCGGTGTGGCGCGCGTCCCGCTGCACTGGCGGCCCCGGCCCACGGCCCGGCGGCCCACGGGCATGTTATAAGGGGTTGGCGCATTGGGGGGACGATGAGCACCCAGAATAAGATTGGGGGAGCGGTGTGGGTTATCACCCACACTGCGGACTTGGACGGCATGGCCGCCGCGGCCATCGCCGTTGAGGGAGAGGGGGAGGACGTTCATGTGTTCCTCGCCGACTACGGTGAGGAATACGTGAACGCGGTGGAGAGGGATGTGGAGCCGGGGGTCGGCGACATAGTGATAGTGGCCGACATAGGCTGCGATAAGAAGAATATATCGAAATGGGCGTCCATAGTGTCCGGCTGGAAGTCCAAGGGCGCTAGGGTCCTGTGGCTGGATCACCACGCCTGGGATGACGACTGCGTAAGGGCCGTCGGGGATGTCGTCGACCTGCTCACACACGACACGGAGGGCAGGTGCGCGGCCGAGGTCGTCCTGGAGCACGTGGGAAGGGCAGGTGATCCCGTGGCGTCAAGGCTCGCGGAGCTGGCCCACGACAGCGACTTCAACCTGAGGAAGGAACCGCTCGCCGACATGTTATCACGCCTGATAGCGTACTACAATTACCTCGGCGGCCGCGGGGATGACCTGAAACTGCGCCTGATAAATTCGCTTTCGCTCGGCATCCTGTGGAGTGTAGAGATGGACATCCAAGCCATGGAATATGGGAAGATACTCAGGCAAGACTACGATCGGCTACTCAGGTCTAGGGTTCGCGAGGTGAACGGGTATCGCGTGGTCGTGGGGCTACGCGGTGCCTACGGTGGTACGGAGGCTTCGAATATACTATATCAGAACTTTCATTACGACATCGCGATGATCATATCGAATGAAGGATGGCTGAGCGTCAGGAGTGAGAGGAACGACTTGAACACGAAGGTAATAGGTGAAGCATTTGGTGGAGGAGGGCACCTCCTCCACGCGGCCGGTGGATCAATAAGGGACTCGTTCCCGAACCCGACCGAAGAGCAGCTGGACGCAATAGCCGATTACATAGCGAAGAGGTTGTCTGGAATCGACTTCGTCATTCCCGCTCCCGCCCTAACTCCCAGTTGATTTTTTGACCCCCATTTTCCGCTTTTCGCCCGCGGCCCGGGGGCCCGACCCCCCGGCGTGGTAATATTTGCGCAAGTATTACTCGCGCGGCCGAGTAATATAGCGCGCCAGCATTAGATTACCGGGCTACGGCGCCGTATATGTGCGCGGCCCGTGGTTTACCGGCCGGGCCGCAATCCGGCGCGCCCGTAGTGTCGCGGCGCCGCGTACATTACGGCCCGGGCCGCGGGGCGCCGTAGTCCAGCGCGCGGCCCCGCGGCGCGGTCCGGGACGGGAGCTGTGGATCTTAGAGCGCGCCCGGTTCCGTAGCCTAGCCGCGCGGCCCGTTACGGTGGCGGGCCGCCCCGTACTCTAGCGCGCGCCCGGGGCGGCCCGCGGCCTGGGGTGCGCTGGCGCGCGAGGAAATGGGGATCAAAAAATAGGGGAGAGGGGGAGGGGGCTACGCATGCGCGACGAAGAACTCGGCGCGGGCGCGCCGAGCCGGCTCCCAGCGGACGTGGAGGGCCGGGCGCTCCGGCGGCTCCACAAACTCGACGGTGAGGTCGCCCGGCCCGGCCATCGACAATAAGGCGTCGAGCACCGCGACCGGGTAGCGGCCCGCCACCGCGGTGCGGCGCGGGCGCGTGATGACCTCGGCTGGCAGGACACGGGCCCGGCCGTTGTCGCCGACCACCCCCAGCCACCAGCCGCGGGCGGCGACCACCCCGAGCTCTAGGATCCTAGCGCTCGGGGCGATTGCCGCCACGTCGGTGGCGAGGGTCGGGGGGACGGCGGCGGTCGCGACGGCGCAGTAATCTCCGACCTCGAGCTCGTCGTCCTCGCTCACCGGAATACCCACGCCCACGTCGAAGTCAACGACGCGCCCACGGATCTCGGCCGAGGCGACGGGCCCCTCGAAGCGAATGAGATCCGACCAAGCCTCCGCGCGGACGCCGCCGCGGCCCCTCGCCGTCGCCAGCGCCGCGTAGACCTCGGCCGGCGGCGCCATCACCGCGCGGCCCGGCGCCGCGACTGGGTCGCGCACGGTGACGCTGAACCACCAAGTCGGAGCTGCGAGGTCGTCCGCCGCGAAGAGGCGGGCGCCGCTCGGCGAGATCATCAGTACTGCGTCGGGCGCGCCGCCACGCTCGGCGACCCACGCCCCCTCCTCCAATGCTCCATGCTCCGCAGGGCGGAGCGTGGAGTGCACCACCAAATCTTGGCTACTCATTTCCGCCGCCACCGTGCCGCTCCGCCTTATAAGGCACCCGGCCGGCCCGGTAGCCCAGCGCGGCGGCCGCACTGTAGCGGCGCGGCGAATATTGCGGCGCCCGGCCGGTAGTCTAGCGGCCCGGCCCGTAGCGTACCGGCGCCGTGCCGGAGCCCGGGCTCGCGTGCGTCACGGGGTGTCAAAAAATACGGAAAGGGAGGGGGCCTAACTCAGGGGCGCTACGAAGAACTCGGTACTTCTGTGATAATCAGCCCAGCGCGCCCGGAGCGCCGGGCTGGACTCAGGTTCGGTGAATTCAAGCGTGAGTGTGCCGTATGTCGGAATCAACAACTCCCTCATTATTCTCGCTTGGTAGCGCCCCACGACGGGGGCGCGCTCCGGCGGCGCGCGCACCTCGGCCAGTAGGCGGCGCGTGAAACCACCGCCCGCCACCTCGAACCGCCACCGGGAGAACGCCCCGGCCGGCTCCTCGGCGAGGCGGAGCTCCACGGCCGGCCCGGCGGCGCGCACCGCGCTCATGAACTCCAAGTACGGCAGTGCTACCTCCGCGATGGTGTAGTCGCCGTCCAGCACCAACTCTTCGTCGTCGCCTATTGGAACCGCGCTCTCGCCGGCCCCGAACGGTACAGTGCGGCCGCGCACCGCGGCCGTACCGCCGAGGCCGCTGAAGTGAACCACACAGTCCTCGAAGTAAACACTCGTGCCGTACCGGCCCCGCGGCCGGCCGGCCAGCTCCAGCGCCCCCGCGATCGCCGCCGGCGGCGCTATCAACGCGCGGCCGGCGGTGGCGGACGGCCACCGGATCGTGGTGGATATCCACCACGCCGGCGCCGCCGGGTCGTCGGCCGCGAAGAGGCGCACCCCGCGGCGCGAGACCGCAAGCACCGCGGTCTGCGCCCCCAGCCGCGCGGCGGCGGTAGCAGTCCTGAACAGGCGCCAGTGCTCCGCCTCGCGGAGCACCGGCCCCCTCCCCAAAATTTCCTCCCGATCTTGGCTCATTTTCCGCCGCCCCGTGCGGCCCGGCCTTATAACGGGCCGGTCCGGTGCGCGACCGAACCGGCGCCGGCGTTGCCCCCGCGCCGCTAGGCCACGCGCCGGCCCGCGCCGCGAGAAAACGGGGGCCTAGTCCGCGGGCGCGGAGAACACCTCGACGCGGGCGCGCGGGGCGGCGGCGTCCCAGCCGGCGCGGAACGCGGGGCGCCCCGGCGGCTCTGTGAGCTCCACGGTGAGGTCCGCGAGCCCCGAGAGCGACAGTAGCTCCGCGAGCACGGGCGCCGGGTAGCGGCCCGCCACCGCGTCGCCGGGCGGTAGCAGCAGCATCCTGGCCGGCGTGCGGCGCACCCGGCCGTCGCCCCCGACCTCGATCCACCACCCGCGGCCGTCGCGCGCGAAGCGCAGCTCGACGGCGTCCGAGCGCGCCGCGACGGCGGCGACGTCGGCCGCGAGCGCCGGCGGCGCGTCCGCGACGGCGGCGGGGCCGTGGTCGCCGAGCACGAGCTCCCCGCCCCCGCCCGCGGGGATGCCGGCGCCGGCCCCGAAACCCACCGCGCGGCCCCGGATCTCGGCCGCGGCGCTGCGGCCCTCGAGGCGGACCGCGCCGGGCCCGGCCTCCGCGCGGGTGCCGGCCCGGCCCCACGTGGCCCGCAGGGCCCCCCAGACCTCGGCCGGGGGCGCCGCCACCGCGCGGCCGCCCGCGGCCTCCGGCTCCCGGACCGCGACGCTGAGCCACCAGGCCGGCGCCGCGGGGTCGTCCGCGGCGAACAGCCGCACGCCGCGCCGCGATACCGCCAGCACGGCCTCGGGCGCGCGGAGCCGGGCGGCGGCCTCCGCCGCCCTCATGAGGATCCAGTGCTCCGCCCTGCGGAGCACTGGCCCACTCACCGATCCCGCCGGGTCCGGGGAGCACACGGTGTTGCGGCGCGCGGCACCGGCTTAAAAACGCTCCGGCGCGCCGGCCCGGCGGCGCGCGGCACCGGCTTAAAAACGCTCCGGCGCGCCGGCCCGGCGGCGCGCGTAATAACAGCGCAAGTATTACCACGCGCCGAGGACGCCGATCCGGGTTTCGCGCCGCGGCCCGGCGGGAGCCCACGCTGGGGGGCGGGAGATATGGGGATCAAAAAAATATGGGAAAGGGAGGGGGCGGTCAGGTGTGCCGGACCCAGAGCCGGAATGATCCGTTCAACCCACCCGAATACACCTCCAGATCCGGGTGGGTCGTGGAATTCGTGAAATCTAAAATCATGAGGTCGCCACGCGGTAGATTGATCGACAGCTGTAGCACCCGGGCGGGGTACCGCCCGGATATGTCGTATTCCAATGGCTCCACACGGATGGCCTCAGCCTCGAATTTCCCGCCGGCGACGCCGGCCACCCGCAGGTGGCGGGCGGCCAGCTCCACGACTGCCTCCCCCCGCGAGGGGAGGCGGCCGAACCACATGTCCTCGGCGATGAACCGCGCCGAGACCACCGGCTCGCCGGCCGCGAAGACTATGTCGCCCGGGCCCCCAACCCGGACGTTCTTCCCTTCGACCGCACTCTCGCCGGCCGGCCCGAGGAACTCGAGCCGGCCGCCCCGCACGGCGACGCGGACGGCCCCCGAGGGGCCGAAAGCGTCGCCGTTGTCGTCCCCCCAGACGGACTGGAGGGCAGTCGCCGCCTCCCCGGGCGGCACGAGGATGGCGGGGGTGCCTAGATCCACGTCGCGGATCAACACCCAGAACCACCACGTCGGCGTATCACTATCGTCCACCACATCTGTGGTGGAGATCCTCACCCCCTCCGGTGAGGCCGCCACCGACGCCAGCGGCGCGCCGAGCGCGGCCGCCAGCTTAAGTGCCCTCCACGCCGCGACGGTCTCGCGGCGCGAAAGAACGATATCCACTCCCACTACCTGTATTTTGGTCATGCGCACCCGCGTGGGCCCTGCCCTTTTAAGGTGGGCCCGGCGGCCGTAATATTAGCGCAAGTATTACGCGAGCGGCCCGGTCGGGGCCTGAGGGGGCGCGGCCGCCCGGGATCGGCACCCGCCGAAACGGGGGGCCCGAAAGCGGCAGGTTTATATCCCGGCGCGCCTGTTACTATGGTAGAGGATTGAATTCCGGTAAGGCCGGTGGAGCGCCGGCGGCCCCCGCGGCCGGCGCCGAGGCCATCAGCGGGGATTTCCAGAAGGTCAGGTTGGTGAGGGGGAGGTACTTCCCCCTCCCCTGGGGCAACCCAAGCGTGGGGACGCCCTACTTAGCCGAGCTTGTAGGACTTGATCAGAAGTACGGCCTTGCCCGGAAGTTCATCCGGGCGGCCGTGGTGGAGCGTCGCGACGCCACGTATTTGGTGGACATCGCGGAGTTGAAGGTTGGTCATTATTACGAGGAGAGGGTGCCCCAGAGCTGGAGGCACCCCGACGAGCGTAACTACTACCGGGTCAGGAGCATTGACCTCGCGAAGGGCGAGGTCGTGATAGAGTACTTGGAGAAGAAGAATGTTATCTTTGCCCTCCGCGAGCGCGATCTCGGGGGCGACGACGCCCCCGTGTGGTCCGGGGGGCACGCGTCCCCATGAGCGACCGCGCCCCCGCGGTTCTGGGGCCGCGGATCCCCGAGGTCCGCGACCTCTTGGTGGATGAGTATGAGGCCCTCCTGAGGGAGGGCCCACGCGCCAGGCCCCCGGTACTGCTACTGGGGCCGCCGGGCGTGGGGAAGAGCACGGTCGTCCGGGCTGCGGCCGAGGAGGTCGCCCGCCGCCACGGGCGGGAACTCGTTGATGTTACTTCTGGGGCGCCCCCCGAGATCCCGGAGGGCGCGTTCCTGTTCCTCGACCTCCGGCTAACAAACCTTGAGCCCAGTGACCTCACGGGGGTTCCCCGTGAGCGGGACGGCTACGTGAGGTTCGTCCCGGTGCACCAGCTCTACCTATTCTCTCTGCACCCTGGCATGATCTTTCTGGACGAGCTCACCTGGGTGCAGAGGGACGACATGATGTCGGTGATCCCACAGCTACTTCTCGACCGCCGCGTTGGATCCACCGCGTTTCACAGCGACGTCATGGTAGTCGCGGCCGGGAACCGCACCGAGGACACTCCGCTCGCGCGGGCGCTACCCGCGCCCACGCTGAACCGGCTGGCGATCATCGAGGTCCAGCCGCCCACCGCGGAGGAGTGGGCGGCCTACATGGACGCCGCCCACCCCAATGGGTGGAACCGGAAGATCTTGGCATACCTAGAAGCTTTCCCAAGCGATTTCGTTCGCTCCCCGCCGGCGGGGGAGGGGCTCGAGGGGTACCCGACCCCCCGCTCTTTGGAGTGGGCCGCCCTCCTGCCCGAGGGCGCTCCAACTTGGAGGTACATCGCCCTCCTCGGGCGGGAGGTCGGCCTGAAAGTCTCGAAGTTCATCGCCGCGCACGTCGATATTAATGCACTGTTGAAGAGCCCCGCCAAGTGGAGGGGGCTAGGGCTCGAGGAGCACTACATGGCGCTCAGCGAGATCGCCGAGAAGCTACGGGCCGGCGACCTCAAGCCGGACGACGTCGCACCGTTGCTCTCGGTATTGGAAGACGAGTTCATAGTCGTGTTGCTGGTGCTCATGGGCCCCGGGCCGGTGAGATCCGAGTTCCTCGCCCGCGCCGCGAGGGACACGCGCCTAGCGGCGCGCATGGTGGAGCTCGCGAGGAAGATCGCGGGGTGAAGGTGCATGGGTGATGAGGTCGCCGTCGCGGTCGTGCGCTCGGACGTCGCGGACGCGCGCATCTGGGCGTGGGCGCACTTCCCCTTCATAGCCAGCATACTGGCGCGCGTCCGCGTAGTCGCCGTGAGGGGGCTGGGTGTGGGTAAGAACATTATCGCCCCCGCGGCGACCGACGGCAACAGCATATACGTCGACATCGACGTGTTCCCAAAACTCGACCCCGCCGAGAGGCGGGGCACGCTCATGCACGAGGTTCTCCACCTAGCGCTCCGCGACGTATCGAGGCGTGGGTCGCGCGACCCCGAGGACTGGAACACCGCGGCCGACGCCGTGAACAACGACATACTCGAGGGGGTGGGGGTGCGCCTGCCCTCCGGCGTCGTCAGGCTGAGCGCCCTCCGTAGGATCGTCGGCGCCCAGCCCGGTATATCGAAGGAGGAGCTATACGACCTCCTCGCCGGTGCTACTCAAAAGATCGGCGCCGGCGTGCTGGGCGACCTCCGGGAGGACCTCCGGGGGGCCGGCGCCGGGGACGGCGAGGGTGGCGAGAAGTCTCCGGGGCAGTCCGCGGGCGAGAGTGGTGAGCGGCCCGGGGGCGAGAAGGCTGGCGAGCCGGGAGCGGGCGCCCGGGTCGAGGTCGTCGGGGTCGTCCAGGAGGGCGAGCCCGCCCTCGCGCGGGGCGACGAGGGCGCTTGGACGGAGGCGGTCGCGGCCGCGGCCGCCGCGCATGCGCGGATGAGGCGGGCGGGCCAGAGCCCCGGCGGGCTGGATCGTGAAATATCCGCGGTGCTCCAGCCCAAGGTGGACTGGCGGGAGCTCCTCAGGGTGGCCCTCCGCGAGGGATACGGGCGTACAGTCGTGCAGGACTGGCGGCGCGAGTCCCGCCGCGTCCCCGGGCTCCCGGGCGTGCGGAGGTTCTCGCGGCCGCGCGCCTGGGTGCTCGTGGACACCAGTGGATCCATATCGCAGGAGGAGTACGACCAGTTCATGGCCGAGGTGAGCGCGGTTGCGCGCTCGGCGGATGGGGTCCACGTCGTGTTCTGGGACGCGGCCGTACGGGGGGTCGAGGAGCACCGCTCCGGCCGGCCCCTCCCTGCGGGAAGGGGCGGGGGCGGCACGGTGGTGAGGCCGGCGCTGGAGGAGGTGGTGAGGCGGATGCGCTACGGCGACGTCGTCGTCGTGCTCTCCGACTTCGAGATATCCGACGCCTTAGATCCCGAGACCGAGCGCCTCGCGGGCGAGGCGGCGCGGCGCGCGGGCGTGGCCGTGGCCGCGACCGTGGACAAGAACCCGCCGGCCGGGTGGGGCTGGTGGGCCGTGCGGGTGGAGGCGGCGGGGGCATGATCCTCCGGGACGACGTCGCGAGGGCCGCGCGGGCCGCCGTGTGGGCCCGGGCCGCCGGCATGTGGGACTGGTCCTGGCGGCGCGGGCGGCGCGAGGAGATGTTGTGGGAGATCGCGGATTTCTTCGCCCACCTCCGGGCGGGGGCCGTCGAGGTGTTTGGGGGCCTAGAGAAAACTATACGTCCGTGGGACTGCGTGCTGGACAACGACTACTCACACTTCTACCTACATTGCCCCAACTTCTCGATCTACGCCCGCGGTGACGTGCCCAAGACCGCGGTCGAGGCAGCACTGGTGGAGCTGAGATCCCGCGCGCGGGCCGCGGGTATGGTGGTCTGGAACGACGCGCTCATCGCCAGGCCGGCGCCGCCCGACCTCGTGGGCATCGCGCGCGGCGTGGTGCGCGCGGTCCGCGCCAAGCTGGGCGGCCTCGACCTCGCCGCGATGGTGCGTGGCGAGGAGCTGGACGCCGCCTCCGTCGCGGCCGCGCTCGCCGCGATCGAGGCCGGGAACTGGGTCGCCGATATACATTACTCGCGCCTTTCGATCCCGCCGAGGGGGGGCGGTATGGAGGTCGAGGCGTACCGCTATGCCGTGATCGCGCGCCTCAGCGACAGGGACGGGGAGATGGACGTGAGCATCTATGCCGCGCACGCCCCCCGGTCGATGAGGCAGGCCTTCGCGGCCGCTTACGCGAGGTGGTACGGGCGCCTCGCCGGTTTCTCGGTCGAGCACCGCTTGGAGGCGGTCTGGGTGTGAGCCGCCTAAGCCCGTTCGTAGCTACGCCCGAACGCGACACTGGAGGAGGTGGGAGCGTGAACCTCCGCGAGGACGTCATGATGGCCGCGCGGGCCGCGGTCTGGGCCCACGTGGCCGGCATGTGGAATAGGGTGTTCCCCGAAAAATGGCGCGGGGAATTGCTATCGAAGGACGCCGAGTTCCTCGCGCACCTCCGGACGGGGGCAATCGAGGTGCACGGGCACATTCCCGAGGGGGCGGTGCATCCCTGGGACTGCTACCTCAACGACGACCACTCGCGCGCCCCTTCACACACCGATTGCCGCGAGTTCGCGCTCTACCCCCGCGGCGAGGTGCCCGCGGAGGCCGTCGAGGCCGCGCTGGCCGAGCTGGGAACCCGGGCCCGGACCGCTGGCACCGTTGTCTGGACCATCGGGTTGATCGCCAGGCCGGCCTCGCCGAACCATGTGAGGATCGCGCGCGGCGTGGTGCGCGCGGTCCGCGCCGAGTTGGGTACCGCCGGCTCCGGTGTTGCGAGCGGCTCCGGGAAGTTAGAGATCCGCTGGGAGCCGTACAACGCCGCCGTGCTCGCGAGCATAGAGGCGGGCAACTGGATCGCCGAAGTGAGGCCGTATCCCGACGACCCGGACATCCCGTTCGATACCACCGGTAGCGAGGTGAACGCCTTGGTGTACAGCGGGCACGCGAAGGTCGAGATCCGCCGCGAGAGCGAGGAGATCGTCGTCTGGATCTACCCCACCCGCGCCCCGCGGGCGCTGAGGCCGGCGTTCGCGGCCGCGTACGCGAAGTGGTACGGGCGCTTCGTCGCCGCCGCGCTGGCGCACCGGTTGGAGGTGACCGGGGCATGAGGATCGCGTTCTACGCGTACCACCACTCCATGTTTTTGCCGCGCTGGTACACCGCCGTGGAGAGGCTGGTGACGGCGTACTGCGGCAGGGTCGGGGACGACGTGTACGAGGGGGACGAGGCGGTCGCGCGCGCCGCGGTGGCCGCCGTCCGCGTCGGCACGAGCAAGACATCGAAGCAGGTGCTGAGCGCGTACTTCAAGCGCCTAAGGAGCGCCGTCAAGTCGCGCTACGCCGCTCCCGCGCTGGTGCCCCTGGCGGGGTTCGCGAGGGACTGGCGGCCGGCGGCCGGGTCCCTGCTGCTGGTCGCGTTGCTCCCGGATCCCCGGCCCGCGTCCAACCGCGCCGCCATCGCCCGGCTTGGCGACGCCTACGGTCGCCGCCTGGCCGGAAACGCCCCGACGGTCGGGGCGTGGGAGATCCCGCCGCCGCTCGCCCAAGCCGTGGAGGCGATCGACGAGGTCGCGTCGCGGGGGTACGGCGCGCGCCTGCGGGAGGTGTGGGACCTCTCGGCCGCGGGCGCGCCGGCGGCCGAGGTCGCCGGGGCGGCGGAGCGCGCGCGCCGGGAGCTCCTCC
>OGCG01001131.1_pt1 | contig 13904 bp, 14 predicted proteins | sample 1570061 | NCBI WGS metagenome assembly OGCG01 (sample SAMN06268698, study PRJEB24515) | hot springs metagenome | isolation source: Joseph's Coat, Yellowstone National Park, Washington, USA | place: USA:Joseph's Coat, Yellowstone National Park, Washington, USA
TGGAGAGGGGCGCCGTGGTTGAGGGCGTCGTCCATGGCCCAGCCTATGTGGGGCCAGGTTCAACAATAGGCAGGGACGCGGTGATTGAGCATTACGTTGACGTTGAGGCTAATGTGTTGGTTAACGGCGGCGCAGTGAGCAGAAGCCTCGTGCTTAACGATGCCAGGCTTGAGCTTGGTAGGGCTAGGGTTGTCGACAGCATAATTGGGCCAAGGTCGACGATAAGGCTGGAGAGGGGTAGGCACATGTTCATTATCGGCGAAGGCAATGTGGTAACCAGCGTGGACTGGGCCTAGCGAAGTTAACCTAGGCCCACGGCGTTTCCTTGACGAAAAACTCATCATTGACGAGGGGCCTCCACCAATCCTCGTTCTTCACGTACCAGTTGACCGTCCTCCTTAACCCCTCCTCCCAACTAACCGATGGCCTCCAGCCCAAGTTCATCATCCTATCGCCCCTCATGATGTACCTCCTATCCTGCCCAGGCCTATTGGGTGCGAGGCGTATTAGGCTCCTCGGCTTACCGAGGATCCTCAGTATATCTTCAACCACCTGGAGCACGCTCCTCTCGTTGAAGCCAGGTATATTGTACGCTTCCCCCGGCGACCCCCTCTCATACACTGTCCATATGGCCCTGCAGTTATCCTCAACGTAAAGCCAATCCCTCCTCTGCGACCCATCGCCGTGAACCGCCACCGGCAGGTCATTTAATGCCCTTATGATTGTCTTGGGTATTAGCTTCTCGGGGTGTTGATATGGGCCATAGTTATTCGATGGCCTAACGATGCTGGCCTTAACCCCATACGTCCTCCAGTACGCCATTACTAAGGCATCCCCCGACGCCTTGGTTGCCGAGTAGGGGTTACTTGGCTTGAGGACAGTCTCCTCCGTGGCCGGTTCCTTGCCCTCCAAGTCGCCGTAAACCTCATCCGTGGATACGTGTATTAGCCTAAAGTTAAGCCTCCTAGCCGCCTCAAGTATGGTGTAGACTCCGTAAATGTTGGTCCTCATGAATGGCTCAGGGTTCTTAATGCTCCTATCCACATGACTCTCGGCGGCGAAGTTAACGACCACGTCCGGCTGGAAATCCCCAACCGCGCTACTGAAGGCGTTGAAGTCCGCTATATCGCCCTTAATGACCTTAACCCCATTGGGTATGTTTTCAAGGCGCCCGGCATAGGCGAATGCGTCGTAAACCAATACCTCATTACCTAAACTCAGCATGTACCTAACGAAGTTGCTCCCAATGAAGCCTGCCCCGCCAGTGACCAGTACCCTGACCATTACTAGACCACTGCCTGGTTATTTTAAGTATTATTAAATTTAAACCCCAGTCTTAGGTGAGGGCAGTGGCTGGGACAATACTGGTTACCGGGGTTAGTTCGCTGCCTGGCTATAAAACGGCGCTTAGGCTAGTGGAGACTAAGGGCAGCGTCATTGGCGTTTATAATCAGCATCCCGTCAGCGGCGTGCCTGCCGTTAAGTGGGACTTGGTTGGCGACGCAACAAGCTTGGTTGCTCAGTATAAGCCCAGCGTGATCATTCACATTGCTGGCATGGGCGATGTAGATGGATGTGAGGTTAGCCCTGAATTGTGCCATAGGGTTAACACTGTGGCCACTAGGGAGTTGGCTAAGGCCGCCCATAGGGTTGGGGCCAGGTTGATATACCTATCCACCGATTACGTCTTCGATGGCTCCAAGGGTATGTACAGGGAGCTTGATGCGCCGAGGCCCGTTAACTACTATGGATTAACTAAACTCCTCGGCGAGGAGGCCGCGTTGGCAGTTGGTGGGGCTGTGGTTAGGGTTGCTTGGATATACGGCCTTGGCCCTGGTAAGGTTAACTTTGGTAAGAGCGTGGTTGAGAGGCTTAGTAGGGGGGAGGAGGTTAAGGCCATTATTGACCAGTGGGGTTCACCGACCTTAAACACCCTCATAGGCGAGGTCATGGCTAGGTTGGTTGATAGGGAGTTCGAGGGCATTCTACATGCGGCCGGGCCTAGGTTGAGTAGGTTCGAGTTCGCCTTGGCCATAGCCAAGTTCTTCGGCTTCCAGACGAGCTTGGTTAAGCCGATTTCAGTAAGGGATTTGAGCTACAAGGCCCAGAGGCCCAGGGACTCGAGCTTGGACAGCTCAATGGCCGCCGAAATGCTTGGGGTGCCCATTAACGACCTCGATTATGCGCTATCTATTTTTAAGGGTGAGTGGGAGGGGTTGAGGCATGCCGGTGGCATCGGTTAAGAGGCTCGACATACCTGACGTGATGCTCTTCGAGTTCAGGGTCTTCGAGGATAATAGGGGCTTCTTCACAGAGCTTTGGAAGAGGGGGGAGTACCTGGCCCTAGGGCTACCCTACGACTTCGTGCAAGTTAACTTAAGCCACTCGCGCCCAAACGTAGTTAGGGGCCTCCATTACCAGCTTAAGCCCTCTGAGCAGGGTAAACTAGTCTACGTGGTTAAGGGCAGGGTGTTCGATGTGGCTGTTGACGTGAGGAGGGGTTCACCCTGGTTCAGCAAGTGGGTTGGGGTCGAGTTGCGGCCAGGTCAGGCGCTTTGGGTGCCGCCGGGCTTCGCCCATGGGTTCCAGGCCATTGAGGAATCCTGGTTCCTGTACCTAGTGACCAAGGAGTATGACCAAGCAGGGGAGAGATGCGTAAACTGGAATGATCCAGTAATAGGCGTTAAGTGGCCTAACACAGCTGGGGCAATACTGAGCGATAGGGATAAGGCATGCCCACCTTTAAGTCAAGCAGAGTACAACTTCGAGTACACCCCAATTACCCCTTAAGGACCAATACCTCATTAAGGGCCTTTGGCTTTAAACAGACTTAAAGCTTAACCTCGACTTGGCATAATTATGATGGGCAACTACTTTCAATAGGTCTGATCCCCTCCCCGCCCTTAAGGGCGAGGGTTCCATTGGGGGTCTTAATCGTTGCCCCTTCTATGGAGGTTAATGACTTCCTTAACCGACATAACCCAGCCATGACTTGCTGAACCACTCACCACTCGGCGATTAGACAAGGCGCTACCCAATAAGCTCTCCACCATTAAATCCCACGCAGTAGGGATAATCTTTGACGATATTGTATTCTCCTTAAATTTATTGCAAATAGAGCTGGCGGGGTTGCTTTCAGTTGTCCAATACCTACAAAGCAATGCTTGAGGAAATGATTGATCACGCCGTTAGACACAACGCCTAGTAGAGGTCATCACACAACCCACCATGGAAAAGTTTAAATCCAATGAGGCTTGTAGTCATGAGTGGCCTTATTGGAGCTTGTGCCTATCCTGCCTAGAAGGATGAGGGAGGAGTCTGAGAAGACCAGTGCCAGCATTGAGATGTTGCCTTGGATGCATTATGCAGGAGGATGAGGGAGGGGATTGACCCAGCTGAGGGGATGAAGCTGTATGTAAGGCTTTACCTAGAAATACCTTAGGATGCTGAGGAATTCCTGGCTAAGGAAGATTACGCCCAAGCATCTGAGAGGTTTTGGGGAGCAGTCTCACTTATGGTTAAGGCCGTTGCAGCCCAGTAGGGGTGTCTTGATCTCGTCCCACGGCGAGTTATTCAGCTACGTTAGGAGGCTGGACAAGGAGGGACCCGGAACTCAAGAGGCCCTTCTCCGTGGCTATCACGTTGCACCAGAATTTCCACGAGAATGGTTGAGTGGGGATGTGATTAAGGAGCAGAGGACGCGAAGCAATTAATAGGTGAACTCAGGAAGCTAATGCACCAGCCTGAAAAAACTTGGGTTTGCATGCTCTGCTTCGTAATTATTGAGGTCTCTAGGAACGTCTAGAGGGATTTACTCATTAGAAGCTTTATAAAGGATGGAGTGGCTTTTTATAACCATGAATACCTTAGTTTCATTGGGGCTATTTCTACCTAAGAAGGTTGTAGGGGGCTTGAGTGATGGACCGAGAAAACCGGAGCCTCAGGGAACCAGGGACACTGGGTACCCTTGTACCCAGTGCCCTTAGGCTTAACCAGGAATTGACCATAACTTAACACCTTAACCCCTCTCTCTTGTTACCTCAACATCACCTAATAGTAGTAGCCTATAGGTCTATGCTGACTAATGGCAATAAGAGTGAACCCAAAATAGTTTTTCTTAACCTTATTACCCTAAGGTACATGGAGTAATGGTAATTAATGGTGCTTTGAAAACAATTGATGTATAAGTTTAAGGTAGTTTAGTTCTCGCGCTTGGCGATTATGTAGCCTTGCCTCTCTATTGGGATTTCTGCGCTCCTTATAGGTTTTATTGTTGCCTTGAAACTTGCCTTTTCCAAGGCATTTCTTAATTCATGATAGCCGTTGTGGTATTCAATAACGATTTGACCAAAGACTGATAGATCCTTTGAACTTGTCCTCGGTATAATTTCATACTCACAGCCCTCACAATCCATTTTAAGGATTGAACCGTCCTCCATGTTGAACTCTTTAATGAGGGAACTGAGCGTGTACATCCTAACCTTAACACCACACTCACTGCCCTGCTTGAAGATCATGTACCCATTTACATTATTGAGACCAGCGCAAACCTCACCATCAAATGAGCCAAGACCAGCATTGAGTAATACAACTCTATCCTCAAGACCATTAGCTCTAATATTGATTAGAGCCTCCTTATAGAGACTTGGGTATGGCTCAAGGGCAATAATCCTCCTCGCGCCCCTCAATGCGAACAGTATTGCGGTATCACCAACACCAGCACCATCATCAACAACGGTTTTGCCACTAACATCCAGATCATCGTAGGCACCACCAAGGAAGTTCTCGCGAACAATATCATATAAAATATCTAAAAAAGCTCCGGAGTTCGCATAAAAACGAGCCTTAGAATTTCCATAACTAAGAACTAAGTAAATTGAATCTTTACACTCTAAACTAAATGAACTATCATAATAGGCATTAGCAATGTAAGCATAGGACTGTGGATTTAATACATACTCCTTATTGTTATCACATCTAAATCTAATAACAATATCTTCATTAGTAAGGTGATGCTTAATTAGGTAGTACTTAATGCCGGCAGATAACCAATTATGAAATAAATTCCTACTCGCTAAGAAAACCCTAAGTCCACGGATAATGCCCATTAAAAGGCTGGTAATACTGGTTTTAAAAGCGTTATTAGGTATTACTACTAAGCAAATGAACTTGAATCTACGTAGCCAAGTTCATCGAGTAAGGCATGGATTATACCAAGCCCAAGTGGTTTAATTAGTTTCAAAGGTCCATTAACGAGCAGTATTCTAATGCCCCAATTAATCAACTGCTGCATGTAGAAGGCAAAGTCCATCTTGTCCTCTATTAATAATTTTGTGGAATTTCTAACAATATAGTAATACCTCCATGGTGGTTCATAATCAATTAGCTTATGCATCATATTTGAAATAATGGGTACCCAGCGTTTCGTACCTAACCTATGATCAACAAGCCTACAATTAACACTGAGCGTGAGATATTCGAGCTCCCTAATTCTAGAGTACATATCATGATCAGCTTGGTCCAAGAAGAAGCCATCCCTACAGCAAACCCTAGCGGCAATATCAGCCCTAATTAGAGTGCCGGAGAATATTCCATATCTATTTTTACCAATGCTACAATCACCATCAGCAGAGCTCAAAAGTACAGCACCAACTCTATCCCAAATAAACCTCGGTAAGTTACCAAGTAAATCAAGTACCCTGCTCACGGCATTGTCCATGGGCACAGTATCGTCATCAAGGAGTAACAACCAATCCGGTTTATACCTTTGCATAATCGCATAATTAATACCAACTCTAAGTGCATGAGCAACCCCTGAGTTGAAACCAATCTCAACAAAGTTGCAATTACTAGTTTCATTACATAGATTCCTTATTATATTTTTATTTTTAGAAGCATTATCAACGACTATAACATGATTAACTTGCTTGGAAGCTTGGTTGAGGACATGCTTAAACCTACTTAGCTCTGGATTGTAAGTCACTATTATAGCAGCGATGCTCATTAAACTATTGCTGCACTAATTCTTTTAAACAGTACCCTTATTATACTTTAATGGTTAAGGCCTCGCTAATTTGGCTTAACTACAACAGCTTAGGTTTCATGGACATAGCCTTAAAGTCAATAGAATCTGTTCTTAATCTTGACTTTAATAATTACGAAGTGATAATAGTCGATAATGCGTCAAGTGATGGTAGCTTTGAGAAAATTAAGGAATTTATTAGGGATAAGAAGCCAAGTAGTGTCAGGGTTAAGTTTGTTAGGAGTGATGTGAATAGGGGTTATGCAGGTGGCATGAACCTAGGTTGGGAAGCCAGGGATTCAGAAGCCAAGTACGTAGTATTCTTAAACAATGACTTAATACTTCAACCAAACTCGCTAAGAGAATTAGTTGATTACATGGAAGGCGATGAAAAGCTAGCCGCCGCAAATGGCTTAATTTACCATGGCAATAGTGAAAGGATATGCACTGCAGGCGGTTATGGTACTGATCATTGGATTTTTGGAAACATCTGTATAGGTATATTTAAGTATGAGTGTCCAGGTGTAAATAAATTTCACTATGTAACCTTTGCAAGTGGTGCATATATGATTATTAATACTGAAATTGTTAGGAAAGTAAGCCCAGAAGGGAAACCATTCATAGATGAAACATTCCTATACCTAGACGATGTCCTGCTAGGATTAATACTATGGAATAGAGGATATAAGGTTGCTTATGTCCCAGTAACATCTGGTTATCATTACGGTAGTTTATCCACTAGATATGTGGCTAATTACTATTCTCGTCGAACTAGAACTGCATTAATTAGACTTTTAAATACAAGATTCTCATGGATTAAAGCAATTTATTTAATTAGACTTAGCACCGGTTATAAGTTGTTAGATTTATTGAGTAAATATGGCAAAGCATATAAAGCGTACCAAGATGGGACATACTTGGCCCAGATTTTAAGGAATAAACTAGGGTTTATATTAAATCTTCATAAGGCACCATATGTTAGGGTTAGTTACTTGAATTTTATTCTGCTTGACTTTATGATGACCGATCGTATATTGCATAGAACGCTAACCGTAAAACATGAAATGCTTATAAATCCACCATGGCTTTAGTAAAAATTTTCTATAAAGATGATAAAGAGTCTTTCAGCATCATTATCAACTCTCATGATATACCTAGAAAACAGCTTAGAAGCCATTGTGCGCTCGACAGAAGAGAATATAATTAAATTTAATTTAATTAAATAATTAATGTAAATGCAATATTAATAAGGTAGTATAACATTTAAACTACAAAGAATATAATTATTATTTATTGAAAATATATAAAAAATCTGATCATAATAAATTAAATTATTATACATACTTAAGTTACATGGGTAAGCATAATTGATAGGTACTATTTCTCTGTATGTTAATGGCAATGTTAAGTAAAGTTGTAAAAACCCTGAATTGCCAATGTATATATTATTTTTACTGTGATACTCAGTAATAAACATGTATAATCGATTAACCTGAAGCGTTGCGGCATCTGGGTTATTATGGATCATACTTAGGTCTGTTTGTGATCTGATGATGCTTCTGTTAGCTAATCCAAAGGTGGAAAATAAGGAACTAAAGACTATGGTAAATATTAAAATGCTTACAATAAATTTGTATGTAAATGAGTTACTGTACTTAAGTTCATATTTATTATTCATTTCCATTAATAACACGTACAGTAATGGGATTATATACATGTAAGGCATAAGTGAGAAGAATGTTTCAAAGTCAAGATTGAAATAGCCCGATATATTAGTTATGTATGCTAATGCCACAACGCCACTTACCACTATGAACGATAGAAAAATGCTTAAGGCAAATCCTGCCAGCAATCTATTATTTTTCTCCCTTAATGATCTGTAGGTTCCTATTAGGGATAATAATCCAAGTATTATTAATAATATAAATAAATCTAATGATCCCGCAAAGTTGAGAACTTTATCGACAGCACTTGATGGTGCTAGAATTATTGTATGAAGCGGTGGTCTCTTTACACTGAAGCCAATAGTTAGAGCGGTGAGCAAAGCATGGTACAAGTAATCAACATATCCCACGTAACCGGTCAGATACTGCGCCCCAAAGTATATAAGCCTAACCATGGATAGAAATATTAACAGATAAAAAACATATCTCACAGGCCCTACATCATTCTTGGTGATCAATATATACGGGACTAAAAATATGGAAACCATAAGCAATGCTATCACATCTCTTATTGAATTAATTAATATCCCTAGTGCGACCAATAGTAAAATAATTCCATCCGTATGTGAAAGAACATTACTTTTGTTTAAACCTTTTTTAATCATGATGACGGCTGATAATAGAAAGAGGGGATCAGCTATCGTGAATTCACCCAAATAGAACCCAGTTGGTCTAAATATGAATAACAGTATCATGATTATAAATAAAAATTTATAATGCAGTGAAGTATAACTATTTGGTTGATTTTCATTAACAGTACGTATGGGAAAGATTTTCACTAGCATCAACAATATGGAGACCCAGAGCAGCATTTTCATGAACCCGAAGACAATAACATAGGATACACTAGCACTGAGACCAGTGGTTTTGCTAATCAGCCACACTATGATGTATTCCGATGGGAAAAGGTAATGCGGATCAATCATATCTATATGACCATTATTTAACATCATTATCGCTGCTGATGTCCTCATAGATGGGAGAATGGGAGCATTTGTAAATAGAACATAATAAACACCGCTATAAAAGAGTCCACTTACATATATTGCATTTAATGCTATAAATAACGAGAATATAAGATAGATCTCATTTTGAGTCGCATATTGAATACCCTTTCTGAACAAATTAATGTTAAATATGGTAATGGGTATGTACTGCAGTATAAGGATGATTCTTGTTAAAATCAAACCATAGTTGAAAGGACTTATTGAAGAGAATTCGAAATAATCGAAGACAGCCATTAATATGAGTAATAAAAGGAATTTTAAATAACCATTGTCTATGGTCTCAATCTTCACGATGCTTTCACCATTGTTTAAATATATTAATAAGCCTATTCCTGATAACTTCCATGTTAAACTTTCTAAGTACATCACCACGAATCCTATCACTCAAAGCCATTACTTCACTTGAACTAAGGCGTGAAATAAAGGCCATCTTCTTAACAAATTGATTAACGTCATAGACATTGGTTACGAAGTTCTCCATAACCGTCCCTTCAACTACTTCGCCCACACCGCCAACCCGAAAAGCTATAGGAACAGTCCTAGATAAGGCAGCCTCAATAATCGCATACCCAAACGTTTCCTCAACTACTGATGGAAACAAAAACGCCCAAGACCTGTTATGAAGCTTGATCACCTTATCACGATTTAGCCGAGGATATATCTCGATTTTTCTATCCTTATCGTTAAGCTTACTTAGTGCATTTATGATTTCCCTATTATTGATGCCAGTTAGTATGAAGCGACCCTTTGAACGCCATCCTTTAATTATTGACATAACTATGTGAAAGCCCTTAATGTAGGCATCGCCACCAATATAGAGAAATGCGGGTACATCGTCGATTTCCTTATTTATATTTGCATTTATTAGTTCTGGCGGTAATGGATTATACGCCACTTCTACTTTACCTGCCAGTTCAGGTGCCAAATCAGTGATTATATCGGCTTCTCTTTTGGATACGCATATAATCTTATCCGCTTGAGACACCCACTTCTTTATCAACATTGGTAGCCACCATAGCAAGCCTGCGCTGATGCAGTGCTTAGCATCTCTCATGCACTCCAGTCTTATATCATCATGAGCAATTTTATGCTTATGCTCTTCATACGGCGCCAATATAACTGCTGTATAGGATACTGGCGCATAACCATGAAGATGAACTATTACCCTCTTACCTATACTCTTGACATATGGTATTATAGGAAACATAAAACCCGGTACATATACTATATCACTCTCCTGAAGAATTTTCCTAAACTCCTTCCTCCTAATGAGTCTATTCACGTTCAGCCATAAAAGAGGTCTACTTGCCATAGATAATGAAGGTTCGTAAACGTATCTCACACCAGGAAGTTCTGCTGGATACTTGGAACCTGTAATTACAGTGATCTCCAGCGTCTTTTCTTTTCGAAGCAGATCAATAATTAAATGAGTAGCTAATTCACCACCACTTCCATCAGGCCAATAACGTTCACTAACTACTAAGATCGAAACCATAATTTATCGTCTCAGTTTTGCATCAATTTTAGTTATAAATATGTACCAGATCATACTAGCGAATCTTAAGGATCTATTGATAATAATTAGCATATAATAGGCTATAAATAAATGCACTTTCCTAAGGTCAAAAAGACCGCTAAGATCAATCAATACCTCATAAATAAAGCCACTAAGTATAAAACCTATTATTAATATAAAAATATTAATGGTGATTACGTGCAGAACAAATATCGAGAGGATAAATATAGGTAATAGTATGAATACTATACTAAAATATATGATGTAAAATATTTTATCAATAATAGATAAACTTTTAAAGAAAGTATAAAAACCTTTTTGTACATATTTAGTAAAATAACTTTTTATGATAATAATACTTTTTTTAATTTTATCAATAATACTTTTTGATTTCGTAATATAGAGTGACGTATCAGGTTTTAAATGATTACAAATTATATAGTTAAGTGAATGAATTTTTAAACCATTCTTAAGTAAACGAGCACCAAGTTCTATATCTTCATCGCTTGAATAGGGAGGGCCTAGTTCTTCGTTATATTGAAACTTTTTAATAATATCTGTATATATAAGTAGATTTTCAGTTGCCGCAATTGTTCTTTTATGTATCTTACCATAAGAAAGTTTCATATATAATGGAGAAGCTGTATCAAGCATAGCCTTTACTCCGATTACTTTAGAATTGATATTATGTGTTAAAGTTAAATATCTAATCATTTCCTTTAAAGAATTAGGTGGAAGGATAACGTCTGAGTCTAGGATTAAAGTATATTTGCATTGGGCTATCTTAATGCCATCGTTTCTTGCCTTAGATACACCTAGGTTTTTCTTATGCTGAATTAATATAACATCTTTAAATAAATTCCCATACTTATTTAGAAATTCGTAAATTATATTAACTGTGTTATCAGTACTACCACCATCAACTATGATAAGTTGTAAATCAGACAGAGGAAATCCAGCGAGTAATAAGCTTTTAAGGACTGGAAGTATCGTAGCTTCATCATTAAAGGTTGTGACAATTACACTAATACAGTCATAATTATTAAGGCTCATATGGCTACATTTATTTTATTTTTATTTTTAATTATGAGTACCACCTCATTGGGCTTCACACTTTGATCCCTAAGGCCGGTGAGCAAGTAGCTTAGGTATTTGCATCCTTTGCTTGGAACTACAATTGAAACCTTCATTTTATATCGCTATCATTAACATTATATTTACATAAATCTATGGATTAGTTCCAAGTATCTACTGGCAATGTTAACATAATCGAATTAACTTACAAATTCCTGCTCATTTTGGGACAACCTTAACCATAGCTTTTCATCATCTAATAGTCTCTCTAAGGCGTTAGCATAATCTACTGGGTTGTAACTATTTACCCTGATGCCGTTGAATCCATCAATAACGACCTCCTTAGGTACGGCACCTGAGACTACTACTGGTGTTCCGCATGCCATGGCTTCTAGTGATGCGTATGAGAATCCTTCGTAGCTGGATGGTAATATTAGAGCCTTTGCCCTACACAATATCTTCACTTTCTCCTCCTCAGATATAGACCTCCTCAATATGATTGATTCATCACTAGGGGCATTAACCTGGTCACCAATGATCACCAACTTAACATTATAACCCCTTTTCCGTAGAATTCTAATTGCCTCAATGCTGATTTGCGGATTCTTCACATGTCTTGTACCTATATGCACTATTACATCCTCCCTGGACTTAGAAGGTTCATAAGATTCCAGTTTCATGGGTATTGGAATCACATCGCACGAGTATCCAAGTACTGATTGCAACTCCCCTCTGGTTTTATTACTTACACAAGTTATTTCATCATAACTCTTTAAAATGCTCTTACCGAGGAAGAGGTATCTCCTGAATGTTAAGGCAGGGCCTAAATCATGAACCACAAGTATCTTGGGCTTAAACCTAAGCGGCACAATGCCATTAACAATAACTGCATCCACACCTTTCCTATGAAGTAGCTTAGAGCCATTCCACCACCAATCCCATGTGATTTTCAACCAAGGGTCACCCTGGCAGGGCCCAGTTTGCAACGTGTAGATGGGTATGGTGGTGCTTAAGCCATGCATTTTTGCGAACCAACCTGGAAGCTGATCCTTAGCGATGCCGTTGTAGCACCACGTCATTATTAGTGGGTCATGGCCAAGCTTAGCTAACCCCTCCGCCAATAGGGCTATGAATCTGTTTACACCATCAAGGTGAGTTATGTACTCCCTCCTAATCAACACTATTCGCATTTTACTTACCTTTTGTAATCTAGGATTCCTGATACAGTTCTTTTAAGTATAGTTGCATTGTTTCGATCCAGGTTTTTATGGGTGCTTTTAAGGCTATTACTAATTGTTCATTAAGGTATTGTGTCTCTGTGTTTAGGTTCTCTGCTATTTCTTTGGTTATTATTGCTGGTGTTCCTATTGCTAGTGCTTCTGCTGTGAATATGCTGTATGCCTCGTGTCTGCTTGGGTTTATTGCATATCTAGCTCCCGCAAGTAGCTCCAGGTATTTTGTTCTTAGTTGCGGTTCTAGGAGTTCTGCTAGATCCCTGTAATAGTTCCTTATATACTTCTCTAGTTTTTTCCTATATGGGCCTTGACCTATTATCAAAAGTTTAATGCCTAATTTTTTCGCTGTTTGTAGTGCTAATTCTAATCTTTTGTATTTTTCTATTCTACCTGCATAGACCATGTAGTTGCTTTGTTGCCCTTGCCATTTATAGTTCATTACATCTTCCTCAACCCCATTTGGTATTACAACTACTTTATCTTTTGCTTCTGGGTAATGCCTAGTTATTAGGCTGCTTTCTCTACTGCTGACTACGTGGACTACGTCCGCCATCTTTAATAGTTTCCCTACGTATCTTCTCCATACTGTCCAAGCAATTTCCCTCGCAATCGTGTGCCCAGAGCCGTGGTAATGGGGTGTAATCACGAATTTAGCGTTAATATGATTGGATATTAGTAGTCCGGAGTATACGGTTAGTATTGCGTGTACGCTGTGTATGTGAATTAAGTCGGCTTCTCTGTCTAGGTCTGTGAGGAGCTTCTCTAGTTTATTTCTCTGCCTTGGTATGTGGTAGGCATCGCCTGGGCTCCATGTTGGCCACCTAATTACTTCAACCCCGTTTACTTCCTCCTCACGTGATTTACCAATGCTTGGTTCACCAGCTATTACGGTGACCGAGTATCCCATTTTTACTAACCTCTCGGCTACGGACTTTACTACGTATTCTACACCACCTATGTGTGGGTAGTATCTGGGTGCTATGTAGATTATTCTCATTGTGTGTCCTGGTTTAGAGCAAGTATGTCGTGGCTTCCTTTAGCTTCCCTGTGACCGAATCTACTTCAAGGCATAGGATCTCGAGTGCTGTTGTGCCTATCAACACGATGTCTACGTCGTTTGATACGAGCATGTGTGTATGGGCTTTTCTACCCATTTAGTGAACCCCTCACTATTGGGCAATTAGGCTCCTAACCATCCAATAACATCGCTAAGCCTCCTAATTTAACCCAATGTCAATGTCTAATGCAGAGGCTTGCGGCATTATTAAGGTGTTATGTCCGGCTTGTACCAATTTGGCGTGTTCATCCACATGATCCCCAACGATA
>OGCG01001134.1_pt1 | contig 13881 bp, 9 predicted proteins | sample 1570061 | NCBI WGS metagenome assembly OGCG01 (sample SAMN06268698, study PRJEB24515) | hot springs metagenome | isolation source: Joseph's Coat, Yellowstone National Park, Washington, USA | place: USA:Joseph's Coat, Yellowstone National Park, Washington, USA
GAATATCTCCACGATCCTTCCCCTCGGGAGGCCGCCGATACCAAGTGCCAGATCCAATGACATGGCACCGGTCGAGATGGATTCGATAGCCATGTCCACCTTCTCGCCCAAGCGCATAACAGAGCCCTTGCCAAACTGCTTCTCAATCTGACCCAGAGCCACAGCCAGGGCCTTTTCCCTCTCCACGTCCCCTCTCCCTCCGGTGCACTAGGTAGCCGTTTCCGATTTCCAGCTGGCTATTCCCTAAAGCTAAGAACCGGCTCCGACAGTCCGCTCCAGCATGCCTCAACTCTTTTTAGAACTAACAACCTAAGTGTAGTTTCGAACTAGCGTTCGGTAAAGTACTCAACTCACCACCATGAACAGCTATCAACCAAGATCGAGTCCGGCCACTCGGCAATGGCACGGAGCAGAGTACATTGATCAGGTGCCCCGCAGTTACTGGATCGAGACCTTGGGCTGCCCGAAGAACCAGGTCGACTCCGATAAGTTGGCGGCGGCACTTCGGGCCGCAGGATGGAAAAGGGCCGCCGGTGCGGCCAAGGCCGACCTGGTAGTCGTAAACACATGTGCCTTCATCGAACCAGCCAGAGAAGAGTCCATACGGACCATCCTTGACTTGACTGACATGCGAGGCCCGCAGGCCCGCTTGGTGGTGACCGGCTGCATGGCAAAGCGCTACCCCACTGAGCTCGCCGAAGCCCTGCCCGAAGTGGACGACATCAGTCCAACAGAAGACCTTCTCCTGTCCATCGGAGACGATCAGGGAGGCCAGGCCCCACCTCTAGAGCCATCCCCGAAACAATCAACCCAATTCCTCCTCGACTTTCCAAGGAGGCGAACAAGGCGACCCTGGGCCTACCTCAAAGTGGCAGAGGGCTGCGACCGGCGGTGCGGTTTCTGTGCGATCCCGTCATTTAGAGGATCTCAGGTATCTAGATCCCTCTCCTCAGTAATCGCTGAAGCAGAGTCGCTGCGGGTAAAAGAGGTAGTCCTAGTAGCGCAAGACCTGGTCTCCTACGGGAAAGATCGGACTAGAGGCCCCGAAGGCGGCCGAACGGAAGGGCTCGGTGATCTCCTGAGGCACCTCGCTCAAGTGGTGCCGTGGGTGCGATTGTTGTACCTTTATCCCTCGGGCCTGAACAAGCGCCTCGTCGACCAGATTGCGACCCACGCGCTTCACTACTTCGACCTTTCTCTCCAGCATGCTTCGGGCAGCCTCCTGCGCCGCATGCGAAGGTTTGGTAGTGCGGAGCGCTTCTTGGAACTGATCTCATACATACGCTTGGTGGCACCAGACGCGGCCTTGCGCTCCTCATTTATCGTTGGCTACCCCGGTGAGACCGAACAGGACCACGAGGAACTGCTCGCATTCCTGGAGGAGGCTCGGCTCGACTGGGCAGGGTTCTTCGCCTACTCCCCCGAGGAGGGGACTTACGCGGCCCAGCTACCCGGCCGCCTGAGCAGCTCCGAAGTCGCAGATCGACTGGGGGAAGCCAGTTCGCTCCAAGCGGACATCACTGCCGCCAAGCGCCTGGAGCTGGTGGGAACCCGGACCACCGTCCTAGTGGAGGCTCCTGGTCAGGGTCGCTCCCACCGTGAGGCCCCTGAGATCGACGGCGTCGTCCTACTCCCAGACGAGCCGAAGGTGGGCGAGTTTGTAGAGGTGGAGATAACCTCCGCGTCTGGCGTCGACCTGGAAGCCATCCCTGCACAGAGACGGCAACAAGCCACCCTTCAGGGAGATAGCGAGGCGGTGGCGTAGTGAAGGGGCGTCGCCAACCAGTCTTTGGGCCCAGCGCCCTCGCCACGCCTGCGAACGCGCTAAGCGTGCTCCGGCTGGTTTCAGCTCCCCTAGTCGCGGTCATGGCCGGAGTCATGTTGAGATCCTGGTTGCTCTTCGGGATCTGGATCGGCCTTTCAGCAACTGATGGCCTGGACGGATTCCTGGCCCGGCGGCAGGGCACCACCCGCTCTGGGGCCTTCCTCGATCCTTTGGCGGACAAGCTGCTCGTCCTTTCTGTAATGGCAGTCCTCGCCACCCGCTCGGTCCTTCCCTGGCCACCTGTCATCCTGATAGCACTCCGAGAGGTATGGATGAGCCTGTATCGCTCCCGCGCGGGGCTTCGGGGTAAGTCCGTACCAGCCCGAGGATTGGCCAAGGCCAAGACCTGGATCCAGGACATTGTGGTGGCGCTGGCCGTGATCCCTATCAGCTCGTTGGCCCTCCACGAAGCCACTGTCGGATTGCTTTGGTTCGCCTCAGCCGCCACCCTCTTTACAGGCCTTCAGTATGCTCTGGCGCCTGCAGGGGGCTAGATGCAGGTCGAAGTAGTCGCGATCGGCACCGAACTCCTGCTCGGCCAGATTACAGACACCAACTCGGCTTGGCTTGGCCAACGTCTCGCGGCAAGCGGAATCGACTGCTTCTATCAGACCCGGGTTGGCGACAACGTAGAGAGAATCACTTCGGCGCTTCGAGTCGCCTTGGGACGAGCCGACGCTGTAATCACCACCGGGGGGCTCGGGCCAACCCAGGACGACTGCACCCGCGAGGCTCTCGCCCAGGTAATGGGTGTCGACCTGGAACGCCGCCCAGAGGTGCTTGCCCAGTTAGAGGAACTCTTTCGCAAGCGCTCAAGACAACTGAGCCCTTCCAATGCTCGCCAGGCGGATGCTCCAAGAGGGTCATCGATCATCCCCTTCGTCGGCACCGCGCCAGGGCTCATCTGTCCCGTCGGAAACAAAGTCATCTATTCCCTGCCTGGCGTCCCCTGGGAGATGCGGGAGATGTTCGATAGGGCCGTCCTGCCAGACCTCCGAGCCAGGGGCGGCCAGACATCCGTGATCCTCTCTCGAGTCCTGCGCACCTGGGGACTGGGCGAAGCTAAGGTTGCCGAGCTGCTGGCTGGCAGATTCGAGGCTCTAGAACGCCATGGCAGCGGAGTAAAGTTAGCCTTCTTGGCCAGCGGCGTCGAGGGCGTAAAGGTGCGCCTCACCGTCAAAGCCCCCGACAAAGAGACTGCCCGATCTGCCCTGGAGGCAGAAGAGCGTGAGATCCGGGCCCTCCTTGGCGACGCGATATTCGGCGTCGACGACGAGGGAATCGAGCACGCAGTGGCAAGAGAGATGGTCCGTTGTGGCATGCAACTGGCCCTGGCGGAGTCGCTCACGGGCGGAATGGCCTCGGAGCGCCTGGTGAGAGTTCCCGGGGCCAGCGGTTGGTACCGGGGCGCCATAGTCTCTTATTCAGCTGAGGTGAAATACGAGCTATTAGGGGTACCTCGTGGGCCGGTAGTCAGCCCGGAGGCTGCATTGGCCATGGCAGAGGGCGTCCGTCGACTACTCCGCGCCGATGTGGGAGTTGGCATCACCGGAGTGTCGGGCCCTGACCCCGCCGAGGGAGTCGAACCCGGAGTGGTCTATACCGCGGTGGCGGGGCCGAGCGGGGAGCAAGAGGCTGCGGCACACTCCTTCCGGGGAGACCGCCAGATGATCCGGCAGTTTGCCACCATCGCCGCACTGGACCAGCTGAGACGGGTGCTCATGCGACAACCGAGTTCTTAGGAAAGTACCGAAGGCCTCGGAGCTCGCTCAAGGGAGTGCCTCTATCACAAGACCCCGAGAGTCGACATCCAAGGTCCGGGTGCTCGCCGGAACTTCGAGGTCGGCTACAAGCTCTTCTGCCCTCGATGCCACCTGGGCCACTTTGTCCTCTGTGCAGACTGCAAGGATGCTAGGCCCGGCCCCAGACCAACAAGCCCCCTTTGCACCTGCCTCGACCAATCCCTCGATCAGCGCGTCGGCCGCAGGGAACAGCTTCGACCTGTAGGGCTGGTGCAATACGTCGGCAAAGCAGGCAGGATCCAGGTCGTCGGCTCGGCCGAATCCGCCAATCAAAAGGGCCAACCGGCTCAGCTCCAAGCGCGCATCGGCGTGCGATATTGACTCCGGCAAAACTGAGCGCGCCATCTCGGTAGGCAGAGAGAACTTTGGGACCACCACGACAAAGCGGAGGCTTCGGTCCAATGGCAGCTTCGTGGCACGAACCCTGCCGTCCACGACGGCTGCTGCCACTAGGCCACCGAGCAACGAGGCGGCAGCATTCTCAGGATGGCCATCGAAGCGGTAGCCGACTGCAAGGGGGTCCTCGGCCCCTGCAGCCGCTGCTGCTGCTACCGCTACTGCTGCTGAGGAGCCAAGCCCTCTAGCCACTGGAATGTCCGAGCGAACCTCCACAAAGAAGCGCTCATGGCCAAGCACCTCTCTCACCACCCTCACCGCCAAGTTGTTCGAGTCCGCGACCAAGTCGGCCCCTTCGCCCAGAGAGCGGATTTCCAGTCGATCCGCTGGAGCGACAGTCACTGTGCAATAAACACTGAGCGCCACGGCCAAGGTGTCGAAGCCAGGACCCAGATTGGCGGAGGAAGCGGGCACAGTTGCCCGCAAAGCTCTCATTCTGAGCTTCCTACAAGCGCCTCAGCCGCCAGGACAGGCTAGGGCCTCCCATGCCCGCCAACGTGCGCAACGGCACCTCTATCTCCCGCCCCGAAGCGTAGACATCGAGCCGACCCACAGTGGTGGCTGAACCGAATGGCGGCGTCGGCAAGTCGAGCACCACCGAGATCCTGACTGGCGAGCCGCTCATCCCAACCACGGAAACAGGAGAAGCCGCCACAACCGCCGTGTGCTGTCCCCAAGGAGATTTCAGGTATCCCACCGTCTCCCCCTCCTGCCAGATGTGCGCGTCCACGAAGGCATGCTCAGCAGGAGTGATTAAACGGAGCGCGTCTTGAAGCACCGCATCCAGAGTGCTCGTAGAGCTCTGCTGGCCAAGGATCGCCCCATATATAGCAGGTTCTCCTGGATTTTTTGCCAGAAAAACCAGGCAGCCTCCAGCGGCGGCGTCAGAGCCCGTCTTGACCCCCACGATGCCGTCCTTGCCCAAGTCGTAATTGTAGCTAACCACGGTTCCTGCCACCGGCAAGGTCACCTCAGGCATTGCAACGATCTGAGCAAAAACGGGGTTGCGCATGGCGACCATCGCCAACTTCACCTGGTCGATGGCATCGCTCGTCGTCTGCTGTGAGAGTCCGCTCGCATCCGCGTAGTGAGTGTGACTCAAGCCCAGCAACCTGGCAGTCGCATCCATCTTGGCCACGAAGTTGGCGATGCTTCCCGAATCCCATCGAGCCAGGATGTCCGCAACGTTATCTGCGGAGGCCACCAGCAGCGCCTCGAGGGCCTGGCGCTCGGTGAGCCTCTCGCCGGGAGCAACCGCCACCACTGAGTCCCGCTGAGCCAGCTCGGCTCGATATGCGAGGACATCGGAGGCCTCGATTGGGATTAGGGGACCAGAGCTCCCAGGCGCAAGCGGGTGGTCCCTCAGGACCACTAGTGCCGTCATGATCTTGGCTACGCTAGCGATAGGAACTGCCTGCTCACCACCGACCGGGCCCAGCCAACCCTTGCCAACTACGTATAAGGCGGCCTCCCCTTGGGCGGGCCAGGGCAGGCCTGGAGGAGTTCCCGGGAGGCGGATCTGCCTTGGGACAACCAGAGCCACCTGGAGCTTCGGCAAGGGTCGGACCAACTGGTAGATGGCCAATGCCCCTGCCGCCACCACCAGGATGAGCAGCCCTACGACCACCCGCAGCAGAGTTCGACCCAAGCTTCTAGCCCTGCTGCGACGGCCGTGGCCCCTAGCCCGGTCGGCAATCTCCATACCCCAGGCGGACAGTAGAGCGATCGCCTCTCCCCTAGCACGCCGACGAGTCCTTTCGGCCTTGACCAAGGACATCTTGGCACCAGCCCTTCCCATCTCAGGCACCACGCTCTGAGCCTGCTCTGAGGCCTGCTTCCTTGTCCCAAGGATGCGCATGCCAGAGCCCGTCGCGCTGCCCGGTTGAACGCGGGGCCTAATCGGCTGCAGAACTGCCCGGACCTCGCCCTTGCCCAACACCCTCACCGAGGAGCTCCCCTCTCCAGCCTGGGCAATCTCCCCCTCGCCGAAGGTCCCCTCTGTAGGCTCTTCATCCGCCATGGCTGCGACTTCGCTGCATGGTCTGTTCCAACTCCTCCACTGTCATAAGGACCGACCTAGGCTTGGACCCCTCCGCGGGGCCCACCACTCCCCGGCGCTCAAGTAAATCCATCAAGCGCCCTGCTCGGGCGAATCCTATCCTGAGCTTGCGCTGCAGCATGGATGTAGAGCCAAGCTGCGACCGAACTACAAGCTCCATAGCTTCTTGGAACAGCTCGTCATCGGCGCTGTCATCCGAGCCAGACCCTCCCTCTTCACCCTCGCCAACCACCTCGTCCTGGTAGGAGGGCCGAGCCTGACGTCGCCAGTGCGCCACAACCGCTGAAATTTCAGATTCGCTCACCCAGGGAGCCTGCAGCCTCCTCGCAACACTCGACGAAGCGGTTAGCAAAAGCATGTCGCCCTTGCCCACCAGGCGCTCTGCACCCACTTGATCCAGAATCACCCGGCTGTCCGCCTGCGAGGATACCGAGAAGGCCATCCGGGAAGGAATGTTCGCCTTGATCACTCCGGTGATAACGTCCACCGAGGGCCTCTGGGTGGCTATAACCAAGTGAATCCCCACGGCCCTGGCCATCTGGGCAATCCGACAGATGGCATCCTCCACGTCCCTGGCCGCCACCATCATGAGATCGTTCAACTCGTCCACTACGACGAGCACATAGGGAAGGGGCTCCGCCTTGGCATCAGGAGCACCCAGTTCGCCACGACCAGCCGCTTCGTTGTAGCCCTTTATGTCCCTGACGCCGGCCTCCGCCAAGAGGTCATAGCGCCTCTCCATCTCCCGAACCGCCCACGCCAGCGCATTAGCCGCCTTTTTCGGATTCACCACCACCGGAGCCAGAAGATGGGGCAAGCCGTTGTAGTGTCCCAACTCAACCCGTTTCGGGTCGACCAGAATCATGCGCACTTCCGCCGGGGTCGAGCGCATGAGAATAGAGACAAGCAGGGAGTTGATGCAGGAGGACTTGCCGGACCCCGTCGCACCAGCTATGAGCAGGTGCGGCATTTCGGCCAGGTTTACGAATACGGGGCGACCAGCAATGTCTCGACCCATGGCAACCTCAAGGGGGGAGGAGTGGCCTCTGGCCTCCTCCGAGCGGAGCAACTCACCCAATGTCACTATCTGGCGGTGGGCATTGGGGACCTCCACCCCGATCGCCGAGCGGCCAGGAATGGGTGCGATGATGCGCACGTCAGGAGAGGCCATCGCATAAGCGATGTCTTTGTGCAGGCTGGTCACCTTGGCTACCTTGACGCCGGGCCCGAGCTCGAGCTCGTATCTGGTAACCGTCGGCCCCGCGGTGAACCCAACGAGACGAGTCTCTACCCCATGGGCCGCAAGCGCCTTCTCAAGCACCTTGCCTCGAGCCTCGACCAGGCTGCGATCACCCCGCTGCGCTCTGCCTACAGAAAGAAGGCTTGCAGGTGGCAGAGCCCACTGCCGCCTAGTGGCCGGCGCGGACTCCAAGGACACAAGATCTTCACTTCTAGGCGACTCCGCTGCTAGATCCTCCCCGCCGGCGGCGCCGTCGGCTTCGGCTGCTGCTTCAGAGTTGGGGGAACCTTGAACCTGTGAAGGAGAAGCCTCGGCCAACTTGAGGTCCCCAAGGACCTCCTCCGCGTCAAATAGCTCGCCTCCCCCGGGCTCCAATCCCCTCTTCCCACCGCTTCCAACCTGGTCGAGGGGGCTCTGGCGCCGGCCCGCTAGCTCTGAGGGCTCTTCATCGAGGGGTGCATGCAAGCTGGCACGCCGACTGCTAGCTCGGCTCCGCCCTGCCCCCCGACTCTTGGTCTTTGACTGATTCTGCCCAGCCGACCTAGAAAGCACCGCAGATACAACCTGACCAAGAGGCACTCCTAGATAAGTAAATAGGGCGAGGATCGCCACCACCACCAAGACCACTGCGCTCCCAGGCACCCCAATCTCACTGCGCAGTCCTCCACCCACTATCGCGCCGAAGAATCCACCGGTTTGGCGCCAATGACCGGACCCATCATTCAAGCCCGCGTGCGCGCTAAACGTAGCCCAGAGTCCTCCGACGGCTACAAGCACTAGAAAGCCGGAGGCCGCCATGGCCACGATCCGCCCGGAGTCCGCTCGCCGGACCAAACCAATCGAAACGCCGAGCATCCACAGCGGGATCAGCCACCTCGAGTTCCCGAGTGCCAACGCGCAAGCGCTATCCAGGTCCACACCGCCGTTGCCCAAATGATGCGCCCAGAGGCCGAGCGCAGCCAAGATCGAGGCAGCCAAAACCAGAAGCCCCCAGGTCTCCTCGGACGGCTTTGAGAGGATTCTCCCGGCGAATCGAAAAGGCAACAAGAGGGCCCCAGACAGAAGCGCAAAAAATCTCGCCTGCCCCTTCCCTCGCCGCGCTGGCCAAGGCTCGCGTGTCAGTCCGCGCGACTGAGACCTGGACTGGCGACGCTTCCTAGCGTCGCCAGAAGCGCTCCTCCGGGGGCGGGCAGCACGCGAACTACCCCGGCTCGTAGCACTAGATGCAGCAGTCTCCGACGGACCGTCGTTAACAACTGTCACAGCAGCATCAAAGCTAACACTGCCAAACGCAAGGGTAGCTCATTCAGCTCGAATTGCTCTATACGTCAAGCACGATAGGGATCACCATCGGGCGTCGCTTTGTGCGAGCGGACACGAGTTTGCTCACTGCGCTCCGAGCAGCCCTGCGATAGCTATCCAGTTCCCCTGATGCCACATCGGCGACCTCCGCCACCGCCTCCAGCACTGCCTTGGCGGCTTCCGCCGAAAGAGCTTCGAGCTCCTCCGCTCCAACCCAGCCCTTGGCGGTGATCTCCGGGCCGCTAACCACCTCCCCGGTTCGGGGATCCACGCCGAGCACCACCACTACTATCCCTTCCTCGGCAAGGACTCGCCGATCCCGAAGAACCCCGCCGCTCACGCCGCCCACGACGCCGTCGACATATACATGGCTCGCTGGCACTTCGCCCACGAAATCGATCCCAGAGTCGCTCAGCTCCACAACATCGCCGTCTTCGCATATCAAGACATTGGAAGGTTCGAGTCCCATCTCAATAGCGATGCGGGCATGCGAGGCCAAATGCCTGTACTCGCCGTGAACCGGTATGAAGCACTGCGGCTGGGAAACTGCCAGCATCGTCCTCAGCTCGTCCGCTTTGGCATGCCCGCTCGTGTGAACTTCTCGAATACCAGCATGAATCACTCTTGCCCCACGCCGAGCGAGACCATCTATCACCCGAGAGACTGCGGACTCGTTGCCCGGGACCGCATGCGCCGAAATCACCACCACATCTTCAGGGCCCACCTGGAGCCACTTGTTCTCTCCCGTTGCCATGAGGCTGAGGGCGGACATCGGCTCCCCCTGGGATCCCGTAGATATCACGCAAACTCGGCTAGGTGGCATCGCTGAGATCGCCTCGATGTCGACCATCGCCCCGTCGGGAACCGAGAGGAGCCCGAGCGAGCGGGCCAGGGAGACGTTGCGATTCATGGAACGGCCGAGAGTGGCCACCTTCCGACCAGTTGCGGCCGCGGCATCGATTATCTGCTGGATTCGGTGAATATGGCTGGCGAAGCAGGTCACTATGACACGCTGTTCGGAACTCTCCGCGAGGATGCGTCGCAGCACCTCACCCACCTCGGTTTCACTTGAGGTGTATCCCGGCTCCTCAGCGTTAGTCGAGTCCGAGAGCAACAGCCGGATCCCCGGAGACTTCCCCAAGGCACCGATCCTCGCCAAGTCAGTGCGCCTGCCGTCCACAGGCTGCAAATCCAGCTTGAAGTCACCGGTGTGGAGGATCACTCCTTGTGCCGTGGCCACAGCCAATGCGTAACCATGGGGAACGGAGTGGGTGACAGGTATGAACTCGACGAAAAATGGCCCAATCTGCACTACTTCGCCGTCCCCCACTACCTTGAGGCGCGCCCGATCTTGGACCCCAGCCTCCTCCAAGCGCCCCTGGGCCAGGCCAAGGGTGAGGGCGGAGCCATATAGGTCCAGAGTGCCAAGTTCTCGGAGCAAATAGCAAAGAGCCCCAACGTGGTCCTCGTGTCCGTGAGTGAGCACACATCCGACCAGCTGGTCTCGGTTCTCTAACAGCCAAGAGAAGTCAGGCAGCACCAAATCGATTCCAGGCATCAGTTCGGTGTCAGGGAACATCAAGCCGCAGTCAATCAAGAGCACCTGGCCCGATTGGACTATTGCAGCGCAGTTGCGGCCAATCTCCCCCAAGCCGCCAAGGAAGACCAGCCGGACTTCGTCAGCCACCGGAAGACATCGAGCCGGCCGTGGGAGCCAACGAGGCCGATCTCGCCGAGCCAGGCCCCCCTTGCGAGCCAGATTCCAAGCCAGCGCTACCGGCCTCGCCTCTAAGGGCGAACTGGCCTGGCCTCAGACCGAGTCCAGCCAACACCCCCTCGGCTCTGGCCTTGAGCTCAGCAGGATAGGGCCCTAGGGGCAAGCGCAGAGGGCCGGCAGGCAGGCCAAGAAGGCCCATTAGATATTTGACCGGGACCGGGTTCGGCGCGTCGTCGCTGGATTCATAGGCGTAGGAATCCAAGAGGCTCTGGTTTAGAAGTATTGCCTGGTCGAGCTCACCGGCGAGAAAGGACCCGATCATCTGAGCAAAGATCTCCCCCGCCCAGTGAGTAGCCACACCTATTACTCCAACGGCGCCCACTGCAAGCAACGGCAAGGTCATGGCATCATCGCCGCTATAGACATCGAAGCTGGCAGGGGCTGCCCCGATCAGGCGTGCAGTAGCAGCGGGATTTCCCGCTGCATCTTTCAGACCCACCACGTTTGGCACCTCCCTGGCCAGCCAGAGAAGTGTCTCATGGGCCACAGCCCTGCCCGTTCGGACGGGAATGTCATATACATAGACAGGCAGCGGGGTAGCCTCAGCCACTGCCCTGAAGTGCTCTCTCAGTCCGGCCTGCGAAGGCCGATTGTAGTAGGGAGCCACAGCCAAGATGGCGGCTGCCCCGGCCCCCTTGGCTGCCTTTGTGAGCTCCACGGAGTGGGCCGTATCGTTGCTGCCCGATCCCGCCACGACCGGAACAGTCACCGCCTCGCTCACCGCTCGCCATAGCTCCAGCTTCTCCTCGTCGCGAAGAGTGGGGCTCTCGCCGGTCGTCCCTGAGACCACCAGCGCTTCGGTACCGTGTTGAACGAGCCATTTGGCCAGTTCGACCGCACCGTCCAGATCCAGTCCGCCCTCTTCATCGAAAGGTGTGATCATGGCGGTCACTACTTCTCCAAGGCGACCGCGCCTGCGCCTCGCTCCCACCTCCATGCCATTTACCCTAGGCGTGAATCGGCTTGCCTGCATGCCAATCACGGCGGTGCGGAGCCAGATCTACAGTCCCTCGCTGCTCTCGAAGATCCCAATTGACTTGCGTCCATGACTCCGATCAAGAACCCCAGCTATGAGCGCTGCCACTGGCCAATTACGCGGGCTACCTGAAGCTGCAACTCAATTGTCCAAAAGTCGGCGCCTCATGTAGCGATTCGAATGTGTCTTACAGTTCCCCGTCCCTTCGAAACGGACGCCGATTGCCAAATGTTAAGCCGACTTAACCCTATTTCCACTACGCCCATAGGATAAAGCCGTCGCCTCCGAGAGCCAGGCCTCGATGGCCCACTCTAAAAGAGGCGAGCCCTGGAGGGAGGTGCGATCGGTTGACAGCAGCATTCTTGATACTGCTCCGGGAGGGCATTGAGGCGAGCCTGATAGTCGCAATCTTGCTTGCTGCCCTGGAGCGCATGGGACGACGGGACCGGTTCAAGGATGTCTTCGCCGGGGTGGCCTCAGCCTTGGTGCTGGTCGCAGCGGGCGGAACTGCGGCCTATCTCACCATCCGAGACTACGCGGGCTCAAGAGTGCAGACGATCTTTGAGATGTTCACGTATCTGGCTGCCACTGCGATCCTCACCTACATGACCTTCTGGATGCGCTCACACGCACGCCACATCTCGTCCGAGCTCGGGGCACGTGCCAAGGCGGCGTTGGACGGCAGGGCCCGGCTTGGCCTTAGCCTCCTCGCCTTCCAAGCGGTCGGGCGGGAAGGACTTGAGACCGTCGTGTTCATGCTTGCCTTGGTCTTTGCAACCTCGGCCAAGGGAGCGCTCCTAGGAGCCGCGTTGGGCTTTGTCGCCTCGATGGGAGTCGCTGTCGCCATGTATCACTTGGGCAAGAAACTCAACCTTTCCTTGTACTTCAAGGTCCTAGGCGCAGCACTCATGGTGTTTGCCGCTGGCCTGCTTGCTGACGCCGTCGAGGACCTCCAGCAACTGGGATGGCTCCACATTCTGCGCCACCCTCTTTGGGACACTTCCCACCTCCTAAGCGAGGAGAGCAGCCTGGGTGACATCCTCCACAGCTTTTTCGGCTACGCGGCGCGCCCGAGTGTAGGTCAGGTCCTGGTCTACTGCATCTACCTCCTGGCTAGCCTCCTCGCCTACCTGGTACCAAGCCTGCTCCGCCGACGACCAAGAATTGAGCCAACCAGAGCCGCGGAGGTGCTCGCAGCTCCACAGCCAACTGCAGGGGAGCCTGTGCAGGGTTGAGGACCAACTTGGTGTCCGAAAGGGCTGCCAGCACCAGACGCTGAGCTCAAGTCCCTAGTTGCGGCCTGGCGCGACTCACACTAGTGTTATTCCCACCAGCATCTAGTGGTGAGCTTTCGCAAATGCACAATATGTTGTAGTCAGAAAGTCAGTCGGAAGGGGTGATCGGCGACTGCCAGCCAGGCCGTCGCCTCTCGGGAGTGAGCCAGGCGAGAGCCAGGGACAGCCGCGGAGCAGAAGCGAGGACCCTTCGTTCGGCGGGCGGTAGGCAACATTTCGTTTTTCGTGGTAGCTTTTCAGTGTATCTCAGCCGCGGCGGCCTCGTTCGCTGCCAGCCCTACGAGCCAGCCGCCGGGCATCGGCAAGGGCCAGATGGCCCACAGAAATCGAGAGTCCGAGAGACCAGAGGAGGACCGGGTGGCGATTGCAATCGAGCGCTTAGACACCTTGCCCAAGGTGGGAATCAGGCGTCATTTCACCCGACCGGACTTGCACCCATACGACATGGTCACCTGGGAGCGCCGGGACGCGAGGATCGTCAACTACAAGGATGGAAGCGTCGCGTTTGAGCAGCGCGACGTGGAAGTACCGAGTTCATGGAGCCTGAATGCCACCAACATCCTGGCACAGAAGTACTTTCGTGGGGCGCTCGGAACCCCTGAGCGGGAGAGTTCCCTTCGCCAGGTCGTAGACCGGGTCGTAGACACAATCACCTCATGGGGGCGCAAGGACGGCTATTTTGCCGACGCAGAAGAGGCCGAAGCCTTCGCTGCAGAACTGAAGTTCCTGATCATCACGCAGCGAGCAGCCTTCAACTCCCCCGTCTGGTTCAACATTGGAGTAAAGGGGGTGCCCGCTCAGGCGTCCGCCTGCTTCATCCTTTCAGTCGAAGACTCCATGGCCTCCATCCTCAACTGGTACACCGAGGAGGGGATCATCTTCAAGGGCGGATCAGGGGCGGGGGTCAACCTCTCCAAGATCCGCTCCTCGAAGGAGCTCTTAGCAGGGGGGGGAACCGCGTCGGGGCCAGTCAGCTTCATGAGGGGAGCGGACGCGTCCGCCGGAACCATCAAATCCGGAGGCAAGACCCGGCGGGCAGCCAAGATGGTAATTCTCAACATCGACCACCCCGACATCGAAGAGTTCATATGGTGCAAAGCCATCGAGGAGCGCAAGGCCAGGGTCCTTCGGGACGCGGGCTTCGATATGGGCGTCGATGGCAAAGACAGCTATTCGATCCAGTATCAGAATGCTATCAACTCGGTGCGG
>OGCG01001136.1_pt1 | contig 13874 bp, 11 predicted proteins | sample 1570061 | NCBI WGS metagenome assembly OGCG01 (sample SAMN06268698, study PRJEB24515) | hot springs metagenome | isolation source: Joseph's Coat, Yellowstone National Park, Washington, USA | place: USA:Joseph's Coat, Yellowstone National Park, Washington, USA
CCGGCTAGCTGCCGTCGGCAGCTGCGTGTTTTTGGGGATGAGAATGTCGTTGAGACGTTCCTGTCCCTGTTTGACTTCGATGCCGAGACTGTGGGCGTTGACGTTGATTTCGACCACCTGCGCCAAGGCGTCGCGCGCCGTCTCTTCCATAAACAGAAGATCTTCACCGAAGTCCTGCTGCGACGCAACGATGCCGGCATGGAGGGCGGCGCCGCGGGCCACGACTTCGCTAACGGCCAGCGAATGGTCCGGCGGTTTGCCCGCTAATTCTTCGAGCATCCGCCGGGTCATCGGCATGTGCGTCGAGCCGCCCACCAGTAAAATGCGATCGATCTGGTCCCAACTGAGCTTGGCTTGCCGCAACAATTGTTCCGTGGTCAGCCGGGTGCGTATCAGCAAATCGCGCGTCATGGCCTCGAAGTCGGCGCGCGTGATTGGCACGGTCAGCACCCGACCGGCGTGCATACAGGTAAGCGTCGTTTGCGGCAATTTGCTCAAGGTGCGTTTGGCGCGTTCGGCAGCCGCGCTGAGATTAGCCAGCGCCTGAGGATCGCTGCGCGGATCAATGCCCGTCTGTTGCTTGAACAAATTGGCGACGTAATCGACGATGCGATCATCCCAATCTTTGCCCCCCAGGCGCACGTCGCCCTCGATGGCAAGGGTCTGAAAGTGCTGCTGCGTCAGGCGGACAAGCGTAACATCGAAGGTGCCGCCGCCGAGGTCGTAAACGAGGACGGTACGCTCCTCTTGCGGAAGGAGCGCGGGAGCTAGCATCTCGCCAGTCCTGGAGGGACGAGATGCCAGTCCCGCCAGGCTTTGTGGATTTTGCAAATGCTGGAGCGAGTAGGCGAGGGCGGCGGCGGTCGGTTCGTCGAGGATGTCGAGTACTTCCAGGCCAGCGATGCGACCGGCGTCCTTGGTGGCCTTGCGACGCGTATCATCGAAGTAGGCCGGCACGGTGATGACGGCCCGGCTGATGGGACCGATGCGCAACTCTGCGTCTTGTACTAATTTGCGGAGGATGATGGCCGACAGCGTTTCGGGACGGAAATCGCGGCCGGCGACAAGCCGGCCATAACTCGGATAGCCCATGCGCCGCTTGATAAGGGTGGCCACGCGGTCGGGCTGCTCCAAAGCCACATCGAGGGCGGCTTGGCCGACGACTGCGGTATCGTCGTCGAGCAATAACACGGCGCTGGGCGTGAGCATCTCACCGTCGCGGTTGGGCAGCGTGATGGGTTGGCCGTGATCGTCCAAAGTGGCGATAGCCGAGAACGTGGTGCCTAGGTCGATGCCGACCAGTTTGCCTGTGCCGACTGCCATGCACTTCTTCCCGTATTTTAGTGTTTCGTATGCTATGTTCGGGGTTCCGTTTTCAGTGTACAAGATTCAGCTTTCAACTGAAGACGGCATGCGGAAAACGGAACACAGAATGAGCATTTTTCGTCGTTTGTTCCGCTAGCTGCTCCGGCCTAACACCCAGCAACCCGGCCAAGCAAGCCGCCGTATGGACCACATGGGCCGGCTCATTGCGTTTGCCGCGCAGCGGTACGGGCGACAGATAGGGACTGTCCGTCTCGACGAGCAGCCGGTCGAGTGGCTGTTGCGCCGCCGTCTCGCGCAAGGCCGTTGCCTTCTTGTACGTCACCATGCCGGCGAATGATAGGTATAGGCCCATCGCACGGCACGCTTCCGCCATCGCTGCATCGCCGACGAACGAATGCATCACGCCACGAATGGGACCGTAACGATCGAATTCTGTTCGCAAGACGCGGAGCATGTCCATCTCGGCGTCGCGACAGTGAATCACCACAGGGAGCTGGCTCCGTCGCGCCAGTTCCAGGTGACGGACAAAATATTCCTCCTGTATGGCGAATGGCGTAACGTCCCAATGGCGATCAAGCCCCGTTTCACCGATGCCGACGACACGCGGGTGTTCGACCAGAGCGAGCACCTCATCCCAAGCGGTCGGGCTAGCCTCCGAGATGTTGTTGGGATGAATACCGACAGTGGCGAAGAGCATCGCATGACGTTGGGCCAACGCGACGCAAGCAGCGCTGGACGGCGCACTGGTGGCGATGGTGAGAATGGTCTCGACGCCGGCGGCACGTGCCCGCTCAAGAACGGCGGGTAAGTCGGAAGCAAATTGCGCATCATCCAGATGAGCATGCGTATCGATCAAAGCAGTCACGTCAGGTATCGTCCAAGTTCCAAAGATCGCATTTAGCAACGGCTTCTGCAAAGCCCCCTCATGGCAAAAAAAGGGATCTCCAAGGCTGCCCCTGATCATGGAAGGGCTTGGAGAAATCGTTTCTTAGCCTAAGCCAGTTCCTCCAACCGCGACAAATGCCGGCGCTTGAGGACCAAGAGTTTTTCCACCTCGGCCTGCGCCGCAGGATCTTTCAACGCAGCGCGATCGCGCTCCAATTCGGCAAGCGCTTGGCGTTCATATTCGATCAGGCGCGGCAAAAGGAAATCAAGCGCCAGGAAATTGCTAGTCGCGAAATGGGCAGGATAAGCAGGCAAAAACGGCAGCGGGATGCCCATGCGAACGAGAAAACGGCCCAGGCTGGCTACCGCTTCGCGCTCGGCAGCGATGAGCTGCTGGAGGTCCGCCCAAGTTTTTTCTTCGCGCGACGTGGTCCAGGGATTGGCTTCGGCCACGTAAGAGAGAAAGGAACGACTCTCGCGGCGGAAGATGTCTTGGAGCAGCGTTTGGGCTTGGACATCGATCACGGCTGCATTCCTTTCCCACCGTCGGGCAGTGGGGGGGCTGCCGGTCCTTTCTTCTGTTTACCCAGCCCCCCTGGCATGCCTTTGCCTTTCATCATACCTGGGCCGCCTCTCGGCATGCCTTTGCCTTTCGCTGCTGCGGGTTCTGCGGCAACGGCGAACCGACTGGTGCTCTCGCGGCTGAAGATATCTAGGGGTGCCCACAGAATACCGAAGACAAACACCGCCAAAGCGATGAGCAAGGAATAAGCAATGGCCGAGGTCGGTTCAAACAGGCGCACCGGCTCGCGGCCTTCCAGATCCTCCGCTTTGCCCTCCAGGATCATCACCTTCATCACCTTGATGTAATACATGGCGCTGAGGACAGTGTTGACGGCCCCAATAATCAGTAAGCCGAACAGCATCGCCCCCAAGCCCGCATCGCCGCGGAGATACCAGACCTGGCTGGTGTCCCACAGGACGCTGAAAATCTGGAACTTGGCTGCAAAGCCGATCAGCGGTGGAATGCCGAGCAGACTGAGCAGGAAAATCGACAGCGTCACCACCATCCACGGCGAACGCCGGACCAGGCCGCGATAGTCGTCCAATTCTTCTGAGCCGGTCTCGTTGCGCAAATAAGCGACCACGGCAAAGGCACCAAGGTTCATAAACAGGTAGGCGGCTAGATAAAAGAGGACGGCTTGCAAGCCGGGCAGCTCGAAGGTATTGGCGGACGGATCCGACGGCTTGAGCGCGGCCAGGCCCATCATCATGTATCCGGCATGGGCGATGGTCGAATAGGCCAAGAGACGTTTGAGGTTGGTTTGCAAGTAAGCCGCAAGGTTGCCGAAGGTGGCAGTAAGCGCGGCGAAGAAGGCGAGAGTCGGAATCCAATAACGGACCATGGCCCCCCAATGCAAAACGGCAAGCGGTCGATCGATACTCTCGATGCCGCTGAAGATGAGGGTGAAGCGAGCGAGCAGGGCCAAGGCGGCGCCTTTGGAGGCGACCGACAGATAACCGGCCACCTCGGCAGGCGCTCCCTCAAATACGTCGGGACACCAAAAATGGAACGGTACGGCTGCCAACTTAAAGCCGACGCCGATCAAGAGAAACAATATGCCGAGGATCAACACCGGATCAAAAACCAGTCCACCTTCGGGAGGCGAGAAGGATAATATTAGACCGACGGCGACATCGGGCAGGTAGGCCGTGCCAAAGCGGCCGGCCAGCAAACTGATGCCGTAAAGCATGACACCGGAAGCGCCCCCGCCGTAGACGACATACTTAAGCGCCGCTTCCCCGGAAGCACGCCGGCTTTTCAAAAAACCAGCCAGGGCGTAGCTGGGCAAACTGGCCATCTCAATGCCGATGTACACCATCAGCAAATGAAGGGACGAAGCCATGAACACCATGCCTACTGTAGCGCCTAGAAGCAAACAGTAAAAGTCAGGGGAATCTTCGCGATCGGGAATGCCTGTTGTCAACGACAGCCACACAATAAGAGCGGTGAAACCATACAGGAAGCAGCGCAAGTAAATGGTGAGGCGATCATGAATGACCATGTGACCGAAAGCAGGGCGGAACAATTCCTTCTCGTTGCTTGTCGTGCCGTACCACTGGAAGATGCTCATTCCCAGGGCCACCAGCGTCACCAGAAGCGCGATGGTGCCCATGTGCGAACGATCGAACAGCCGAAGGAGCAGAAACAACACGATGCCGCCGCAGGCTAGGATCTCCGGCAGAAAATTTAGGCAGTCGTCCCAAATCCCACCGAAATTGATGTTCGGCAATAACATGGGAACCTCGTTTTCTCGTTCGGTTGAAAAATGATTTCCAGAAACCCACCCATAGCCAGGGATAGGCTCGACGATCCTTGTGCTGAGATCGTTTCTTAGGCCATCTACACTGCCGTAATCTTTACGGCGCAAATCGCGCCAAAGTATCCACCAAGCCAGTGAGGCTCGGCTCCATCCAATTCACCAGTAAGTAACCGGGCAGGATGCCCAAGGCGATCGCCAACACGACCAACGGCGTGATGCACACGATCTCGCGCACGTCGATGTCGGGATAGTTGCGGTACTGCGGGTTTTCGCCCATAAAGACGCGTTGGAGCGTCCACAGGATGTAGGCCGCAGTGATAACTACGGTGAACGCCGCTAGTACGGCGAAAAGCTTATTGTAATTCCAGGTAGACAGCACCACCATAAACTCGCCGACGAAGCCGCACAAGCCGGGCAGGCCCATCGCAGCGAAGAAGATTACAGCGCTGATCCCGCCGTACAGGGGCATCGGTTCATACAGCCCACGGAAATTGTCCAGGCGGCGATGATGGGCGCGATCGTAGATGACACCGACCAGGAAAAACATGCCTGCCGAGGTGATGCCGTGGGCGATCATCTGGAACATGGCCCCGTTCATGCCCCAGCTCCAGTATTGCGTTTTGTCCGGCGCCGACCACACGGCGATGCCCAGAAGCACGTAGCCCATGTGGCTAATCGAGCTATAGGCGACCAGTTTCTTAAAATCACTCTGGGCCATGGCGGCGAAAGCGCCGTAGACGATGTTGATGACGCCGAACAAGGCGACATAGTAGGCGAGTTGCTCGGCGGCCCACGGACAAATCGGATAGGCAATACGGAGAATACCGTAGCCGCCCATCTTGAGCAAGACGCCGGCCAGGATCATGCTGATCGGCGTCGGCGCTTCGACGTGGGCGTCTGGCAGCCAGGTGTGGAAGGGGAAGACCGGCACCTTGATGGCGAAGCCAATGAGCAGGAACAGGAACATGGTGTACTGAAACCACGGCTGGAAAAATGCTTGTTGCAAGCGTTTTTTCAGGGCCGGATCGTTGAGGGCGGTTCGATATTCGTCTTCTGCTTTGCGAATTTCCTCCGCCGTACCTTTTTGTCGGCGCAGTTCCTCGATCTTGGCTCGCGCTTGCTCGGCGCGAAAACTGGTGGTCACTGGCTGGCCATTGAGTAGTTGCAAGGCGGCCTTGCCAACACGCTGTAAAACCACCAGGTCAAAGGTATGGACTTCGACTTGATTGCCGGAGACGGCAGCCCCTTCTCTTTGGGCTTCCACCACTGCTTCCTGCATGGTGCGCGGGCCTACAAAATCGCGCACATCGGTGAAGTAAAAAGCCAACAAGGCAATGAGGATGAAGACACTGCCGAGCAAGGTATAGAGGAAAAACTTGATGGCAGCGTATTCGCGGCGGGGCCCACCCCAAATGCCGATGAGGAAATACATCGGCAGCAACATCACTTCCCAGAAAATGTAAAATAGGAAGAAATCCAGGGCCAGGAAGGTGCCCACCATGCCCGTCTCCAAGATCAAAAAGAGCATGCAATAGCCGCGTACAAAACGCTCAATCTTCCAACTAGCGATCATAGCCAGGAACGACAGCAACGTGGTCAGGAGCACCAACGGCATGCTGATGCCGTCGGCGCCCATGTAATAATGGATGTTGAAGCGCTCGATCCAGGGATAACTAGCCAACCAGTCAGAGCTTTTCTGGGGATCGGCAAGGTTTTCTGACTCGATCTGTCTCAGACGATAATCAAGCGAGACCCATTCGCGGCCGCGCGGATCGCTGCCCCGAATGTTGCGATCGATGACATCGCCGTAAAACGCGATGAACATGCCGATACTAACGCCCAACGTTAGTCCCGTACCGGCCAGCGACAACCAGCGCATGATCTCTTCTTTGCCGCGCGGCACGAGGAGCAACAACAGCGCAAAAACGCTGGGGATGAAAACCACCGCCGTCATCCAAAGTAGATCGCGTTCGGCCATGACAATGTCCTGTCCCGGAAAAAAACCAAAGCGGGCGGCAAGGTTCGTCCTTGCCGCCGTGTCCCACACTTCTTCCCGCGGCAATCGCAGCGGAGATAAACTCCGCCGCTCGCCAAAGCTCACCTTGCGGCGGAGATAAACTCCGCCGCTCGCCAAAGTTCACCTTGCCGCCGCCATGCGCACAAAATAGGCCAGCACCATGAAAATCCCTGCAGCTGCCAACACCAAAAACAACACGTAACTTCGCAAGAAACCCGTCTGCACGTTTCGCAAACGCGCTCCGGCGCCATAAATTGCATTGCCCACCAAATTGACCAAACCATCGACAACGGCGTTATCGAACAGACCGTCCCATTTCGACAGCAACACGCCGACATGGGCAATCAAGTGAATGAGGCCGTCGAGGATGTGCAGGTCGAACCACGCTAACCAGCTGCCAACCACCAGGGCCGGACGCACCACCACAACGCTGTACAACCAATCGAAGCGCCATTTGTCCATTAAGAAAGCGTACAAGCCAGGAAACTGCTCTTTCGCTTCCGTCGGATCGAGGACGCGCACGCGTTCCCAATAGAGCAGAGCGGCGAAGACCATGCCGAGGACTACCAAGCCAAGCGCCAAATTGCCAGCCAAATGATGATTGCGAAAAGCATACAGGCGTTCGTTTTCTTGCTCTCGTTTGGCGGCGAGCCAATATTCGCCGTGCTCTTCACTTGTCGCGTAATCGATGTGACCGAAATCGGCGAGCACGGCGTAATGCTGGGCGTGATGAACATGGTGCTCCAACCAACTTGCTTCGGAGTCGTAAATCGGCCAACCCCAGGCGACGCAGACGCTGCACACAGCCAACACGAGGAGCGGCGTCGTCATCGTCCATGGTGCTTCGTGGGCATGTTCGTAAACCTGCTCATCACGCGGTTTGCCGGTGAAGGTCATCAGCCATAAACGAGACATATAAAAGGCAGTAATACCAGCCGTGCCCAAAGGCAGTAGGAACAATAAAAGATGTTGCGGATGGACGTAGATGAAGCCAAACGCCTGGGCGAGGATAGCATCCTTACTGTACCAGCCGGTGAACAGCGGCGTGCCAGCGATGGCCAATACGCCGATAAGCATGGTCAGGGCGGTGATTTTCATTTTCGGATACAACCCGCCCATTTTGAGCATGTCTTGCTCGTGATGGCAGCCGTAAATGACACTGCCGGAGCAGAGAAACAACAACGCCTTGAAGAAGGCATGGGTCAGCAAATGGAACAAGCCGGCCGTCCAGCCGCCTACCCCCAAAGCCAACATCATGTAGCCAAGCTGGCTGACCGTGGAATAGGCCAGCACCTTCTTGATGTCGGTCATAACGAAGGCGATGGTGGCGGCAACGAAGAGGGTGATGCCGCCGGTGTAGGCGATGACCAGCAACGCCTCGTAGGCAAACAATGGATAACAGCGGCCCACGAGATAAACGCCGGCCGCAACCATCGTGGCGGCGTGGATAAGGGCGCTGACCGGCGTCGGTCCTTCCATGGCGTCGGGCAGCCACACGTGTAACGGAAACTGCGCCGATTTGCCAACGCAGCCGAGGAAAATGCCCAAACCGGCGGCAACCAACAGCCAATACGGCATGGAGCCGTGCTGGTCCTTCTTCGGGGCCTCATACACCTCAACCCGATCGTCGCGATCTGGCCCTATACCGTGATAATGCTCGTCCCGATCTTGCGGCAGCGGGAACAAGACAATTTGCGATCCAGCCGGATTGTATTGCAAACTCTGGTGGCCCTCGGCGGCGCTAGAAGGATCGAGGTCGCCGCGAACGAAACGGCCGGCCAACTGGAGGCTACCGTGGCTGTCGGCCAAAGGCGCACGCAAACGATGAAAAATGTCCTCGAAATTGAAGGTGCCGAGATTGGTCCACAGGATAAGCAAACCAAGAAGAAAGCCGGCGTCGCCGATGCGATTGGTGATAAACGCTTTGTTGGCCGCGTTCGAGGCGCTTTGCCGCTCGAAGTAGAAGCCGATCAGCAGATACGAACAAATACCAACCAATTCCCAGCTTAAAAATACCTGAAAGAGATTGTCGGCCAATACCAGGTTGAGCATCGAGAAGCAGAACAACGACAGAAACATGAAGAAGCGGCCGAATCGTCCGCGGCGGACCAAAGGACCGTACCGCGTATGGACTTGGTGGTCTTCAACTTCCGGCTGCAGTTCTTCGCTCATGTAGCCGATCGAAAACAGATGAATTAAACTGGCGATGAACGTCACCATGACGAACATGAGCGCGCTGAGGCTGTCGATTTTGAAACCGAGCTGCAAAACCGTACCGCGATCGGGGTCGCCAAAGCCGAAGGGGCGGATGCGTAGCCAATCGAAATGACCTTGCCAAAGAACTTCGCGTGTCTTCGCCCATCTTTGTTCGTGATGTTCCAGCTGTTTTTCCTCAACCGCGATTTTCTCCTGCAATTTTTCTTTGTCTTCCCCCTGGGCCTTTTTAGCTTCTTCACGGAGTTCGTAGAGGTTCTTTTGGTGTTTAGTGATCTCGGCCTCAAATTCGCTTTGTTGAGTGGTGAAGAGAAGAAAGCCGATCAGGCTGAGAAGAAAAGAGCAGGCGATGGCGCCGGTGGCAAGATAAGCAGGGGTGCGGCCGCGCTCTTCGCCGCCCAAGAGATGAAACCAAGCACCGCAGACAGGCCTGTTGCGGAACGGCCGTACAGCGCACCACAGCGCCGAAGCCAACAAGATCAGCACGAACGACAGCAACGGTGCCAAGGTGGCGGCGACAAAATACCAGCCGGGATGTTCGCCGAACAGTTCCAGTAACTCCGTCATGCTCAACCCTTCAGCTCTTCTGCCGTATCGACATCCACGGTCAGGTGATTGTTGTAAAAATTGAGAACAATGGCCAGGGCGATAGCGGCCTCGGCTGCTGCCAGCACGATGACGAACAAGGCGAAGATCTGCCCTTCCACCTGGAAGATGGGGTTATAGTGAGCAAAGGCGACGAAATTGATGGTGGCCGCGTTAAGGACCAATTCTACGCCCATGAGAATGCCGATGGCATTGCGCTTGGTGGCCATGCACACAGCGCCGCACACGAACAACAACGCACCTAAAAGCAGATAGTGATTGAGTCCAACGGCAAGGTTCATCTGTTCTCTCCCTATTGTATGCTCATGTTGCCCGTGCTCCGAACCGGCGAGGCGCCGGCCTCATTAAGCGGGGAAGTTGATGCCAACAGACGGCGACGCTTGGCGCGGGCTAGATAAGCGGCGCCGATCAGTACCACCAACAAATGCACAGAGACGATTTCAAAGGGCAGCAGGTAAGACATTTCCATTCGTCCGCGGCGGATGCCGGCAGGCAGGCCGGAAAGATTACCCTGGGGCGAAGCTTGCCATTGCCCCAAGAGCGCCTGACCGAGTAAGGTGGTGTTGGCCATCTCTTCGCTTCCCGGTTGGTTGCCGGCCCCCTGGGGATTGCTGATGACGAGGCTGGCAGCCAATACGCCGTAGAGCATTAGACCGACCACCAGGGCGATGCCCCATTCAGCGGCGCTGATGCGCATGTTGATGAACGGTCCCTGAGCAGTGAGCATGACACCAAAGACAACCAGCACGAGCGTGCCGCCGACGTAGACAAGCAGTTGCGTGGCGCCGACGAAATCGGCGCCGAGCAAGAAGAACAAGCCAGAAACGCCGGCCAAGGTGAACAGCAACCAAGCCGCTGCCCGCACGATGTTTTGCGTCACCACCACGGCCACGGCGCAAAATCCCGTTGTCGCCGCAAGAACATAGAACAATACGTCGGTTAGCGCCATGAGAACGGCCTTTCTTCACCAGTTCGTCGCGCAGACCAAGCCCATCCACAACCGTAGGTGGGCTTGCTGGGATAGTTCACACCTTCTGCACCAATTCCGGTGGGATTGGTCCGCGGTCCCACAGGTTCGTCGCGCCCGTCACCGACGCCGGCAGCTGGCTCCGCGTGCTCCATATCTTCCACCCCATCCACACAACCAAGGCCAGACAGGCGGCGCACAACCCGTAACGGAAATAAGGCTCCACCCACGGAGCCACAACCAATTGCCAAACACTGACGCCCAGCAGCAATACGCAGCTAATCGGCAGCAGGTATTTCAAGCAGGTCATCATCACCTGATCGATGCGCAAACGCGGCAGCGTCCAACGCACCCACATCTGCACGAACACCAGCAGCCAACCTTTGACGATGAATACCCCTACGTTAAGGACATTGCCGAGTACCCAGCCTAGCCACGAGGGCTGCTCGGCACTGCCCAGCCATGCGGCGAAAGTGGTGCTCAATTCCGGCAAAAATCCTGTATGCCAGCCACCCAAGAACAGCAACACAGCCAGGCCGCTGACGGCGAACATGGCCCCATACTCGGCCATAAAGAAAAACGACCAGCGTAAACCGCTATATTCCGTATGAAAACCAGCCACCAACTCGCTCTCGGCCTCGGCCAGGTCGAAGGGAGCGCGTTTGCACTGGGCCGTGGCGCAGGTGAAATAAGTCCAGAAAGCCGCAAAAGTGAACGGATCGTGGAAGATATACCAGTTCCAAATGCCGCCCGCTTGCTGATTGCTGATGTAATTAAGATCCATCGAGCCAGCGACGATGACCGGCACCAATACGCACAGCGCCATCGGCACTTCATAGCTGACCATCTCGGCGGCCTCACGCATGCCGCCGAACAACGCCCATTTACTGCCGGAGCCGTAGCCAGCCAGGATGACGCCGAACACTTCCGTGGACATCACCGCCAAGATGAAAAAGACGGCAATGCTCAACGGCTTGGCGACCCACTCGTTAGCAAACGGTAGGGCCAGATAGGCGGTAAAAGCGCCGCAGAAGGCAATATAGGGACCGAGACGGAAGAGCATCGGATCGGCATCGGCAGGGATGAGATCTTCTTTGACAAGCAGTTTAATGCCATCGGCAATGGTTTGCAGCCAGCCAAACCGCCCGCCAACCCGTGTGGGACCGAGGCGATCCTGAATGCGGCCGGCCACTTTGCGTTCAAGCCAGATAAAAAAGATCGCCGAACCAGCCACGAAGCTGACCAGTAAGATCGCTTCCACAATGGCCAGCCCCAAATCTTGGTGGGCGGAACACCACGCCAGAAAATCGGACAGCCACTCCATCACGGTTGGCAACCTCCACGCGGAGAGAGCAGACAGTCCTCACCGGCCCGTAGCGCCGGTAGGGGGACGTAGGATACTGGATCGTGATTACTGTATGGGAGGTGCGCAGTGACGGCAAGCATTTCTTGCCGTCTTTTCGTTTCTTTCTCCTAAACCATCCTGAACTTAGCTAAGGGAAATAATTCCCTCTCCCTTTTGTGGAAGAGGGAAAACTACACTAGCCCTTTACTGGCCGTTTAAAAATTAGGTTGGGAGGCGTTTCGAGAGGCATGGCGACAAATCACCATCTTCGTTGCTGTCGGCACCCAGCGTCGGCTCTGGATCCTCAGGGACGTGAATGCTCTGCTGCAGTACGGCATGGACCCGCTTCCAGACGCCCTGATCGCGCCAAGTGTAGAAGTAGTAGGAGACGGTCTTCCAGGGAGGGAAGTCGGGGGGCAGCCTGCGCCAAGTGCAGCCGCTGCGTGCCAAGTACAAGACAGCATTGACGATCTCGCGTAGCGGGTAGGTGCGAGGCCGGCCGCGACGACCTCTGTTCTGGGGAAACAAATGTTGGATGTTGTCCCACTGGAGGTCGGTCAGGTCACTGGGGTATCGTTTCCGTGCAAGGGTATCCATGCCCAAGAAAATAACAGGGACGGCACGCCAGCGAAAGACCGATTTCTAGACGGCCAAGTTAGGCTTCCATCTGCTGCAATGCATCCGGTCAGCAAACTCCTTCATGAATTCTGACTTAGGTTCGTAAGATGTACAATTCCTGGACAATTGCGGCTTGTCCGCTGGACGGGATTGGTTTCGAGAAGCCCACCCATCGCGATGGGTGGGCTTGGAGAGCCGGGTTTTGAAGCCGTTTCTTAAGCATTGAGGTCCAACCAATGCTCCAACGAAGCGATTCCCGGAGGCAGCCGATAATCGTTCGATCTATCCCCGGCGTCGGTTCGCGCATTCTCTGCCGCGTTCGGAGCGGTGTGTACTTCCGGTTTGGTTTCCCGAATCATTCCGGCCATCTTCGACATGTCCTGCGTTGCCGGGAACAGAAGAGAGAGGTAAGACATGGTTTTTCCTCCTGCCGTAAGGCATTGCGGCCTAATCGCTGGCTGAACGGGAGCACCCGCAAAAAGGGCCGTCTCGGCATGAGACTTGCGAAGAAAACTGTCGTCCGAGACGGGTCCGAATACCGAATCGACCCTCGCCGTGTTGGCAATAGGATTGTATGCTTGCTTGATACTCCCAGGTGTCCGAGCAAGGGAAGACGGCCTGATTTTTCGTCCACTAAATGGCAAACCCGTCCGGTTGCGTAAGCTGGGGGACGGGGAGAAAATCAGAAGAGAGGAGCACGGGGATGGGGCTTTGGCTATTCAAGGAAGAACCGACGCATTACAGTTTCGCTCAGCTGCAGTGCGAAAGACGAACTGTATGGGACGGCGTTCGCAATCCTTTGGCACGCCAGTACTTGCGTCAAGTGCGCAAAGGCGATCGCGTCTTTTTCTATCACACAGGCAAGGAAAAGGCGATCGTCGGTGAGATGCGTGTGGTACGAGATCCGTGGACAGAGGCGAAAGCTGACGATCCCAAAGAAGTATTGGTCGAGGTTGAGGCCGTGCGTTTGCTGCCTCACCCGGTTTCGTTGGCGCAGATCAAAGCGGATCCACTGTTGGCGGATTGGGACTTGGTTCGTCTGCCGCGATTATCAGTAATGCCCGTGCGTGAGGAGCAGTGGCAGCGAATCGAAGAGTTGAGCGAAGAGGGATGATGTTGAGCTAACAAGGATGAGTGACTGACTTGGCAGAGAGTCGGAAAAAAGTTACAATTGGCCTCAGAGTCAGGGGAGCACCTTTGACTTTGCGCTTCGGTTGTCGATCTTGGGTCGTCAACCGGCTTCGGAAGGATGAAGGACGAAGCAAGCCGCATTCGGGGCTTGCTTCATCCTTCATCCTTTCGGCTGCCCTGACTTGCTCCTGTTAAGGAGGAACTACCGTCATGGCGCGTCGCAGCGCCGACTCTGGACTGAATGGCAAAGTTTCGCCTCTCCGTCGTTCCGATCGCTTTCTGGCAGGATTGAGGGAGACGGCCACCGTCACCTTCGTCTCCCACGTTCACCCGGACCCAGACAGTCTCGGCAGTATGATGGGTCTCGCTCACCTCGTCGAAACCGTACTGGGCAAACGGACGCGCTTGACACGCGACGGCCTCATCAGCCGCGCCGAGAAC
>OGCG01001142.1_pt1 | contig 13839 bp, 8 predicted proteins | sample 1570061 | NCBI WGS metagenome assembly OGCG01 (sample SAMN06268698, study PRJEB24515) | hot springs metagenome | isolation source: Joseph's Coat, Yellowstone National Park, Washington, USA | place: USA:Joseph's Coat, Yellowstone National Park, Washington, USA
GGTAACCCCTATTCCAGAAGCTGGGGTGCCGTTGGCGTAGGTGAGCGCTGCCGTAAGGGTGACGGGAGTGCCGGCGGTAGCTGAGGTGGGGGAGACGGAGAGCGATATACTCGAGGAGCTGAGCGCGGCCTTAGCGAGGCTGGCGTAGTAGTTCTCGGAGTAGGACGCCGGAAGACCCACGAACTGTGCCCACTCGGGTATGACCGAGTGGTTGGCGATGGCCTGAGCCATAGGTGATGGAACTCCGACCGGCGTCACACCACCTTCGGAGAAGAACTCGCACCCGACGGAACCGGTATTTCCAGCAATTTCCCATTCCATGTAACTCCATCTTGCTACGAAGGGCAAGTTCATCACCCACGTCATGTTGTACACGTGCGGATCGTATATGTCCGGGATAAGCTCGTATTCAACAGGGATTACTGGCAACCAGTACTGGAAGAATCCGCAGTATTGAGCCAACAGCTCGTTATACTGGGTAGACCCAGGCGTGGCCGCACTCATCTCTTCATTCCACTGGGTTATGTTTATTTTCCCGGTGGAGCCGTTGGCGTACTTGAAGGTCCATATCTTAGTTGCGTTAAACGTGTTCCAATAACTGTTCGTGTACTCGATTCCCGCCCAAGCCATCGGATAAGATGCCACGAAACCTATCCAGCTCGCCGCTGCCTGATATGTTTTGCCTGGAAATATCGTACCCCAATACGTCGAATCAGGATCACCAATTACCTTACTTGGTATCCCGAACGCCGTCCATTCCTCGGCAGCTACCTCGTCTTGTGTAATCCAGTCCGTACATGCGGTATCGCTGTCTATGGTGAGCGTGAGCTCCGTCCCGTTGGGGGTGTACCAGTCGCCGTTCTTCTTGTAGAAGCCGAGGCCCTCCAGTATGGAGGCTGCCTTCGTTGTGTTTACTGAATAGTTTATGAGCGTGGACTTAACGACTGATGGTAGCTCATTAAACATCGATTGCGGGAAAGGAACCGCGAAATCCTGAGGAACGCTGACCTTTCTTCCCCAGGCGTCAGCTATAGCTGTCTGATTGAGGACATAGGCAAGGGCCTGCCTAACCTGAGGTACGTCCCACGGGTAGTGGGTAACGTTTATGGTTATTCCATAGTTGGAACCCTTCGGGAACATCGCCGTTACAAAGCCAGACTCATTGAACATCGCCACGCTAGCCTGTGAGAACCCTCCCTGTAAGTAGTTTTGATCGTGCGCAAGCATGTTATTTATAGATTGAGCGTTACCCGCCCAGTACTGATTGATCTCAGGAGACCAGTACTGCCAAGTATGATACGGGAAGATCGAATTCCACGGCTTCAGGAGGCTGGCGGGAAGAAGCTGGTACTTAATCCATGGCTCGCTTATAGCAAGTAGGTAGTAAGGAGAAAGACTCCACGTCACTGGAACGGCGTTAAACCTTGTGATGTTCGTCCCGTAAGCGACCGCCTCCTTGACAGTCATGGGTTCAAGCGCCTGCACAATGGGCTTATAGTAAGACCAAGGAGTAGCTATTTGCGTCGACAATATGTAGTAGGGTTGCTGAGGGCTCCATATGGAAAATTGGAACTGAATCGTGTAGTTGTTAAGCACCTTGATGCCCGTTGAATTCTGAGCAATGAAGGGCACATACCAACCGAACGCCTTGTTCCCTATGTAGAACTCCGCGTAGGCGTCCCAAGCGGTAAACGGCATGGTCGCGCTACCGTTGTACCAGTAGAGGCCCTTGCGGAGGTATACGGTTAACGTCTTCGAGGTCGCGTTTTCAGTCCAGTTGCTTGCCAAAACTGGCCAGAATTGACCAGTCAGATAATTAAGGTATGCCATGGGTTGAAAGCTGTCCATTTCCCCCACGTCGTTATTTGGGTTAAATATATTATTTATTGGCATCCCTGGCGTATAGACCAACATCGATCCCGTCACAGAAGCCGCCATCACTGGCGGAGTCGCCGCACTTGCTGGAATGGTCGTGAGCGCCCCGCTAAGAACGAACACCAGCAATATCAAAGCGGAGCTGACACGCCTCTTCAGTTTAACCAAAGTGTTTTTTTCTGCCATTTTGCCGTTTATCTTCGGGGCCTAGGCATTTAAGCATAACGCGGATACTCTTGTTCTTCATCGACCTTTACACCATCCTTGAATTGCATCCAAAGTGCAAGCCAAGACATTTAACATCCACCGATTTGGACACGGTTTCATTAGTTCCAACGTTTTAGGTACGATTTTTGTCGTTTATTCCAACGTTGTTTATTCCAACGTTCACCGTTGGCGCTGAGCGGCCCTCAGCCCAGTCCTCGATACAGAAACACCGTCTCAACTCGCATCTCTCCTCTTTCCAAGCTTTCGTGTTCAGAAAGAAATCTTATCTTGCTAGCGTGGGATCGCTTCGACGCGCCCCTAAAGCTCATCGTTGAAAGCAGGTTCATCGCCCGCAAAATAGTTAAGGACAACCCTTGGATCATGCTAAATCGCGAAACCCTCGCCTATCGTTCTCATGGCATCTTCTGCACCATTCACAGGCTTGTGAAACTCTTTTCCCCAGCAAAAAAGCATCAACCATACTTAAATGCTTTCCCGTGAAAAGGCAAGTGGTCGTGCTTTGCCCCTATTCATTGAGGCTCTTATGCGCCTGGGCCCCCTGGCCTCATGGCAGCTGGGATAATAGTAATAGCATATCCGGTAAACTTCCACGGAGCCCATTCTCGATCCGCGACGAAAGCGAAGGTGTCTACGTCGAAGGCCCTTGCGTCTAACGTTTTTCCTCTCGGGTAACTAGGAAGGCAAAACTCAACTCTGCCCGCCCTGATAAGCGAAGATGACGATAATAAGAAGCCTTAGGTGGAAAGACCTAGCATCCACGCTCAGGGTCATGCCAAGCGCATTCGCAGAAGACGCGAAAAGACGCGACGCCGCAAGGCCAGAGTTCCTAGAATCTGTAAGCGAAGGCCCTGGCCCAGTGCTTGGGGCATTTCCGAAGGCCTTTCAGTAGGATTCCTCATCGCCCGGCAACCACGCGCCAATAATAGGTCTGCTCGCTGTCCGTCGGAGGCTCAAGACGGGGGTGAACATGGTACTCGTTGCTGAAAAGCTTGAAGATAAGGCAAGATCAAGGGACCTGCGCAGGGTAAGGCGCGGGTTCGCTCTTTACCAGGAGATTTTATGAGGAGATGGAGCTTAGCTACGTGAAGGTCAGACGCATACCCCAAGGAGATTGGATTGTGAAGCTTCGAGCCGGATGCCAGCTTCTCAATCGACCTAAAGCAGCTTCCGCGCTTGGCGGACGGCTTACAATCGAAGCAAATGAAGTTCATCTTCAAATTCACATGTATAGCGGTAGGGAAAAAGGATCAGAGCCCCAATCGCGTCACGCACTCATTCCGAAAAAGTCGTGCACGGGGCTTTCCACATCCTTGCATACCTGGCCCCGCACGCGCTTCAGAACTTATTTCCTCACATCCCTCTACCAGTTGAACTCTAAGTGCTCCCAAGCGACAGCCGATATAGGCGTGCACGGGCCGCGAACATCCCTCGTCTCGTTTCCATCGCTTACCAGCTTTCTCGGGCGCTTTGAGAACTGTTAGCCCCCCGCATAAATCCAGCCACAACTCAAAATCTTTTCGCCAACCTCCGGTTCTAAGAGGAGTGCATGCAGTTCAGATCATCCCAAGAGCACCGATTAACGACGATGCGGAGTCAGCGCTGAAGGGTGTGCCGATTTCCGACCTAGGGACTACGCTAGCTTCTCTGCGGATCTCGATCAAAACTGGAAACAAAACCCGGAAGGTATTGATGGGATGGTGCGTCAGATAGATGCCCTTCGATAAGGGCCTTTGCGATAGAGCCGTGGCGGCCCATCGACGCCACGGCGCAGGCGCTTGACGGGCACGCCGAGGAGGTCTACCTCATTAAGCTCATGGTCAAGGCTCGCGATCGAGCCTTTCGTAAGAAGGATAACTCGAAGGCCCTACTGGACGGGTCGAAGAAGACATGGGTTCTGTACTACTCAACAAACACGACCACTGTAGTAGGGCAAAATGAAGTTTTCCCGATATCAGGGATTGCACAGCGCACGCACACATAAAGGACCTGAAATTGGAGGGAAAAGAAATAAGGCGAACCGAACCGGGCGCGAGGATCGTACCGCTCAAAAAACATTCAACGACCTCAGGAGCTCGTCTCATTGCGATTGCGGTCGCTGGCATCCCCTCATCCCTGAAGGACGGAGGTTCGTGCTTCATCGAAGGTATCCCATCATGTTGCCCTAGTACGGAGGTCTTATTCCGTTTTACTCGCTTTTTATGGGCTTATCAGCAGGTTCTCCGCTGTCCGTGAGTACTCATTGCGTTATTCCACGATTAGTAAACATTTCGGTCGGCAATTCATCTCTCTCCTCCCTGAAGGTCGGAGTTTTCTTGCTAATGCGTTGTAAAGCGGAAAAACGCAGTATCCCGAGCTCGAGGGCAGGGATGGGCTACCACCGAAATGCTCAGCTCGCGCGGGACCGACCTGAGTAGGAGCCAGGGGCCCACCCATATACACACTGCGCAGGATCCTTTCAAGCCATCGGCGCTAGGCGCAAACTGCGCGCCACCCTTTTACGCTCGTGCTGAATAGCGATTGTGAAGGCAGCGATTTTCTTCGTGTTTGTGCTGGCTTTAACTCCTCTGATGGTAACCAACTCTACATCGATAACGTCGGCTTTCTACCCACCAGCTTTGGGACAAGCCCCTCTAAAAGAACAAACGCTCGTCGTTTGGAACGATACGCTCCTCGAGGGAAACGTGATGGTTAATCAGAACAAAACCATGCCGAGGGCAATCTTGTACAACCCGTCTAACGGCTACATATACCTGGCCGCAATTCAGTACTCGGTTGTTAGCTCGGTGATCCAAAGCCAGGAGGTAAACGAGACGTCAAGCCCCATGCTGCTCGTGAACCCCAGCAACAACTCGATATTCAACAGCGTTCGCGTTGGGCTTTGGCCGGTCGCCATAGCGGTTGACTCCGCCGGCGAAGTTTATGTGGCGGGCCTTTTCTCAAACTCCTTGACGGTGTTCAGCCCCACAAACGAAGAGATCGCATCAATTCCCATATACTACTGCCCCATGTCGGTGGCATTCGACCCAAAAAACGACGCGATGTACGTGGCAGACGAGTTTTCGGGAAACCTGTCGGTGATTAACGCAACCTCTCACGAGCTCGTCAACAGCCTCTACTTGGGCGTTCCCCCTTACTCCGTCCTTTACGACCCGGACAATAACTGCGTTTACGTCGCTAGCCTGGGGGCCATGGAGATAATCGTTGTCAACGCCACAAATGACCGCGTGGTCACGACCATAGCTGGGAACCTAGATCCCATATCGATGGCCTTCGACCCGAAAAGCGGCACGATATACGTGGCAAACTACTACTTTGACGACGTAGCCGTCATCAACGCATCGAACAAAGTCTGCGATGTGATAGGCGTGGGAAGCCTTCCTGACGCGCTGCTATACGACCCGAGGACCAACACGCTTTTCGTGGCCAATGAGTTCTCAGATGCCGTAACGGAGATCAACGCCTCAGACCAAAGGGTGCTGGGCTGGATAACCACGGGAGAGGGGCCCGTTTCCATGGCTTATGACCCGAATAACAACTGCCTGTACGTGGCGAACCTCATGGGGACGGTGACTATTATAAGCTTACCCAATAACAAAGGAAGAGCTTACCCGCTTCCTCCGACCGCATTCGTTCCACCCTTTTCGCTCGGACTGCTGAATGCCGGCAAAAAAGACTCGTTGAGGCGAGCATCCCAGTCATCCTCATACAATGTCAACAACGAACGACTCAACGCTTGGCTCAGTGGCTCAAGAGGATCGTTCAGGTTCAGCCTTTCTAACCAAACGCAAAACAAATTGAAGATAAGTCGGGATTGCTGAAGTCCGTCAGTTCGTTTGAAGCCCGCGGTCAAGCACTGCAGCCGAGCCCCAAAACCTTGTCAGTATCTCAGACAGGCCGTTGGGTTTTCTCTCGCTAAGCCAAAGATCCGAGTACTCGCTTGCCACGGCCACGTACTCGGAAACTCTCGCTCTTCTTTCGATAACGTCTTGGGCAAGCCTTGCCAAATCCCTCATGAAGCTCAGGTCAGGAGGCAACGCCAGTCCGTCGGCAGCTTCAAGCGCCTCGCGAAGCGCATCCCGAACCATCCCAGCGTCGTACAGTCCGAACCTGTTCAGGTAAATCACGCTCCTGAGCTCGTTAGCCAACAACCCTTTGCCGAGCGCCTTTCTGAACTCAAGCACCCTTTCGTTTTCTCCGCTAAGCGCAAGCCAGGCCTTTTCCCATTCTCCGCTTCCCTCCGCTATCTCAGACGCGGCAAGGGCCAGAGGATAAAGGTAGGAAAAAAGGCATTCTTCGCCATCGTCACCCCAGGCGGTCACGGCATATCTTTTCAGCCCTTTCTCTTTTGCTGCCTGAAGGAAGTTGCGTACGTTTGTCAAGGCGGTGTCGAAGTCGGGATAAAACTTCCTCCAGTTAGCGAGACCGGGGCACGCTATCTGCGAACCAATATGTCCAACGCTCTCTATGGACTGTTTGAAGTGGTCCACGCTCGACGGCGAGTAGTCCCAGTTAGCTATGAGCACTTCATCCCAAAGATCGCTCTTTATGACGTCCTTCCACAAGTTCTTCTCGTCAGGCGGCAGATAAACCCCGGTAGCCATGTCTCCCCAAAGTATTGCGGTCTTCCCTTTCTCCTTCGCCGACTTCACAATTTTTTTGTAGTATTCTATGTAGAGCTGTGGGCCTTCGTACCTCCCGCTCCTCACGAGACTTTTTCCTCTTCCTAGGGTCCAGGTTTCGTCTCCCCCTACCAGCACGTACGGGGATTTGCTCTCGCTTAAGGCGTCACTCAATAAACTGAGCCCAAATGCCTCTGCCTGTGGGTTCGATACGTCAAGGCAGCCATCCATATCCGCGAACTGAGCGTACTTTCCCCTGAGTATGTTTTCCATGTGACCGAGGAGCTCAAGAGAAGGAATGATCTCAATTCCGTAGTCGCCCGCGTACCTCTCCAGCTCCGCGAGATCCCCTTCGCTGTACCCCCCACGCGCCTTCCCTATGCTCGGATCGACCTTCCAAGGATACAGGTCCTCGACGTACAGGAAAAAGGCGTTATAGTTGAGTAAGAACAGCCACCTCACGAGAGATTTCAGGGCCTCGACCGTAGCTACGCCTCCCCTCGCCACGTCGAGGTGGAACCCCCTCATGGAAAACGCGAATTGCTTTTCTAAGTGTAGGCTAGGCAGCTCGCCTTTTGCTTGCAGTATGAGCTGAATTAGGTACGCATAACCCGCATGTACGTTCCCCTTTATGGAGACCTTGCCGCTTTGGACTTCAAGCTCGACCGTTTGGGGATCTCCTCTCTCGGTCACGAGCTCCCAATTGCCCACCCCCACTTTGAAGTCAGCAGCTAATGAGGCTGGAAACTCTTTAAACCCAGAGAAAGGAAATTCTTCGGCCCCAAAACGCAACGAATCAGGTTGAGGGACAAAGACGTACTCTTTCATAGGGGAAGCGAGCGACCGAATTTAAGGGCAGTGCGGCGCCGGAGGCGCCGAAAAAGCCAGGTCGACCCGACCATGGGAAGCTCAAGGCGGCTCAATTCATACTCAAAAGACGCGCTTCGCTTCTCCTGCTTATATGCCAACCTGCCTTCTGCGATCGCGGCAAGCACTGAGAAGTCTTGGTTGAGCACCGTGACGTCCGCGTCGTAACCGATGGCTATCCTTCCCTTTGTCTTAATGCCCAGGAGAGATGCTGGGTTCGTGGAGAAAAGCCGCGCGGCTTCCGCAACGGGTAAACCGACGTCCCTCACTATGACCTTAAACATAGAACTCATAGACGAAACGCTTCCGGCAAACGCAGACCTATCGGCAAGCCAGGCTACGCCCTCGTCAACTATTATCTCATTCTCCCCCATCGCGTACCTCCCCGGAGGCAATCCCATCACCTTGAGAGCGTCCGTTATCACGTTTACCTTTTCGAACCCCTTGTTCTTTATTATGAGCTTAATGAGGTATGGCGGGATGTGCTTTCCATCGGCTATCAAATCAACGCTTACGTCATCCATGAGATAGGCGGCCTCCACGACTCCCGGATACCTATACGCCCCTACCCTCTTGACCGTGGACATCGCGTTGTACATGTGGGTCACGTGGGAAAAACCGGCCTCAACAGCCTTTTCCACATCGGATATCGTCGCATCCGAGTGCCCTATGGACATTATCACGCCGTTGTGCGTCATCTCTTCCGCGAAGTCAAGTACCCCTCTCACCTCTGGGGCGGCCGTGATCAGCCTTATCTCCTTGTGCTTCCTCATCTCTTCAGTTTCTTCCTCAGTTGGCTCCCTTATGTACTTCTCGTCCTGGGCTCCCTTCTGCGAAATCGCGATGTAAGGTCCCTCCAGGTGGACCCCCAGTATCGTTGCTCCATTTACCCCTTTTTTCATGGCTTCGCTTACGGCCCGCACCGCGGCAAACGTGCTGCCAGAAGAAGACGAGTAAGTCGTTGGTATCATGGCAGTCGTTCCTCCTTGGGCATGGGCCATTGATATGGTGTTTATGGCGTCGTAGGTGCCGTCCATTGTGCACGCTCCTCCTCAGCCGTGCACGTGAAGATCTATGAAGCCCGGCAAAACGTAAGCTCCTTCCGCGTCGATCTCGATGGCATCCCAGGTTTTCTCCTCTGCCCCGACCCACTCTATCTTCCCGTCTCTCAGGAGCACCGAGCCCTTGAACGCCCTGGTCGGCGTGACCACGGTCCCCCCTTTAAGCAGATACGACTCCACTTTTATCAGCTCCAAGCAAAGTAAAGGACATACGTGATCTCAGCGAAAAGCCTTTCCCCGCGTGACTTCGGCGCCGAGATCCGGTACATCCCTTTCATCCACGTCCATCGCGATGTACCCGCTGAACTTGAACTTCCTGAGCTCGCGAAAAACCGGTTGCCATCCCGGTTCCCCTTTCCTGGAGCCCTGTGGTGGTCGTCGCGACCGACGTTATCCGGAGGCTGCACGTAATTAACCTTGCAACCTAGCTTGTCCACGCTGAGAGGCGAAATCTCCTTGGCCGCGTTCAGATGGCCCGCGTACAAGACAACTCCGGAGTTATCCATGCCCACTTCTTTTACGATTTTCTTTTATGAGCGAGAGCATCGCGTCAGAGTTGCTGACGGTCTATCCGACCCATGGCTCGGTTGTGAACAGAAGGCCATGATCCTTAGCTACCGTTGCACGGGGTCCCACGGCACTTACCAGAATTGAACAAAAGCTACGCCATCGGAAACCCGTCGGGATGGTAACCTCGTAGGGTAGAGCTCTCCGAAAGCCATTGTGTCTTGTGAGGCTTCTTCCCCCTCAACCGCACGGGAGGCATAAACGCGTCGGTGTGAATCATCGGTGATTCAAAGTGGTTCGCAGGATCACAGCTGCTCTCAAAGAGCTTAAGCGATTTTTCCCTCTCTTGCCCGCTGTCAGAGATCAATCCCTGAATGTCTCTGCTGCGTTAACGACGTCAAGGTTATGGGAAGCTGTCTTGTCATTGACGTTTCTCTTCTCGCTCTCGGATTCTTCGAGGTCCTTTTCTCCGTAAACCTCAAGCTCCATCGCCCTGAGGCCGAGCCTCAAGGCGGCCGACGCGCTCTCGTCGAAACGCAACTCAGATCTGCCTCGTAGTCGTCCTGGCATCACCAACGGCCTCGGCTATCCGTTTCCTGCACAAGCTCGAGGAATTCTTTCTTTGCAATACGACGGCCTAAAGGCAAGCAGTACGGGAGCGGAATGCGCGTGAATCGCGCTCAACATCGCTTGCGACGGATCGAGCCCAAGCTTGAAGGCCCCTTCGTTGCTATCTTGCTCTAGAACCGCGCGCCAAAAACAAACATGTCAAAAGGGGCATCAGCAACCCATTCTCAATGTAAAACTGAAGCGAAGTGCATCCCATCGGATCACGAATCCCGCGCTAACTCTGCCCAGCTCGGCAAAACTCGATAGCTCCATGGCCCTGAAAAGGGCATTTTAGCGCTGCCAAATCCATCTGCCAACCTGCCAAAAAACGAAAAAAGTCCTCGTAAAGTCTTCAGTCCTCACAGGGCCTCCCGGCCTGGGAGCTCCTAGCCGGCGATGGCCGCACGACATCGGTAGGCCCTTATCAAACCCCTTTAACCGCCATCTATTCTTTGCCGGAGGAAAGTGCAAGCAACTCGTCCTCGTGCTCCTTTATCTTCTCCACGGCGGCTACTATCAGATCCATGTCTTCCCTAGTTCCCAGCAACAGCTGATGAGGCAACACAAACTCGGTATCGGCGAACTTCTCGGCTCCTTCGAGATGCAGCGACTCATAGTCCGGGACGCGAGCATTCGGGGGGAATATCCCTTTGAGGTTCTCCTTGCGGAACGCGGGTTGCTTGTAGAGCGGGGGACCGTAGGACAGCTCAGCAGGGACGCCTTCAGCCCTTAGGGCTTCTATGAAGATGTCCTTAGGGACTCCAGCAAGCCCTTCCTCGTTGTAGAGCAAAACGTAGTAGTAATACCCTCTTTTGGTTATTCTTTCGTCATCCCTCGTCGGCCTTACAACTCCCGTCTTGCTGAGGTGGCTGGAGAGGTACTTGGCGTTTTCGTCCTTCTTCTCGACCTCCCCTGGAAGCTTCTTAAGCCTCGACAGAAGCAATGCTGCCTGTATCTCGCTAAGCCTGTAGTCGGAGCTCAGCGTGTAGTGGATGTACCCAGGTCTTCCTATCACCCTGCCTATGTTGTGTATCAGCATGGCCCTATCCGCCAGCTCATCGTCATTGGTCACGACTATACCTCCCTCTCCGGCAGTGAGCGGTTTGCTTTGCTGGAACGAAAATGAACCTATGTCGCCTATGGCACCAACTTTGTGTCCCCTCCACTCGGTGCCGTGGGCGTGCGCCGCATCCTCGACGAGCTTCAAGTCGCGCTTTTTAGCTATCTCCTTGAGCCTGTCCATGTCAGCAGGATACCCACCGAAGTGAACGGCGATGATGGCCTTCGTTCTATCGGTTATCCTTTTTTCGACATCTGCCGGGTCTATATCTCCTGTTTCCGGATCCACGTCGGCGAAAACCGGAACGGCGCCAACCTCCGTTACGGCTGAGGCCGTTGCTATGAAGGTGTAAGCGGGGACCACCACCTCATCACCGTAACCTATGCCAAGGGCCTTCAAAGCGAGCTCTATGGAAACGGTCCCGTTTGCAACGGCTATACCGTACTTGGCGTCCTGATACTTGGCGAAAGCCTTCTCGAACTGCTCAGCCTTTGAGCCAAGGTAAAGCCTACACCACTTCTTGCTCTTAATGGTATCCACTACGGCTTGGACATCCTCGTCGTCGAAAAGGGGCCAAGCCGTATCAAGGTTCATTAAAGAGCCTCCAGCTATGGGCATGCCCCCATTTATCGCTAGCTTAGACATAATTCAGCGTTCGCAATCGCTTAAAAGGGTGGCCCCAGCTTAACGCGGAATACGCGTTAAATCGCCCATAAAAATCAGGGGAACAGGCCCAACGTCTTTATGGTGTCCGCGACCCGGCCTACTCCGAGCACAAGGGCCCCAAGCCTCATCGTGGTGCTGTGCTTCTGACCCGTCTTCACCACTTCGTTGAACGCCCCCACCATCTTTTCCTCCAGTTTTGAGTTCACAACTGAGAGGTCCCACGTTTCCCTGTGCAGGTTCTGCAGCCACTCGAAGTAGCTGACGATCACCCCTCCCGAGTTCGCAAGTATGTCTGGAACGACGAGCACTCCCTTTTCCCTTAGCACCTCGTCCGCCTCTGTGTCCGTGGGGCCATTGGCTCCCTCAACTATTATCTTGGCCTGAATGCGGTTGGCGACCGTCTTGTTTATTTGTCCCTCGATCGCGGCGGGAATTATCACGTCAACCGGAAGGGAGAAGAGCTCAGCCTGCTCTATGACTTCCCCTCCCTCATATCCCTTGAGCTCTCCGTGCTTCTCCTTGTGCTCGACCGCTTTATCCGGGTCGATCCCTTGAGGCGAGTAGAGCGCTGTGCTGCTGTCGCTTATGGCCACTACCTTTGCCCCCATTTCCTTGCTCAGTATGTGCGCTGCGTAATAGCCCACGTTTCCGAAGCCCTGCACGGCCACCGTGGCACCCTGCAGCTTCAGCCTCGTCATGCGCGCGGCCTCCCTGACGCATATGGAGACCCCTCTGCCAGTTGCCTCGGTCCTGCCGCGGCTTCCGCCGACGGACAGGGGCTTTCCCGTAACCACCTCCGGGACGCTGTAGCCCTTCATGGTCGAGTAAGTGTCCATTATCCACGCCATGGTCTGGGGACCCGTGTTCACATCTGGGGCGGGTATGTCCTTGTAGGGCCCTATCTCGTCCGCTATCATGGCAGCATAGCGGCGCGTTAGCCTTTCCACCTCCCCGGCGCTGAGCTTCTTCGGGTCCACCACGACCCCTCCTTTTGCGCCTCCGTAAGGGAGGTCAGCAACTGCCGTCTTCCACGTCATCCACATGGCAAGGGCCTTTACCTCATCCAGGGTTACCATCTGATGATACCTTATCCCTCCCTTGTACGGGCCCCTCGCGTCGTTGTGCTGGACTCTGTAACCGGTAAATACCTCCAGCTTTCCGTCGTCCATCTTTACGGGGACGGAAACCTGTACGATCTTCTTCGGAACGGAAAGCATGTCCAAGATCCACTGATCCACCTTGGCTATTTCTGATGCAAGCTCGAGTTGCTTTAATGCCACCTCGTAGGGATTTTCGGCTTCGGCCTTAACGTTTTGGGATACCAACTTTACCCACCGTCTATGCGGCCGCGAAATTTAAGCGATGCGCACGAAATGTCCCGACGCGTAATTCCTGGGTGATTGGATCCGTTGATCCCTTTCCGGTTCTTTGCGCCCTCGAGCAACAGGTCGTAGCGTCGTGAGCCCGCCTCCTCTGAAACGAACGCCCCGGCGCCGAGCGCTTCGGGCTCCCTGCAGCGACAGCATCCTAGGAGAAGAACCCTTTGACGGACAACTGCATTAACCGGATCCGCCTCTTTACACCTCGCATACCAGCGCGGTACCTCGTGGCCTACTCCCTGATAAACGGGAGGCGATCTAAGCGCTCCTTCTTGAGGCAGAGGACAGACCAATGCAGTTCGGCGATTCGCCCAGTATTAGAAAACTCAAGCGTTTTCGGAACTCCCATCCAAAAAGAGAAAGCGTTGAGAGTTTTTCCCAAGAGACTTCGGGGACTCACGTGCGTTAAATGCCCGCGTTAGAGGCCCGTGAACCCAGCTTCATATCTCGTAAAAATCGACTTAGTGGGGTTGCCAACTAATGACTCGCCGGTTAGGCGGTTCAACGGGGGAAATCGCTCGACATGCCGGGTCCAGAGCTGACACGCTGGCAAACGGCTCATTGCGCAAGTTTCGTAAAGTCGCGCGAAGTCCACAGGCCCTTCCTGTGAGATGCGCGCAGTGTGCAAGAGTTAGTTATGGTTGACCCCCGTGCTTTTTTAATAAGAGGTGCCTGACGCACACTCCCGATCGCCCCAGGCAGGTCCTCACGGCCGGAAGTGAGAGGACGCTTGCTTTCGCCCTCCGTCTCCTTAAGAGCATGGCGTCTTCCAACGGCCCTTCGCTTGTCCGAGGGCTGAGTAACGATACCAAATGAGTTCGAAAATTATCGCGCGCCCCTCAACATACCGGGGGATGTCAGGAAGGGTTTCGCTCTACGTAGGCGCACGCAGGTACGCATCAGCATACCTATCGTACGCGTAGAGCTTGGGCTTCACGGCTTCACTCAACTCCCTCGCGAGTTCATCG
>OGCG01001143.1_pt1 | contig 13831 bp, 10 predicted proteins | sample 1570061 | NCBI WGS metagenome assembly OGCG01 (sample SAMN06268698, study PRJEB24515) | hot springs metagenome | isolation source: Joseph's Coat, Yellowstone National Park, Washington, USA | place: USA:Joseph's Coat, Yellowstone National Park, Washington, USA
GGGAGCAGGGCTACGGGCACAGTGCTTCTTTTCTTTACCATCGTTCTCGGACTTCTTCCCGGCCTTTACATTGCGAGCTGGTCACGGCGGATGGGACGGCCGCGACCAGAAGATCGCGATGATGCCCAAATGGCGGAGGGTGCAGGTCCGGTGGGATCGTTTCCGGACTCGAGCATCTGGCCCTTTATTCTCGGGCTAGGGGCGTCACTTTGCGTGGTGGGGTTCGTTTTCCCTTTCTGGCTGGCCATTCTTGGAGGCAGCCTGGCTATTGGAGCGCTCGCTGGGGTTGTGCTGGAGAGCAGGCGAGGCGGCTCTGTCTAGGCAGGTCCTTTGGGGGAAGTCCCCGGGGACCGTTGTCGGAGAGATCGGCGCCGAGCTTCGTCGGGCAGCGTTTCGAGTGATTGTTTCCAGATCGGCAGCTGCCGCTAAGAGCAGGCGGTGGAGAGCTTGCCTGGCCCTGTCAGGACGCCGGTCATCTTGCTCCTTGTAGATAACATCCTTGTAGCCTTGCCAAGCGGCTTGTTTGGAGACTTTAAGTGCCGCTCCTATCGCAGCCCAGGAACAGCCCTGTCTGCGAGCGTCTCGCACCGCCTCTAGCAACGCAGTCTTCAGTTGCTCTTCTACTTGGCTAAGTAGGGCGAGGCGGCGGATCGGATCGCGAACGGAGCGGCGGAGCGCTTGTAGTGGCTCGCTCAAAGCTGCCTCGGTCAGCTTGGTATCTCGCTCGCCCACAGCGTGAGGATATATCGATTTGAATCGTTTTGGGAAGTTGCTGATTGGTGAATTTGGGTGTTTATCTGAGCTCAGCTTGGCGGTTGTATCATCGCGACAGAAAGATTTGGGGGTATGCGATGAAGCTTGCGAGGCAGTTAGTCCTAGGGACGATGGTGCTAGGGACGATGGGGGTAGGGCTCGCCGCCTGCGGTGGTTCTTCCCACCCGGCGGCGTCTCAGCGAAAGATTGCTCCGTCCCAGGTGCCAGAGGCGCTGGAAAGGGCGCTTGCCTCTATCGGCTCTTCGCCCTACTTGCAGGCTGATGTGTCGATGTCGGGGAGCGGCTCTGGTTCTAGTGCGAGAGAAATACAGCGACTGGCCAATGGTCTGAAAATCGAGGTAGAGGAGTCGACTTCAGGGGGGGCTCTTGCAAAGACACCGGCCAAGTCGATTGCTTGGTCTCTGGTAGTGCTGGACCATGGCCAAACGTTGGCCTCCATCCGCTACCTGAAGGCCAAGGGGTTGTACTTCACGGCAAACGCGAGCCAAATTGTAAAGGACTTCCATGTATCAGTGCCAGCTAGCATCTCAAGTTCCTTGCAGCTGCTTACTACTGGCCAGTGGCTCGAGTTGACGCCCAATGAGCTCACTCAGTTGGGAGCAGTGGTTGGCGAGCACGTAAACGCTTCTGGAATCGAGAAGAGCATCTTGTCCAGCATGCAGGCTTCCGGTTTGGCTTCGCTTGGCTCTGTCCTCACGACCGGGTCGCCTACTCAAACTAAGAAGCTGATCAGGGGCGCTGTTCTTTACGTGTTGGATCACAGCCTGAAACCGGTCTCGGGAGGCATGCAGGCCAACCTCACCGGGTCAGGTGTGGCTCAGCAGCTTGCAACATACCTCTCGAAGCACGGAGTGAGCGCGCCCGCCAGCTCATTGGCTTCCGTACTGGCTGGAAGTCACTTGCATCTTTTCCTCGGCCTGGGTCCGAACGACACCCTTCAGTCCCTCGAAGCGACTGTAGGAGGATCGACAAGCGGAGGCACCTCCGTCACGGTCGATGTGTCCTTATCGCACAAGTCTGTGACTGTAAGCGCCCCTTCTTCTGCAACGCAGCTCCCGCCGTCGATAATCAGTGAGGTGGTAAGCGGGATTTCCGCATCGGGAGCATCTGGCAAGGCCACCCCGTTGACAAGCCAGCCTAGTACCACCACTTCCGGAAAGAAGCCGATGGCCAAGGCGTCGAAGAAGGCCTAGAGCCGGGCTGATTAGAGGGCATTTGCGTTCTCCAGGACACAGCTTTTGGGGACTGGGTTGCCGATGCTCTCAGAAGCGAAGCCATTGGCTTGAGCCTGTGTGGGGTCCAATTGGGTAGTTGAGTCGTGGATTGCTTGGCTGGGCAACAAAGAGGCGACTCGGGCTAGTTCCAGGTTTTTAGCCCACCCAACTCATCGGATATGAGCAAGACGAAGGCTCCTTCGCAGGCCAAGCAGGGATCCGGCGCTTTCTGTATTCTTTCAATTTGTCCCCTGTGAGGGGCTGAAACCTATCACTCTGCCCCTTGCTTTTGGCTTAGACGTTCAATCTCAAGGGCAGGTGAGCGCTACAAGTCACCCGTGGAGTCCTTGAAAGTAATTACTCAAACGGCCAACCGCTCGGCAGCAAGGCTTCCGCCGGCTAGGCGTCGCAGTCTAGAGACGACTCTCTTTGTTTGCAGGCGGTTTTGTTCGGCGATCCAGAGAGCAAAGGTACTTGCAATACGAGCGCCTCGGCCAGCGCAGCTCACTCTGCCAGGTCCTTTGACGACCATGGGCGGTCCCACTCTTGTCGGGGGCTCAGGTCGCAAGGACCGATTCGATGATGGAGGCCCATTGCGGCAAGCACGTTCTCGGAGTCAGCGCCAGTTTCTTAGCAAAGCACCGCGCTCAAGTTGACAAGGCTGAGGCGCATAGCAGGGTAGTCGTTCGACGCATGCTTTTTGCTGGCTGGGTGAGTCTTCTGAGCCGAGCCCTGATCAGTTGGGGTGCCAGCCCAACTGGCAATCTTGCGAGGTGAGGTAGGCATAGCTTGGTGGAAGCGAGGTGCGCGATTCCGGAGGAGCGTTGTGCCCAGAGGTTCGCCGACTAGGGGATAGCAACAGTTGACGGCTCGATTTGCTTACACCACGCAGTGATGAACCTGCCTGATTAGCTGAAATGCGCCAATCCTCGCCTAATTGAGGCCAGCGCCCTCTAATCCCCTGGGCCACTTTGTGGTAAAGACAGCAGGCTGGATGTTCGGTTGAACGAGCGCTTGGCGAGACGGCATAGAGCTTGCCCACCAAGGCGGCTTTCGGTGGCAAGAACCGATGCCCGAGACGCGCTTGGAGGAACCCCGCAAGGGGTGCATCGGCGTGATCGGCATTGATTACTTAGATGCAACGCCAAAGTCGATCGGCCGCACCAGGGACCCCACTATAAGCAGAGGCCCTATCCAGTGCCACTCCGGCCAGAAACCAGAGCGCCCGTCGGGATGGACACGACTCTGTTTGCTTAGAGCGGGATCTCCGTGAAGGAAGATAATGGCGGTCCAGGCTTGGGGCGGACCTGGTCACGACATTGATGGCGGGCCGGGAGCCGCACGGCGTAGACAACTATATGACCAGCTCTCACAGGAGGCGTGTTTCTTCCTCGGGGTGACGCAACGAGGTGGACATCGACGGCAAAGTCTTCACTCCTGTGAGCGTTATCAAAGTACTTGAGTGTCCCGCCGAGGTGTGTCTGTTCGTTAATTCCTCTACACAGGTAGATAACCCGTGAGGTGCCGCATCATGTACGTCGCTTTTTCTCCAGAGTGTTCCCAAGCCTCCGGACAGGTCCGCCCGTCGAGTCCACGAACGGGGAGCAGGTTGCTCGGCTGTTTCGCTCTCCGGTTGGCCGGTGGTGCATACGGACTGATGCGACCACCCTCATATCCCCCCTCGTCCCTTGTGGAAACCACAAGGCGGGTCGCAGCAAGTTCGCTGCGCCTCGGCACCTGGAGTCTGCCTCAGAACACTGCTCACCACTACGCCTTTCCATCGGGCTTTCAATCGGGGGCTCCGGTGGTCTCGGAGAACCTCCCGAGAGGATCTGTCGCACGCGCGCAGGCGGCGTCCACGTGCGGATCTTGCGGTCGTGGAGCCTGTTTCGGAGGTGGGTATGCGCCAGCCCGCTCGGAGCACCTCGCCAGCCGCACCGCAGACAGTCGAAGCGTTCCCTGTTCCGTTGTGTGAATGGACTAACCACATCGGGGGCGCGGCTGCGAGGTGAAGGATGGGGTGAGCTTTTCTGGGGCTGTTGGCCGCCGAAGCTAGGGATTCGGCTCGCTAGTTGATCGTGGTCATGCGCATCTCTGCGATCCGTCGCGCCATCGCCTTGGAAATTGCCTGGCTGGCAAAGTCGGGCTGTTCATTCGGAAGGCCGCGGGATGTCTCAGGGGGGAAGTGATAAATTGCCTCGTTAGCCCGTTGTTAGCACTCTGTCCGGTACTTCCGGGGCCTGCGTGGAGTTTCTTGTAGGCAAGGTTGTTTTACTTGATCCGTCGCACCTTGGCCGCCTCGCACGGGCCACAGCGTCCTTTGGATCGCATGCGGCTTGGCGAGTCTCGGCCCCTTCGTGCGCTCGATCTTCGATGCCGAGGCGAGGAATGCCCCGAAGCCTTTGCCTAGCGCTTGCCACGGTCATCTATGAATACCTCGCTCGGGACCGAGGAATTTGGATCATGCGACAGTACTTCTCGGCTAGTTGGCCATGGATAGTCTTAGCCTGGTTCGACGACACTGGCGTCGCTCAACGGCGCGGCCTCTGCGATGCTGGGAGCCATGGGGTTGGAGCTTGCAGCGGTGCGGGTGAATCCCACCCATCCAGGAATAGTTGGCATAGTCCTGGAATAGAAACAATAGGCATCTCAAGTCCCAATCAAGCGAAGTGCCACCGGTCGGCTCCCAACTATGGTCCAAGCTTCCAGCGCCGCGGCATTCTCGCTGGAAAATCCGCCAGACAATGGGGTGAACTTTCCTACAGGGGGTTGGTTGCACACCTCGGTCGTTGACGTGTTGTGCGGAATGATCAATAAGGCGGGGCCTGAAGAGGATGATGCCTTAGAGGGCGGCGACTCTTGTCATCTCGAGGGTTGGGGCATCGTCGTCGGCTCTGCGCTCGCTGGCCAAGGAGGCCGTCCTCAACTTGGTCAAGGCAGTCGCCCCAACTGACGCTAATGACACTATGGCGATCAGCCACAGGCTTGTGTTGGCGCCAAAAGCCCCCATGGCTGCGCCTGCCAGGAACGAACCAAGTGGCATCGCTCCCATGACCACGCACTTCATAGTCGCAGTCATGCGGGCTGTCAGCCGCCTCGGCGTTATAGCAAGTCGCAGGCTGACCTGGTTGGCCATGTAGAGGGGATTCGCCAGTGCGCGGACGAACCATCCGGAGACCAAGAGGGGGATCGCCGCGGCGCCGTGCGCCAAAGGGAAAAGAGCTGGCGACGAGCCTCCAAGCACTGCAGCTAGCACCATTGTCCGTCCCAGCCCGAGACGCTGAGTTACCCGCCTAACGGCAGGGGCCCCAACCACAAAGCCGATATTGCCCAGGAGGAAGATGAGGCCGATGGTGCCAGCCGAGAAGTGGAGCACTCTCGACTCAAACAGCACCAAGGCGACATTCAGGGCGCTCGAGACCGCGTTCCACGAGGCGACTCCCACGGCTATCCAACGGAGCAGCTGATGGCGCGCGGTGTAGTTGACGCCTTCCGCGATGTCGGCCAGCCAGCCCCTCTTCTTGAGTTTGGGGGGTTGCGGCTCGGGCCGCTTAATCCTCCCCACGAACAGGCCTGCCGCCACAAAGCCTGCAGCGTCGGCCAAGAGAGCCACAGGTGCCGAGAGAGCGCGAATGAGCAGCCCTGCTAAGCCTGGTCCAGCCAGCTGCGTGCCCGAGTTGGAGATGCTTAGTCGCGCTGAGGCTTCGTGCAAGCGCGAGGTTCCAACAAGCGAAGGCAGGTAGGACTGCCAGGCAATGTCGAACAAGGTCGACATCGTGCCCACAAGGAAGGCGACCACGTAAAGAGCCATCATGTCCAAATGGTGCAAAGCCCAGAGCAGCGGGATGATGGCCAGGACCACGCAGCGCCCTAGTGCGGAGGCCACCAGGACGGGGCGCTTGCGGACCCGTTCCAGCCAAGTTCCTACGGGCAAGGAGAAGAGCAGATATGGGAGCGTTCCAAGGGCGGCCAGAGTTCCAACGGAGAGCGCTGGAGCATGGAGAAGCGCGATCGCCGTCAGCGGCAGTGCAAGGACGCTTACCTGCGAACCCAGCCCCGAGGTGGTAGAACCCCCGAAGAGCTTTAGGAAATCGGCTTCGCGCAAGAGTGACTTGGGGGCATCCTTGTTGGCCTTGAGCGCCCCTGGATGGCTCCTTGCGTGGGCCTTGCGTCCTAAGGTTTCTATTAGTGCCACCACCAAGTCCAAACGGAACGAACAAAGAAGACGGAAAAAGTTTACCTGCTGTTGGGTCGGGCCGAAGCAGTCTGCGCGCGCTGCGTGAGGAATTTTGTGCGAACACGGCATTGCGCGGTCGGCAGTGGTGTGTGGCGTTCACTAAAGCCGTCGATCGGTGGCTCGCAGCCGTGTTTGACGAGGCGGCCCGAGGTTCGGCCGAGGGTGTGTGTCTGGTAGCCGTTGGGGGGCATGGGCGCGGTCTTTTGAGTCCCTGGAGTGATCTGGACCTAGTTTTGCTCTTTGCCAAGCCGCGCCGGGAAACAGACGCCTTGGCGCAAGCGATCTGGTATCCAATATGGGACGAAGGCTTCAGGCTGGATCACTCGGTAAGGGACGTCAGGAAGGCCTTAGAAGTGGCCGCTTCGGATGTCCGGGTTTTGCTGGGTCTATTGGATGCTCGCCTGTTGGCAGGGGACCCAGGACCTGCTGAGCAGCTGAGATCGCAGGTGCAGCGGTTGTTCGTTGCCAAGGCCAAGCGCTTTGTCCCCGAGATTTGGCGCTCCGTCACGGAGAGGCATGCCGCCGAAGGCGAACTGGCATTTTTGCTTGAGCCCAACCTCAAAGAGGCGCGCGGCGGACTTAGGGATCTCTACCTACTCAATGCTCTGGCCCTTCTGGGTGCGTCCGGAGAGGGGGCATTGGCTCAAAGCCGTCTGGAATGGGCGGAGGATGTCTTGCTTACTGCGCGAGTGGAGCTGCAGCGGAGGGCAAGCCATCCGGCGGACAAGCTCTATTTACAGGAGCAAGACCCCGTTGCCGAGGGTGCAGGCTATCGAGACGCTGACGCTTTGATGGCCGCGGTAGCGGAGGCGGGCAGGGCTGTGGCATGGGCCTCGGATCACGCCTGGCGGCGGGTGCTCTCGAAGATTGCCGGGCCGAAGGGTCGGGTGGCAGGGGGCCCGACGCTCGTGGCACCTGGAGTAGTGGTTGCCGATGAAGAGGTTTCGCTGGCGGCAGACGCCGATCCGGAGGCCGACCTGGCTCTAGCATGGCGACTAGCAGAAGCCTCAGCCAGGCTCGGCGTCCCCATTTCGCTTAAGGCGCTCAGCGTGTTGGCCGATCATTCGCCGCCTCTGGTGTCCCGGTGGCCACAAGAGGCTCGGGAGGCATTGGTAGGGCTTCTTGGTGCCGGAGAGCCGGCTGTAGCAGCCTGGGAAGCGCTGGACCAGGTGGGACTGATTGTCCAGATGATCCCAGAGTGGCAGGCAGTGAGGAATCGCCATCAGCGCAACGCCTACCACCGCTTTACCGTGGACCGTCACCTGATTGAGACCGCAGCTCGGGCAGCGCGTCTGGTAAGGCGAGTGGCCAGGCCCGATCTGCTTTTGGTCGGCAGCCTGCTCCACGACATTGGAAAAGGCTTTCAAGGCGACCATAGCGAAGTGGGTGGAGAGATAGCGCGACGTATAGGGGCTCGCATGGGCTTCGGGCCTGACGACGTCGAGGTGCTGGGCCGCATGGTGGAGCTGCATCTACTTCTGGCGGATGTGGCCACTCGGCGGGATCTGGAGGATCCAGCCACGGTGGAGATCGTGGCCAAGGCGGTAGGGAACCGTCTCTGTCTTGATCTGCTTGCCTGTCTGACGGAAGCCGATGGTCTGGCCACCGGCCCGGCTGCCTGGGGTGCCTGGAAGGCTCAATTGGTGGATGAGCTGGTCCACAGAGTTGGCGAGCTGCTCTCTGGGAATTTGTCTCAGCCTCAGGAAGGTCTTGAAGAACGCTACAGAGACCTTCTCGAAAGCGGTGGGAGGCACTTCAGAGTAGAAGGCGATCGCGTGATCCTGGCCATGCCTGATCGTCCAGGAATGTTGGCCACCGCCGCCGGGGTCTTGTCGCTCCATCGCCTTGATGTCAGGCAGGCCTCCGCCTATTCGAGCGAGGAGGGTATGGCGGTTGAGGAGTTTCAGGTTGCCGAGCCGCTCGGTAGGAGCGTGGACTGGGCTCGCGTTGAGGCAGACATGTGGGCAGCTTTCTCGGGAGCAGTTGCCCTGGATGCCTTGGTGGCTGAGCGCTCGAGGCCTAGAGGTCGCAACCGCCCTCTTGCGGCCAGGCCGCCAGAGCCCAGGGTGATCGTGGACACTCAAGCATCTCGGCGTGCAGTGGTGGTAGAGGTACGCGCACCGGACGAGGTGGGAGTGCTCTACAAGATAGCCAAGGCCATAAGCGACGCGGGATTAGACATCGTCTGGGCCCGTATCACCAGCATCGGCCATGAAGTCGTAGATGCCTTTTATGTCCAAGATGCTCGTGGAGCCAAGCCGCTTGAACCGGAGACTTTGGCCCTCCTCGAGAACACCATCATGGAGAGGTTGTCATCGTCTCTGTAGATAGAGATGTAGCCGAGCAAGTCCCGAGGGCTTCTTGCCGGCGGCCGGGGTTAGGGAAGGACAAGTACTTCCACCCCGAATCCGCTTAGCGCGATGGTCTCTTTTTCGAGCCCACCTTCCTCGCCCCACCTCGTAAGGGATGATGGGTCGAGCCCGGTGAGCTCCAGAGCAGCCTCCACTTTCTGGTCGGAGGTGTTCTGCAAGATTGCCACTCGACCTCGGTCCGTCAATAGAACGCCAACCATGATCCTTCCGTCGGGGATGTGGATGACCCGGACTACGCCAGCAGATTCGGCCAATGCGGAATAAAGCTTCCAGGTGTCCTCTGGGTTCACAGCTGGCGTGCGGGCCGCGAAGTGTTCCAGAGGGTAGGTGCAGAAGATGCTGGCGCCTGCTCCGTGCCTCTTGCGCACCAAAGCAGGTCGTCCTAGCTGGTCGGTAGCTAGGAGTTCGGCGTCGAGTAGCTCTATTGGGAGATACGAGCGCGCACTTGGGGTGCCAGACACCCTAAAGCGCAGCTGGTCCCCTGGTGAGAGCTTCCCGAGCGGGGCGACGAAGCGAAGGACCACCTCTTCATCGGTGATGGGATCGACTAGTCCGTAGCGGAGCTTGTGGCGGATTCCAAAGAGTTCCCCAAGCCAGGTCAGCCACGGTCCCCTCTGATTGTTCGTGCTTCCGGCGAAGTATGAGAGATAGACGGTGGCTCCCTGCTGGGCCAGCTCTCCCAGGCGCCTTAACCCTGGTCCGGTCAGCTGCTTGGTCGAAGGCGCAAGGTATAGGCGTCGCCCTTCTGGGATGCCTTCTCGTTCCCTGCATATACCTATGGGCAGATCTGCTTCTCGTGCTGCTATGTATGCCTGGAAGAGGTTGTCCCGGATATCTGTCCGGTAAGTGCTTTCAGTGAAAGGGAGAGCCGTGTCCATGTGCTCGGGTACCACAAGGGCCACCTGGGGCTCAGGCCTGGCCCAGTTGGCTGCCTCGAGGCCGCCCATGAGCTCTGAGAATCGGCGCATCTCGTTCAGCTGCTTCTTCGGGCGACCTTCGCCGTCGGTTAGCCCGAAGTGCAGTTCGAACACGTGGTGACGGTAGGGATCTTGGTCGAAGATCCCGTCGTAGTCGCAGTTGTTCCAGGCGATCCAACCACTAGCGCCAGCTAAGAGTGTGGAATGCAGCACCTGGCGGTAGTAGTGGGATGCGTTCTCGTCCGAAGTGAAGTCGGAGGAGACGCCAAATTCCTCAAGAATCACGGGCTTGCCGAATCCCCCGGCCATTTCGCATGCGAAAGCGGCAGCGAAGAACTCCCGCACCTGGTCATCTTCCATTGGATAGACATGTGGGCCTAAGAAATCACATATCTGGGCTAGGCGCCGCACGGAGTATCCGTTGTCCCGGCCAGATACTTCTATTCCCCACGCACCGTCGCCCGTTGAGACGGGTTGGTTGCCGCCGCCTGCCCGCACGGCCTGGACCAAAAGGCGCGCCCAAGCCTCAATTTCATCTGCGCTCCCGGGACCTCCGTAGAGGGGCATCTCGTTGGAGAGCAGCCAAGCGGCTATTGCTGGGTGCGACGCGAAAAGCCTTGTCATCTCTTCTACAAACCACGCCTGCTGGGACACCAGCCAAGTGTCGCGGTATAGATCGCGCCCTAGGCGCCAAGCTGGATCCCAGTTCTGCCCGGACATGTGGCCAACGATGAAGGTTGGGATTGTTCTCATGCCCATCTCAACGTGGGCGTCGAGGAAGTCCTGGAAACGATCGACCATCGCCTCGTCTACCGTGAGCGGTGCCGGCATGAACTGTGGCCAGTAAAAGAAGGAGCGGGTGAGGTTCAAACCGTACTCGGCTAGGGTCTTGAGTTCGCTGCGGACAAGCAGCGGGTCGTAATTGGCCCACATAGCCGGTCCACCCGATCGCGACCAGAAGTTGGCACCAATCCAGGTCTTCTTGCTAGTAGGCAAAACATTCCTTTCTCTTAGAAGGATCTTCTGTTGCAATTGTCAGACTAGAGAGATCCCTCGTAGTTGGGGGTGAGGGTTGCGCGCCCAGCAGCCGAGGACACTCGTTTGCGGGATAGGAGCCGGGCCCAGCCGGCTCCTATCCCGCAAGGAAGGTTATCTCGTGGGTGAGCTGGTGGTTACCACAACGATTGATTCTGCCGGTAGCATCAGGCCTGGTTGTTGCGTCGCGGGGAGGCTGGCTTGCGTGATCTGCGGGTTCGCAACACTGTAAGTCCAGATCTGAGCACCCGCCGGCCACCTCCCTACCGGAAGGCTCACCTGGGTTTGGGCGGAGTTGGTGTTGATGAACGCTATTGCCTCACCGCCTGACATCCGCGAGCCAAACTCCAGTACTCCGCCGACTCCACTGTTTAGGGCAGAGAGCCTGGCTCCAGGGGTGGTGAGTAGGGAGGCAAGCTGGTATCCGTAATAAGGAGGCAGAGGAGTTGGATTAGGTGAGTTGGACGTGAACATTCCATAGTCAATGCCCGACGGACAGCTGCCGTAGTTGTTCATGTCCCACCAATCAACGCTCAATGCTCCCGCTGACAGCCACTCCAGTGCGTCGCCTGCGGCAAAGAGAGCCGATAGTGGTTGGCAATCGAGCGAAGTCTCATTGTTGGAGATGTTCGTTTCCCCGACCACTACAGCAGCTTGCGGATCATATGTATTTAGGGTCTGGCGGATCTGCTGATAGAGACTGGGTATTTGCTCGAGCGCCGAGAGGATGGTCTGGTCGGTATATCCAGCGGGGAGACCACCGGAGAATCCGAAGGGGTAGTAGTGGGCATCTACGAAGTCGACAAGACGACCGTCAGCTCCGAGAACAGTGTCGTTCCACTCTGAGGCATCAGCAACCTGAGCCCCTGCCACCTGACTGCCGAAGGCCCAAGGGACGCCGATGCTCGCTTGAGGGTCGACGCTTTTCATGGCAAGGATGAAAGGCAAGGCGTTGGCTGCATAAGACTGGGCGAGAGTCAGGGTTCCTTGCGCGTTTCCCTCGACCGTGTTAGGGCAGGTCGAGTAGTCGTTGGGGACGTAGCCCTGGAAGTAGGTGGGGTAGTCGGCTAGCCATTGGTTGGTTTCCCAGCATCCGTAGTTCTCGTTGCCCACCTCCCATAGCGCCACACGATCTGTGGGGTTGCTCAGGGAATGCTGTACCCAACCAGCTGCCTCTGCGGGGGTTCCAGATCCGTAGTTGACGGTGACGAAGGTCTGGGCACCCGCTGCCCGAGCGTTAGCGGAGAAGGCATCGAAGTCCAGCGAATCTGTCTCAGGACAGGGATTGCCGTACTCGGACTTGGTAATGCAGCCGAAGATGTCCGTGTTAGTGGACCAGTCGTAGTCGTCCGCCCACGAGCCACCGGGATATCTAAGCAAGCCGATGTGGGCAGCTTTGATATCGGTGTTGAGGAGCTGAGCGGCTTGTGCGTTTGTGTAGAGGCCATCCCACGCCGCGGTGTTCAAACCGAGCGCGATTGGAGACACGACACTTTCTTCATCCGGAAGGTTGGCCTGGGTACTCCGAGCGGAGGCTGTGGCTGGCGCGGCTGTCGCTAAGGCCGCAGTTGCGGCGAGAACTGCGGCTGCGGCACGCTCCGTTGAGCGCTTCGATAGTGCGAGTGATGTCACGAGTTTACTTAACCGCATCATTTATCTCGTACCCCCCTTTGCTGATTGACTTGCCCTCATGAGTCCAGGCAGATGCTTCACCAAGATAAAAGCAAGGGGGACAGCCAGTCAAGGACTTGCTTTGGAGTGATCGTTTAGATAAACCGCTTAATGTGACAGGGGCGTGGGCCTGAGATCGAGTGGGTCCAAAGCTGACTCTGGCTAGGAGCGAGGCGAAGTCACGATCCCTCAGCGTCCCTTAGGAGCAGGCGCTGTGCTAGTGCGAGGTGTAAGGCGCGAGCGTTCGTCTTCGAAACTGCTGCTGTCGCCCTGCTCCAGCAGAGCCAGCAGGCGCTGGGCAGCGTGGGCTCCATAGGCAGGGATGTCACGCGACATTGCTGTGAGTTGAGGGTGGACTATCCGGCAGAGAGGAGAGTCGTCCCACGCGATGATCGAAAGGTCGGCCGGGACATCGAGCCCCATCTCATGGGCAACTCCAAGTCCTGCTACTGCCATGACGTCATTGTCGTATATGAGGGCGGTCGGGCGCTCGGCCATGGTGAGAAGCTCTCTGGTAACTCTCGCTCCCGCTTCTCCGGAGAAGTCAGTCGAGACCTCGATGCCGCTGGCCCCCGAACCTTTTAGCGTGTCCCAAAAGGCCTCGCTTCGGATCGAGGTGTGGCGAAACTCGGGTGGGCCGCTCACACGGCCCACTATTCGGTGTCCCATCAATACCAGATAGCGAACAGCCTCGCGCATGGATGCGGCATCGTCTGCCCAAACTGTGGGGAGGTTGCCGGTTCTTCCGGGTCCCCCTATGACTACGGCTGGAAGTCCGAGTTCTTCTACGAGCTCAATTCGGGGATCTTCATTGCGGAGGTCCACCAGAAGCACTCCGTCAATTCGTCGCTCCGACCACCAGCGCCTGAGTACGTTGGCTTCGGCTTCTAGGTCGGTCGCCAGCTGGAGCACCAAGGCGAGGGAGCGGCCGGAGAGCTCGGATTCGATCCCTGAAATGAGCTCCATGAAGAACGGTTCGAATGCGAGCGTGCGGGCAGAGCGGGCGAGCACCAGCCCGCAGGCGTTCGCCCTTCCTCCCGAGACGGCCCGGGCTGCGAAGCTCGGCCTCCACCCCAGGTCGTCGGCGATCGACAAGATCTTGCGGCGCGTTGCTTCAGAGACCCCTGGACGGCCGTTGAGAGCGTAGGAGACAGATCCCTTTGACACCCCTGCCATTAGAGCGATGTCGGCGATGGTGGGACGTCGCTTCGCTGCCAAAGGGGCTCGTCTTCTTCGGCCGCTTCTGGTTGGAGGAGCAGTATCGCCGTGCTTTAGTTGTGTCGTGAGGTGGGGGGGGTGCTGTCTGGGGGCCCTGGTCTCGCTCAGCTCCGAAGGACTTCGCAGCGGGACTCCATTGCTCGTTTTCTTCGGTTCAAAACTGCTAGCCAAAGTTATCCCCCGAGTAGCACCTGCTAACACCGACCCCAGGTGTGCAAGATCCAGGTTATCCGGTTAGGCGCCGTCTGGAGGCGTGGGTTTGTCCGTACTTACGGATATGCGTATAGCATGTCCTCGTGACCCCCCTGGACTTTGTACTTGCCCTCTTCGGTATCTCGGTGGTTGCTGGTGTACTCGGATCTCTGGTCGGCCTTGGTGGGGGGGTCGTTGTGG
>OGCG01001145.1_pt1 | contig 13803 bp, 15 predicted proteins | sample 1570061 | NCBI WGS metagenome assembly OGCG01 (sample SAMN06268698, study PRJEB24515) | hot springs metagenome | isolation source: Joseph's Coat, Yellowstone National Park, Washington, USA | place: USA:Joseph's Coat, Yellowstone National Park, Washington, USA
CTAAGCGATTAATGGCTTCGAAGGATACGCTCGCTAGGGTGTACGTAGGCGCTGTGATTACTGCGATAGCCATGCCCGCGTTGGTGGCTGCCTACCTAGCCGCCGAGCTCCTACTCAAACCACCAATACCAACAACACACATAGTTGGGCTAATACCCACAGTAACTCTATTAGTGATATACCACAAACTCGTAACTAAGCTACGCTCAAAGACAACACAACCAATTTAATGAACCCCACCAGGTACACAACCACCAACAACGGCAGTGCTAAGGTGTCGAACCCTAATGATGCTACGCCGAATATTGTTGATAAATGGTTCAGAGATGTAGCATCCAATGAGGGTAATGGGGAGATTCAGGTCCTTAAGTGGGAGTCGTGCATGGAGGTTGGTGGTGTTGGTGTGGTTTGTGGGAAGCCCGATTTGGTGGTTCATGAGGTTGGTGGTGCGTATCACCCCGTGGAGGTTAAGTACGCATCTAATGGCGATTACGCATTACCCATTGCCAGGGCGGTTATTCAATTATCAATGTATGCGTACCAACTCCATGAGTATTATAGAGACAGCAATGCTTGGTTGAGCACGTACATCGTTATTTTCCACAGGAAGGACCCGAAGATCAATTACATACAACCGGAGGTCATACCACTACACATACGGGTCTCGAACTACGTCATAAGCTTCATGAGGAGGGTTTATGAGCGCATGGTGAAGGGACAGAAATACTTCACTGATAGGTACGAGTTAATGAAGCTCATATACGGGGAATGCGTAGACAACGCACTCAGGAACCCAGCATTGTATGGAATCAATAGGCAGGTAAACGACGCACTAGCGCGGTTAGCGAGTTGGTGATTGACTAGACCAGCCCCGCCCCCTTTCCCGGGGCGGGGCCCTGACCTAGTCTTCTCTAGGTCTTTTGTCCCGTGTTCTATCTAATGGTGGTCTTAGTGTGGGTTTTTCCACCATCTCGCACCTGATTACAGGCGGCATTTCGATTCTGGGTGTTGGTATGTAGAAGCTTGGTGTGCTGACGTAGAATAGCCCTTCCTGCTCTGCCTTGTACAGTAGTTTCATTATCTTGTTGTACATGTCCCAGTTGAGTAGGTATATGTTTACTGAGTTCGGGAATGGGTGTATCTGCAACGCTGTTGGTTCCATGTGCTTCTCCTCCTTTGATACTTCTCCATGTGTACGGTAGATCGAAACTAATGAAGTCTAGGTCTGGCGCCGTCACCATGAAGTAGTCATCAGTCTTGACTGTCTCCCTGGCTGCGTCAAGTACGTCAGTGGTTGTGGTAGTCATGAAGCTGAAGGGTCTGGAAATGACTTTCTTGTTGCTGATTATCATATATTCAATGGCTCAAGATTACCAACAATTGCTTTATACTTGTCGAAGCACTGCATCAGTACTTTCAGAGGCTTATCCGAGCCTAGGTATTTCTTGGCGTCTTTAAGCATCTCGCTGAATAGCGGTTCTCTCAGGTTCCCTAGTATAAGTGCTGTCCTGGAGATTGGGGAGGTGGCGCCCGTAGATGATTTACGCATTTGGCTCCTGTCCATGTAGTTCACAAGCATGTGGGCATCGTATGGCTTATCCAGGTGGGCGACGAGTAGTACCGAGGGGTATATGTCGATTTCCGCCCCAGTAGTCGTGGCGGTCACGAAGCTGGATAGGTTGGAAATAATCCTCTTATCACCAAGCATGAACCACGGCAACTCACCACACGCAGTCCAGAACGTAAGCCCGTTATCACCAATGAGGAAGTATACCCTCACCTTCTCAAACACCTTACACTCCCACTTAATGAGTTCTGGGTGTATCTCGACAAAGTGAACATCATAAACGGCATCATTAATGGTTACGAACCCCGTCCTAGCAGGTACGACCCAGATTGCAACAACATTTTCCATGTAACTCACCAGGGGATCTACGCACTTACGTAATATCGCCTTAATAAATATTTACATACTCGGGTTCGCAAATCTTGATGTTCCGTAGAATTTTGGTGGTTCATGCACAGCGTAAGCTGAGGGTTAGGGCATATTCCTAATGGTGGCTAAGAGGGATGTGTTGTGCTCGTGTTCGTAATCACCGCATTCATAACCTGGGTCATGATTAGGACATTCAGGAGGGCTGTGTAGGTGTTCGGATAATGCTCATTGCTGCAATCGATCAGAAATTCATCTTTTAATGGCGCCTCTATTGGTATTAGTACTAGTCTGTCTGTGATTCTGTACTCACTGATTACAAAGTAACGCGGTATATTAAGTTAGGAAATCCTCATCCTCCAGTCTCACCCAACGCATTCATAAAGAAGCCTACGTAATTAGGTGGGATTACGCACCAGGACACTACCAACTGGTATGGTTAGGGCAATAATGCACTCCTGACGATATTCCACACGGACTCGATAATCCTAACAATTGTGAAGCCTGTCAGGCCGATCGCCGTGCCCAACTCGGGGCCTAATCCAATGCCCAAAATAATACCAAGGGCAATACTAACAGCGAAGGCGGTGATGGTGCTCGTGAATGCCGTGTAGAGGTCACTAGCGGCTTGCCCCAACTCAACAACCCAGCCTAGGGACCACATTATTGGGCCCGTGATGGGTACCCCCAAGTGCCCGTTCCACGGTGGCCCGCCAGGCACTAGGGCTAGGACGCATGTTTCGTTATACGCCATGGCGCTTATAATGAATTGAGTGTAATTAATGGGAGCCGCAGCTGGTGGTTCCTCGTAGGTGCTAAGGGGCCAGACCAAGGCGCCGAGGTGCTCGTACAATTGGGTTAGGTTCTCGATTGGGTATAGGTTAGATGGTTTAGTGCGTATTGTACAATTCGACTTATAACCACCAACCCAGGCCCACAACGTAATGGACTCATTCTTAATGATGAGCGTATTATTAGGCAAGGCAGTGAGGCTTGCGTTAAGCCCCAGCTGGTGCTCGCTAACAATCCTAAAAGCCCCACATGAGCCGTTGCTGCACGTAATCGCCTGCCCAGGTGTTTCCACGCTTACGCCAACAATCGTGAATGGTGGTATACCAAACTCGCTGGGTACCGTGTAGTTAAGCCCGAGCCAGTCCCAAACCACGCCCGTGATTTTAAAGGGCTCGCACGCCCATGTTATGAACCCCGCGTGCCAGCCAAGGCTCAGACCGAGGAGGCTTGTGTTGGTGGTCATGTCCCAACCCTGGGTTGTATTAATGACCAACGGCTCGGGACCACCCAGTACTTGGACTATGGTAAGCCCAGTCCCGAGGCAGGGTGGTTGGTGCGTGAGTAGGGCGTGGAACACGCCGACAAAGCCAGTTATGAAATAGCCTAGGATTGGTGTTGCGATAATGAGGCTTAGGCCGATTCCAAGTAGGACGCCATTCACGGCACTCCTGGGCCTAATGACTGCTCCATAGAGCCCGGCGAGGATTATGAGTGGTGCGTACTGGAGTACGCTGTAGAGGACTGTGTAGAGGGCGGTTAAGTAGCCAGTGAGGATTATGGCACTCATTAGGCTCCTCGCAATAGCCTGGAACGGGTCTATCTCGTTTGGGAGCTCGGGGATTATGATGTGTAGGAGCCCGTCAATGACTGCTAGAACCCAGTAGTCAATACCCAATGCACTTTCCAAACCAACCCACCCATGGATTGGGGGCGTGGGTGGTGATGGGTACCTACTAGTGAGGGCGTCCACAACACCGACAATTATGATGTAGAGGAGTAGGACTCCAGTGAGGTCGTAGATGCGTTTCAAATTCCCCTTGACGTAATAGAGGTATACGATGCGGGCTGTGATGGCACCAGCAAGCCCAGCCTCCAGGGCATTGATTACTAGGCTTAAGCTCATAATGCCTCAAGCCCTGCCTCAGCCTCAATGAGGCACTTAATGTTCCTGGTAATGTAATCCCTAACCTGCCTACCATCAACAACAGGCAGGCTTGGGTCCAGCCCTGGGCAGTCGATGATTTTGGCATTGGGCAGTGGCTTCAGTAGCTTCGGGTTAATACCCAGGTTAGTACTGAAGAAGCCAGACTCACCCAACTGCCTACCGCCAAACTCACTATACGCTTCCTCGCTTGACATGAGGACCTTAACATAGGCATTGAACGCGCTCCTAAACGTCACATCCGGAACCTGGAAGCCCAATTCATCACCGATATCCCTCCTATTTGTAATATTGAATATTACGTAAATCTTGAAAACATCGAGCAAACCCCTCAAGCCACCCGGCGTTTGGGTGATGGCTATGAAGTAGATGCCGAAGTTCCTGGCAGTCCTCAGGGCCTCCTCAAGGAGGCTTAAGCCACCAAGGAGCGTTGCCTTCGCGTAGTACTGGGCCTCATCCACGACAACAATCATGGGTCCCTTGACGCCACGACCCCTACTCCTCGCTAGGATTGCGAGTAGTGCGTAGACATAGGTGATGACCTCGGGTAGGGCGAGCCTACTCAAGTCAATGCCCAAACTCCCCCTCAGCTCACCGGAGAGCCATGCCTTCAACAACCCATGGGTCTTCCTAGCCCACATTAGGTTGTTCAGCAGGTCGATCCTCCTCTCCACAGCCTTCCTAGCCAACTCATCATCCCTCTCCCCATACCTACTCGCGCGAATGCATTGGATAAGCTCTGGGATTGAGGTGGCGGGCTCCCTATTACCAGGGGCCTCGCCACGTAGGCAGTCCTCAACAACCTTCTCCTGGGCTGGGGACCAGGGCGATTGAATGTTTGAGTACGTGGAGAGGACTGCCTGGCTAATCACGTCGATGAAGTCCTTAGGCCTAATGAAATCGAGGGGGTTTAGGGGAAGTGGTCCGTAGTAGTCGGTAAAGCCCCTGTAGTTACCCAGGTAATCAACAACCAAGACCCTATCCAACCCACGCAACTCACCAAGCCCCCGCAACTCCTGCTTAATGAGGGTTGTCTTACCAGTACCGCTGGCGCCGAGGACTAGGGCGTGCCCCTCGTCAATAAGCACTAGCCTGAATAGCATAATCAACCCCTAAACGCCTCACTAACCTCGTCCCAAACACCCCTCACAAGCCTCTCCAACTCCTGAAGCCACTGCCTGTAGTCCTCACCCCTGGCGTATCGGCTGAAGAGCACGGCAGGCCTCCTACACTCATCAGTCCAAACCCTAACCTCCCTGGAGTCAGGGAGCCTATAAACATTGTGAAGACCAGCGGTGGGTAGGTGGGCGAGCAAACCGCCACCCCTTATATCGAGCGCCCTATTCACGATTAGGTTCACCCTGGCATGGCGATTACCCCTAGGCTCATTCAACACCTGGCTAACAACATCAATGGTCTCCTGAGCCTCACCAACGTGGGTGCTACCATCGAGCGCCACTATATTAATAACATCGGCACTCGCGATGAAGGCCCACGAGAGCGGCCTGTGGATATTGCTCGGCACGTCAATAATGACAACCCTAGACCCAAGCCCCGCATATAACTTACCCAACTTGCCGAGGAGGTAGTCGGCGAACGCGTCAGGGCCCTTGGCTGGGTCTCCCGCGTACTTGGCGGAGAGGACCGATAGGTGCCAATGCACGGCATAGGGATTCAAGCAACCAGGCGGTACTAGTTTCAAATTATTAGTAATATTCATCGGCTGAGGAAGACCCGTCAAGCCCAGGAGGTACTCGTAAAGCCCACCCGAGGCGCACTGGCTTGGGTTCGTGTAACCAGCACCTAGGAGCTTGGATAGTGTGGCATTCGACCCAATACCAGCATCAATAACACCAATCGGTTGGTTAGCACGCCTCATGAGTAATACGGCAACGTTCGCCGTAACCGTACTCACACCAGCACCACCCTTACCAGTCCCCAGGAACAACACCACAACAGGACCGTTTCTAGGCATCGAGGATGGTCCTAACACTATTCCTTAATTAGGAAAGGGCAGGAACGGCGGTGGCCTCACTACTCAGCCACCACCCCTGCCCAGTCCCCAGGCGGGCAACCCCCAAACCGCCCAGGGACGATTACGGAGAGGACACACCCTTAATTAGGCTGGGGGTGGGGTTGGAACATTACTGAGGGAGGGGAGGAGAGGAAAAACAATGTTTGATTTTGAATTTTAAGGGGAAAGCGGACTTAAGGCTCAGCTTATTGGGACGCTGACCGACTTACCATTGTTATAGTAAATCGTGACCGATGTACCGCCTTGGCAACCGGGGCTTAGTATTATGGTGGCTGACTGCCCAGTTGGTATGGTGACTGGGAAGCTCGTGTATGACTGACCATTCGTGTATATCGACTTCAGGCTGCAGGACGACGTGGAGGCAGACACACCACTGGGTACGGTACCAGCCGTGGCTATCACACCGCTTGGTGAGTAGACGGCGAGTCCCTGCATCACCACGTCACCGCCTGCCGCGGTTGCCGTTATCGTTATTGAACCGTCTGGGTTTATAATGGCACCACTCGGTGAGAGTGTACCCATGGCACCAGCGGTCTTGAAGGCGTAGAAGTATAGAAAAACGGCTATGCCTATTACCAGCACCATTATTATTATACCCACCACCACTCCAGTTATGCTCTCTATACCAGCCCTAGACCTATTCATTTTGGTCGAGCCATTGACCAAGGCTTTTTAATTAGAACAGGTAAAGGACCTGGTCGTGCGGGTACAGGCCTATCGTGACAACAGGCAACCCATTGTACTTCCACCTCGGCCAAGCCATCACCTCTAGGATGTACCTCCTGCCCGAGTGGCTTGTTGTCCTGTAACCCATTTTTGCAACAATGTCCCTGAGGTTTATATACAATTCCCTGGAGCAACCGCAACCATGCCCCCTAGTCCTCACCTGGATGCGTTTCACGGGTGGCTTGTTCCTGGCAAGAACCTCATAAGCCAGCTGGAGCGCCTCACCCCAATTCCTAACCGGAGCCCTAAGCGTGACTGGCTTTATGATTTTGACCTTGTACCCAGCACCTATGCTGTGGAGCCCCCTGAATTGTTGAATAATCTCCCCATGGGGCTTTGGGGATTCTACATAGAGCCAGGCAACGTGGGTCACAAGCCCACTCCTCAGGCTCGTGGTGTAGATAACACCAGTCCTGAGGACAACCCTAGCACCCCAAAACCTCCTAACCCACTCAATATTCCTCTCGGTATCAGTCACGAGGACTAGGTAGCCGAATAATTCACCATCAACCGTGGGCAACACACCAATACTAACGTCCCCTCCTTGGGGGTTGCTGAACACTCCAATAGACCCCACGTGGTGCCGTGATTTTATTAACTAATTAGATGGTTACTCAAGCCTTATACCAAGCCCGTGCTTCTCGAAGGACTCGTGAAGCGTTAGGACACTCACCTGGCACGCCTTCTTCCACGGGAGCTTGTTTACACGCCTTTGCTTACCACCACCCAGCCTAACTGGTATCACGAGGGCGGAGTGCCCGTGGTGGCAGTAATAATCACTACCCAACCCATCACTAATAGGCTCATAGACAGGGCTTCCAATATTGCGGATAACGAGGGTGAACCTACCCAACCAGTCTAGGATAGTCCTAACACCAGCGTCGCCACAGGGTATGTAACGCCCGAGCACGCACATGCCAGGCTCTGGTTCGCCGCTAACGACTGGTGGTTCATTAACTACCTCGCCAGTGTTGCCAGAGGCAAGGGCTGGTGCTGGGTGCGTGATAACCACACTCCCGCTGGTAATAATGATGAAGGAATCCCTAGGGGCCAGGAGCACCTCGCTCAACCCAGCCCTCCTCACCACCCACCTTTTCCTCCACAGTGTCACGGGACTCCCCAGTACCTACTGTATAATTAGGCCTGTAACCAATCAACTTCGCGTAATTATCCCCAGGCAGTGTGGCTAGGAAGGCTAGCCATGCCTCGGCTACCTCATTAATATCCGCATTAGGCGGGAGCCTCCTGAGTAATTCGGCGAAGACCGTTGGGTACTCGCCACCATCAAACGGCGGGTCCTCAACGCAAACCCCAAGGGACTCATCAAACCTAAGGACGCCACCAACAACCCTACCCTCCCTAGCATCCATGCACCACTTAACATCGAGGGGCCACCAGGCACGGACAGCCCTCTTATCCCTCATTAGGACAACAGTAATCCTCCTAAGCACGTCAGTGGCGTTACCCACGCCAAAGGCGGTCAGCCTATTCGCCAAATCAACCCAATCACTGGAGTGTATTGTGGTGAAGCCACCGTGCCCACTGAACACAGCAAGCAACCAAGCCCTCACGTCCTCAGCCGTCAAGACCTCATTCACCGTAACATACTGGGCACCACTCCTCATGGACAACGCAATCAACTCGGGCTTCGTAATAGCCTTAACACCCAACCCACTTGATTCACGGGTATTCAGTAGTATGAATGACCTACCAGGCAGTGGCCTGTACTCATCAACATCCTGGACAAAGGCAACCCTCTCCCACGGCGGTAGGGTGTTGGCGACAGCGGCTGTGAGCGTTGTCTTGCCACTACCCATCTCCCCAATCACGAGGATTGGAACCTTACGACAACCACTCACGAACTCGCAAACACCAGTCGTGGCTGTAAGGAGCTTGGCACCAAGGGTTGGCGTTAGGGAACCACTACTGATTAGGGCTGGTATTGTCCAACTCCCCAGCGGGTGCTTCCTATAGGCACCAACCCAGGTGCTGACTGGCTCACCAACAATGAGCCCCCTAACCCTCAACTTCGCATAAGTACTCATCGCATGGGGTTGGTAGGCGGTCACGGGACTCCTCGTGAGCTCGCTATACTTATTAACAACATACTGATTAAACGAGAACACCCCCTCCCCAACCCCCTCATCACCCTCACCACCAAGCCTAAACAACCTCGCCAGAAGGCCACCATCACCACTGGGCTTAGCCGTGCACTGGTTGGGCTCGATAACGACCTGGTGGTAGGCGTCGCCAAACCCCCTAACCCTAACATGCACGTTAGGAGTCCCATCGGGGTTCATTGGGTCCACAACCACGTCATTAACCAACTCACTCCTTAACAACGGCTCCAAAACACCCATGCCAAGGTACCACCTCTGAAACACCCTACCCAACTCATCAGCCAACGCCTTTGTATCAACACCCCTCAAAACACCCCCAGGCAAAGCCTTTAGAATAAACCTAGGCTCAAGGAGCCTCCTGAGGCTCAAGCCACTGGCGAGGGCGTCCACCAGCTTCCTAAAATCCGCACAGGCTATGACGTCTGGGTACTGAAGCTCGTCATGCAATACAAACCTCCAACCCCACGTGTGGGGGATGGCGAACACCAGCGTGGTTATGCCGAAGGACTCCACGGTCTCAACATTCCTCCCAGCACTGGTGTAGTATGTGGATACCTTGAAATCATAAGCTAAGTAAACCACATCCAACCCAAAACGGGTTCATAAATTAGTACGGAACGAAGTACGGGTGGAGGAACACCCACGCAATGACACCGAGCAAGCCACCAATGAGAACACCAAGCCTGTGGTCGAGAATCATCGACCCACCGAGGACGCCAGCTCCAATCGCACTGTAGTAATTATTAATGCCTAACCCGCCCACGAAGGGTATCGAGACACCGGCCTGTGTGGCGTACTGCAGGGACTTCCAAATGAGGCTTAGTATCCACGTGAACATGCCAACACTCACCCCAGCCCCAACCCCAATGACCATCAAGCCGTAGATCAAACCGTAACCCGTGACGTTGCCAATGATGCCCAGGAACTCCGTGACCAGCACATTGGCCCAGGCAACAAGGTGCTGGGCACCACTACCCCTCGCGTCCTCCCACAGGGGCTTCAAAGCCCTCTCTATCGGGCTTAGGTCAATGAGTGGTGTTGGCACTGGCTTCGTGGTCAATTCATTAAAACTATTCAGGACCCTGAGCCTCATTGACTGGCGTAGCCTGTAGTCACGAATTGTATTCGGGAGTGCAGTCAAACCATAGGCTAGGAGCCCCACGGACACGCTCAAGTTTGGGTGATTAAACACTATGCTGGTCACTAGGTATGCAGCCACGGCACCCGCGACGGCGGTGAAGTCAAGCTCTGTTATTGTAATGTAATGAGCCTTCGGGCTCATGAGCATTACAACAATGCTCATGCCAACAAGCATGAGCAAGCCCATGCCTGGCAGGGCGGGCATTACGGCGGTGAATAGGCTCATGACGAGCCCGGTGAGGACAACGGCCATGTACAATTGGGTGAGGTTGTCACCACCCCTCTGCATGATACGCCTAACCTCACCATACAACTGCTGGAAGTAGGCCTCAATACTCGCACCACCCTCAATCCTACTGGCCATGACTAGTAGGTAGGCGCTCCTGAGCACGCTCCCGTACTCCCTAGCCGAGGGCGCCGTCTCTACAATGGGGACAAAACGCCTAAAGCGTTTAATACCCATGGCAGACTCCCTCCAACCAATCATTGGAGCCCTCAGGGCGAACCTAATGTAATCAACCCAAGCCCCAACAAACGGGTCAGGCAGGCTTAGCCTAACCCTCACACCTCAACACCCTTCCTAACCAAGTCACCGAGCCAGTCCTGCCTCGACTGCCCAGTCCTTTGGATGTACTTCCTCAGGATGAGCCTCCTAACGTCTGGTGGTACGTCCTTGTCCTCAAGCACTTCGGCTAGGGTCTTGTCCACACCGAGGGCTTGGGCGATTAGCCTCAACCCCTCGTCACTGTTGAGGAAGCCCCTCGCCCCCTCCCTCAGGTCGGCATAGTTGGTGTTCAATAGCGTGTACAATGCCCTGAGTAGGTCGCACTGTTGGCTTTGTTGCACGACCAGCGGTTGGTATTGTTGCAACTGGGGCTGTTGCTGCTGGTTTTGTTGCTGTCCAACATCAACAAGTCTTGAAAGAGCCATACAACCGAGCCCGATTGTGCGTTTTTAATTAGAGGCAATTAGTGCCCGAGCACTCCGATTGGCATTGGTAGGCTCCCAGGGAGCTCGTAAATACAATAGTGGTAGGGTGCTGGGTAGTAGGCAACCCCACACTTCACTAGGACTGCCTGGCCCGCTGGGTAGTACACACCGCCAGATAGTACTATGTACTTGACTTCAAACACGGGGCCCACCCACACCACCTCAATGTACCAGTGATCCTCACCCCTCACCACTGCAGTGAGGGTGGTGGCTTTGGTGATGGTGTTCGACGTGCCCACGTAGTACGTGTTAATCATGTAGATGCCAATACCGAGTAGGGCGATTATTAACGCGGCTAGTACTACACCAATAACCGCGTCTGTAACCTCCACCCCTAACCACCCGTGGCGTTAATGAGCCTACCCATGATTTGATTGTACGTATTGAGGGCGTTCACTGTGGCGTTTAGTAATTCATCAGTGGTCCTTAGTGTGGTCACTGTCTCGTTCAGTGCATTGGCGTAGGCGTTAACCAATGAACCGCACTGGGTCATTGATGCATTGTTTGTGGTTATTACATAGTTCGTGTAATTGAGCACACTGCTTGTGTAGCCCAGCACTGTTATTGAGTAATTCGCGAGCCTCAAGGCGTTGTTTGCCAGTGTTGTGTAATTCCTCGCGAGGCTTTCGTAGAGGCTTGCGAGTTGGGTATTCGCCTCGTAGTAGTGATAGGCAGTGTAGTACATTCCAACATAGGCCAGCATGAATATGACGGCAAGTACCCAACCACCCGCGGCTAGCCCTATCACAAGCCAGGCTTTCCTCCCATATAGGTCAGGCATGGGCGATTGGGCGTGGGTTTTTAATTAGGGCGAAACGGCTTACGTATTTCCCACACCACTGCGTGCATTCATCATCCAGCGTGTTGTTTAGGTGTGGTAATTAGTAACAACCTGTTAGTTTTATAAGCACCGAGTGAATAATCACTTGGGTGCTTAATCATACGAGCCCCCACTCTCGATGAAATATGGGAACTAGCCTTCATAAGCCTGTTAATAAAGGCTGTAGTACGCACGGCAATACCATCAATCCAAGCCTCACTACCGTATTATATTAAGATTGGCGAGGCGCTTGTGGGCGTGGTCAAAGCCCTCCTTACTGGTAATATTAGCGCCTATATTGCCAGTTCAATAATCCTAGCCCACACGCTTTGGGGTGCAATTAAGGCAATACCCCCTTTATTAATGAGCCAAGTGGGGTGACTAACAATGGGCGTGCTTAGGGCGATTGGTATTGCATTCCTCGCCCTACTCGCCGTCCTATTGCTCCTGGGGTTCGTGGGATACCTATACTATGTGAACCAATTGAACCAGCCAAAGCCCCAGCTGGTCATGAACATACCAGCCGGGCTGTACTACAAGGGGCCAGAGACAACCGCAATAGCGGGCTGGTACTGCATTGAGAACATTAACTCTTCTAACTACTACTCAATACAATTAAACGCGTGGTTGGATAATGGATTAAGAGTCCAGAACACGTACGGCCCGTCCGTATCCATAAACGGGGCTTGGCAACCAGCCCTCGTTGATAATGTTTGGGCACAGAATGCTAACGGAACTCTAGTACTCCTACATGCTAATAACCCGATTAATGATGTAATTAATGCACCTTGTGCATGGCTCGTGATTGCCCTCAAGAACGGTTATGCATACTTTGGATACTCCCTAGATGGTAGGAGTATTACTTGGTATGACTCATACCCCGTGAACGCCACCTACATAACCTCCACAGTACCTGGTTTACCACTACACACCGACTACACGGGCATCGTCCTGGCTGGGGCAAGTAATGGGGAGCAGGCACAGCTGGGCAGTGGCACATTGGTCTATTTCGCCCTTTATTACTGGAATGGGACCGATTGGGTGCCGGCCCCGGTTGGGGTTAATCACGGCTTCCAGACTGGGGAGACCGTGAATAACGCGTGGGTTTATGCAAGCAATACTTGCGGTGGTGTTGTTAGTTGGCCAAACCCCGTGAATAATACCCAGTGCCCGAGTCCGCCCAGTTTTAAACCGTGATTTTATAAAAATAAAAGGGGGGAAGAAAAATTGATTTTTAATTTTTAACCAAAATGGGCATTACAAGGGCCAGTTCCACCAGCTCTTCGTGAACATTTGCCCAAGTGCGTTTCCAGCACCCTCAACACCATTAAAGACAGTACCAATGCCGGCCGCCACTGACTTTGCGAGTGTTGCCGTATTCCAAGCATTCGACGCCAGCGTCACGAAGTTGTACAACTGTTGTACAGTCCACGCTCCAGCGTTCCACAGGTTCTCGTAAATACCCTTCCCTGTATAATAAGCAGCGCCTGCAATGTTGCCCTGCAATAGGTTCTGTAACGCGAGGGCGAAGTTCTGGTTCGGGTCACTGTAGTAATACGGCGTTGGCGACACAATCTTTGTGTTGTTTTGCCCTGGCTGTGTGATGTAGTTCCAGTAGGTTGTTGTCTTCGTAATGTTGGGCGCAGTGTAACTGGCCTGTTGCTGTATTGTGTTTACCGCGTCCTGGATGCCCGTTAGTTGTGGCGGTGTTGATGACTGGCTGATTAGGAATGGCCCACTGGTTGATTGGCTAGTCCTACCAACGTACCAACCCGTGATGACGGGCTTCGTCGATGGGGCAATATTGTATGAATAAACCGCCTCTTGACTGTAAACGGGGACGAAGATTCCGTTGCCAACGGCATAACCAGGCGTGAATGTCTTTGTATTACCTATGGCGTGGTAGCCCTGGGCTTGCTGGCTTCCGATATTCACTAGGGTGAATGTCCATCGTATAACCGGCATCATATATTTGGTAATGTAATTGTGAATAACAGTCGTGTAGTAAATTGTTTGCGTATAGGTCTTAGTTATGGTTATAACCTGAGTGCTTGTTGATTGGCCACTTGTTGTTGGTGTTGTTGT
>OGCG01001149.1_pt1 | contig 13731 bp, 12 predicted proteins | sample 1570061 | NCBI WGS metagenome assembly OGCG01 (sample SAMN06268698, study PRJEB24515) | hot springs metagenome | isolation source: Joseph's Coat, Yellowstone National Park, Washington, USA | place: USA:Joseph's Coat, Yellowstone National Park, Washington, USA
AAGCTGCGTATAATTTTCAATTATTGGATATGGCAAGTATTCTGCTAGCTCTCCTTTAGCACATATTGCACCAGCCCCAGGTCCTCCTCCTCCGTGGGGCACTGCAAATGTTTTGTGTAAATTTACGTGAACTATATCAAAGCCCATATCTCCAGGTCTTGCTACTCCAAGTATTCCATTAAGATTAGCTCCATCGTAATATAATACTCCGTTATCATTGTGAATTATTTTAGAGATTTCCATAATGTTCTCTTCAAATAATCCGAGAGTATTGGGATTAGTTAGCATAAAGCCGGCTGTATTCTCGTTTACAATTTCTTTAAGTATATCTAAATCTACAAGACCTTTCTCATTAGTTTTTACATAAATTACCTTATATCCAGCCATTGCTGCACTAGCTGGATTTGTTCCATGAGCTGTATCTGCTACAAGCATTTCTGTTCTATTTTGATTTTTATTTTCATGAAATTTTTTAGTCATCAAAACTCCTGCTAGCTCTCCAGACGCACCTGCAGGAACTTGGAAACTACAGTTATCCATTCCTGTTGCTTCAGCTATCCACTTTTTCATTTCATATAATAATTCCAATACCCCTTGCATGGTACTTATATCTTGTAATGGATGAACATTTTCTACAAGTTCTTGTGTTTTTTCTTCTATTTTTGGATTATATTTCATAGTACACGAACCTAGTGGCATCATTCCTATATCTACACCAAAACTCATTTGAGATAATCTAGTATAGTGTCTAACAACCTCTAGTTCGGACATTTGAGGGAACTCTAATTCTGAATTTCGCCTAATTTTTTCTGGTATTTCGACTTGTATTTCATTTTTTATTTCATCATCCTCTGGTATTATTATACCTTGTCTTTGTTTTCCTTTAAAATCGAATATTATAGGCTCATCCCAACTTGCTTGCTTCCACATTTTTTATTACTTCCTCTATTTGTTCTACTAAAAAATCTATCATTTGTTTTGAATGCAATTCGGTAAAGCAAAATAAGGCTGATTTTGCATCCATTTGTAATCCTCCTTGTATATTCTTTGAAAGTAAATAGGAGTTAATTTTGTTGTAATCTATAGGAAAGTCGAATAGGAATTCCTCAAAGAAATCTCCAGTAAAGCGTCTTTTGCCTAAGCCTCTATCTTGTAATCTCTTTGCTGCATAATGACTTCTATAATAGACTTCGTCAGCAAGTTTCTTTATTCCATATTTTCCTAAGAGTGACAAATATACTGAAACAGCTATACCTAATAATGCCTCATTAGTTGTTATATTAGAAGTTGCTTTTTCTCTCCTAGCGAATTGTTCTCTAGTCTGTAAGATAAGTGTGAATCCACGTTTACCTGACGAGTCTTCTGTTAGTCCTACAATCCTTCCAGGCATTTGCCTTACTAACTTACTATCCCATCTGGTTGCGAAAATTCCTAGAGAAGGGCCTCCTGCATTTAGAGGAATGCCAATCTCTTGTGCGTCTCCTATAGCTATATCTACTCCGTATTCTCCTGGAGGTTTTATTAAGGCTAAAGATAAAGGATTAACGCCCATTATAGTTATTATACCCTTCCTTTTTGCTAATTCTACTATACTCTCAATTTCTGTTTCAAAAATACCAAAATAGTTAGGTTGCTGAAAATAAATCGCAGAAACTTCGTTTGAAATTTTATTTTCGAGATCGTTAATGTCTATTTTTCCTTCAGAATTATAGTTAACATCTACAAACTCTATTCCTTTCCCTCTTGTCCAGGTCTCTGCTACATCCCTATGTAATGGGTTCATATTCTTTGGTATTATTATTCTTCTTTTTCCATTAATTCTGTTGGACATTAAAATTGCTTCAGCAAGTGCTCCTCCCCAATCATAAAGAGACGAATTTACTACTTCCATTTGTAGTAATTCTGCCATATAACTTTGGTATTCGAAAAGAGCTTGTAACAAGCCTTGATTAGCTTCAGGCTGATAAGGAGTATACGAGGTATAAAATTCTGATCTAGAAAGTATCATTTTAACAGCTTGTGGAATATAATGAGGGCAAAATCCTCCTCCTAGAAAAGGAGGGAATATTAGTTGCTTATTTTTTCTTTCTAATTCTTCTATTCTAGAGCTTATTTCATACTCTGATAGTGGTTTCTGATAACCTATATTTAACGGTCTATTTAATAGGATTTCCTTAGGTACATCATTAAATAAATCGTCTATATTTTTTGCTCCTATTGTAGTTAGCATTTCATCAATGTATTTTAGATTTGGTAACCAAGGATGCATTTCCATATAAATTCCTTAACAAACAACCAGTATTAAGTGGAATAATAATGTTTCGTAGTCCAGTTCAAGATATAGAAGAAAAATTGGGAGCTAATTTTGGAGAATTTGCAGGATGGGAAATGCCGATGGAATATTCTTCGTATCAAGAAGAACATATGAAAGTAAGGCAAGACGTTGCATTTTTTGATTTATCTCATATGGGAAGATTAAGAATAAATGGAAAAATTGAAGAAATAGAGAGATTAGTAGCTAAATCTCTTAGCAAAAAGGAACCCGGATACATGATAGGGCCTACAGCTTTTCTTAATGATAAAGGTGGATTCATAGACGATGTTATGACATATAAAGTATCAGAAAATGAATTTCTTATAGTAACTAATGCTCTAAATAGGGAGAAGGTAATAAAATGGATAAAAAATAACTCCTCATTAGACGTAGAAGATCTAACATTAAATTACGTTATGCTAGCTATACAAGGAAGAAGAATTTGGGAACGTCTTGAAAAAGTTGATTTAAATAATTTACAGTTTAGGCTGAATACTCATTTCTTAGGAGAAGATGTATTCTTATTAAGTAGATCAGGCTGGACTGGAGAGGATGGTATAGAAGTTTGGGCTAAACCTGATAGTGCAAAGAAAATAATAGAAAAATTATATAATAAAGGAGTTTTTCCAGCAGGGCTTATAGCAAGAGATAGTCTAAGACAAGAAATGGGATTTGTTTTATATGGCGAGGATATCAATGAGGATATAAATCCTATAGAAGCTAGATATTGGGTGTTCTCTTTAGATAAGGATTTTATAGGAAAAGAGATGATTATTAATTATTTAAAGCATGGTGTCGATAAATTTAGAATAGGGTTTAAGTTAAGTAAAGGAGAGAGAGCCCTACCAAGATCTGGTCAAAGGATAAAGATTCTTGATGTAGATATAGGATATGTTACTAGTTCCACTTATTCCCCTTATCTCTCAAGATCAATAGGAATGGGATATATAAAGTCTAAAAACTTTGTTTTAGGATATTCAGCAGATGTTGAAATAAGGAACAAAAAATATTCTATTAAGTTTTCAGATTTTCCTCTGGTGAAACTATAATGAGCATAAAAGTTGGCAAGTACGAAATTCTAACAGATAGATATTATACAGAAACTGATGAATGGGTAAAGATCTCTGGCGACGAGGCGATTATAGGGATAACTGATTATGCTCAGAAAAAATTAAGAGACATAGTTGGAGTAGATTTGCCAGAATTAGGTAAAGAAGTTAAACTTGGAGATAGTGTGGCAGTAATAGAGTCTGTTAAAGCCGCAGCAGATATTTATGCGCCTCTTTCAGGTAAAATTATTGAAATTAACGAAGATCTAACAGAACATCCAGAACTTATAAATAAAGATCCATACGGTAAGGGTTGGATTTTCAAATTAAAGATTACAACTGATGAAGGAAAGGAAAAATTATTAACTTCAGAAAAATATAGTGAAAAGATAAGGGGAGAATAATGCAATCTGAGTTTGAAGTAAAAGAGTTTTCGCTTCCAAGAATTTCTAAACCCTCGTATATGGTTATTGGTCTTCCTGACGCTGGATTAGTTGGAGCAATTAGTACTGAGTTCCTTATAGAAAAATTTAGTTTAAAGGAATTTGGAGAATTATATTCTACTAAATATATTCCTCCAATAATGCATGTTACAAACGGAATAGCTAAATCTCCTTTAAGACTTTATTACTCTGAGAACCCTAACATAATAGTCTTTCATTCATGGACTGCACTGCCTTCATCTTCTATATATCCTTTAGCAAAATTTATAGTGCAATATGCTAGTAAATATTCTATTAGTAAAATTATTTCTATAACTGGGCTTCCTATTCAAAATAGGCTAGATATAGAAAAACCCACAGCATATTGGATATCAAGCAATTCTGATTTATCACAGGAATTGGAAAAAATAGGCATTATGCAGAAATTTGGAGATGGATATATAGCTGGCCCATATGCTCCAATACTCTTAGAATCATCAAAGGCTGGTATAGATAATTTTGTTATAGCTATAGAGTCATTTCTAGATCTACCGGATCCGGAAGCCTCTGCAGTTGCGTTAGATGTCCTTTCTAAATATATAGGTTTTAAAGTGGATGTGAGTTCTCTATTACAAGAAGCAGAAGAAATAAGAGAAAAAATAAAAGGCTTAATGGAACAAACAAAGAAAGAACTTCCTTCATATTCTGTTGGAAAGCCTATGACATATACGTGATAACTATGCCAGCATTTAAAGACTTATACGAAATGATAAGACAGCTTATGGATGAAGAGGAAGAGGAAATAGAGAACACTATAAATGAGGCAGAAAAAGAGATAGAAGGAATGATTCCGCTTTATACAAGATATGAAGAAGGAGGATCTTTATATTATATTATAGACGTGCCGTTCATAAACTACTCTACGGTTTATGTAAAGATAGAGAAAAATCATCTTGATTTTTCGTGTCAAGATAAGAAACAGAGGAAATATACACTAAGAATAAAAATTCCAGAAAAATATCAGAATTACGATGTAAAGGTAATTAATCGTAAAGGATTTGTAAAAATAGTACTAAGCAAAACATAAGGGTTTAAAAACTTATTTTAAAAAGTGTTATTAACATTTTGCAACATATTTATAAACGCCGTTTAAGAAAAGATATATGTGAAAGCTTTGGAAGAGTTTGATAGTTCCAAAGATATTGAAACTAGGAAAGTTCAAAAGTTAGGTTCTTCATCTTTATTTATTACTTTACCAAAAAAATGGATAAATAAGTGGAGTATAAAGCCAGGAGATAAAATTCTGATAGAAGTTTCTGATGACGGATCTTTGAAATTACTTGCAGAAAAAGTAAAATTAATTATTAATAAAAAATCTATAAAAATAGACGTAGATTCACTAAAACAACCAATGCCGAGTATTATACCATGCTTATATTCTCTAGGATATGATGAAATAGTTTTTGAATCTAAAAAACCTTTAATGCAGAAAGACATAGAAGATATAATAGACGTTACCAAACAGATGGTAGGTTCAGAAGTAACTGAAGCATCAGACGGTAGAATAAAAGTTGAATGTCTCCTAGATTCTGAAAAAGTAGGTTTAGAATCATTATTAAGACGGATGCTAAATGTAATTTCAAAAAAAGTCGATGATATAGTTGCATATATAACTAACGAACCTATAAAAGATAATTTAAACAATAATGAGGACCTTAAGAGAATATATTTTATGCTATTGAGACGTGTAATGAGCATAAAGTATGATACATCAAAGAATATAACTAAAAATTTCTTTATTGTGATGAATTCTATACTTTTACTAAATACTGGGAATTTAATAGATAAATTAACAAAATTAATAAAAAGTGAGGAATTAACAGAAACAGAGAAAGGAGTAATTAAAGATACTTTACAAAAGGTAAATGATTTGCTTGATGAAGTCGTTATGACAGTTCTATTTCCAAGTATAAAAAGAGTTTCAAATGGAATCATGTTAATAAAGCAAGTTAAATACAATATATCTACATTGGACGATAAAAAATATCCATTACTATTTAATTATTTACAAGATTTAATAGCGTCTTTAGAGTCAGCATTAGATAATTCCTCTTGCACATTATTTTTGGAAGATATGCCATGGATAGAAAGAAACTTAACCGCATAAAACTAAAATATGAGATGAGATAAAATGTCCACTTTAAAAATTGAAGATCTTCATGTTGAAGTGGAAGGTAAAGAAGTTCTAAAAGGAATAAACCTTGAAATTCATAGTGGAGAAATACATGCTTTAATGGGACCTAATGGCAGTGGTAAAACGACATTATCACTAGCAATAATGGGACACCCTAAGTATAAAATAACAAAAGGTAAGATACTTTTAGATAACGAAGATATAACAAACATAGATACAGATGAAAAAGTAAAGAAGGGTTTATTCCTAGCTTTCCAGAATCCTATAGAAATAGGGGGAGTAAAGCTCTCAACACTTTTAGTAGCAGAGTATAATAGAGTTCAAGGTTCAGGACAAATGGCAACTGAAATCTTTCAAAAAGTTAAAGATTTTACAAAATCTGTAGGAATATCTGAAACTCTATTAAATAGAGGAGTATTTGAAGGTTTTAGTGGAGGTGAAAAAAAGAGAACTGAAATTTTACAAATGCTAATACTGAAACCTAAATTTGCAATTCTTGATGAACCAGATTCTGGTGTTGATGTAGACGGTTTGAGGATAATTTCTGACATAGTGGACAAAATGAAGAACGAAATGAATACTGCGTATCTTATTATAACTCATTATAGAAGAATTTTAGATTATGTGAATGCGGATAAGGTGCACGTACTATACAGAGGAAAAATAGTAGCTACAGGCGATATGAGTTTAGCTAAGCTGATAGATGAAAAAGGATACGAAAGTGTAATCAAGAATTAATTTTCCTTAAGATAGATAGGTTTATATGTTTTCTTTAACATAGTTAAAGATAGAGGTTTTAAAATGACTGAGGAAAAACTTTCATTGGATATAAATGAAATTCTCAACGCTTCTATACAGGCAAAGCATGAGAAATTGAGTGAAATGGAGTTTCACAGGCAAATAGTTAATGCAGGTCTATCTAAGAGCACTATAGAAGAAATTTCAAAGATGAAAAAGGAGCCTAATTGGATGTTACAGTTAAGACTAAAAGCGTTAGAACTTTTCGAGAAAATTCCCACTCCTAATTGGTTACCTGACTTCTTAGGAACATTAGATGTCTCTAAATTGGAATTATATGTCAAACCTGGAATACAGCAAACAAATAGTTGGGACGAAATACCAAAAGACGTCAAGAACTATTATGATGAACTAGGAATACCAGACTCTGAGAAAAAATATCTTGGAGGATTGGTCGCAGTATTAGAATCCGAGCCCATCTATTCTAATGTAAAGGAGGAACTAACTAAAAAGGGGGTCATAATGATGCCACCAGACGAAGCCGTTCAGAAATATCCAGATTTAATAAAACAGTATTTTATGAAGATATTCCCTGCTTCCGATCATAAATTTGCAGCCTTGCACGGAGCTTTATGGAGTGGTGGAGTCTTTGTTTATGTGCCTAAAGGAGTCAAAATAACTACTCCAGTAGAAGGATTCTTTGTTATAGGTACAGAAATGGAAGGCCAATTTGAACATACTTTAGTAGTTGCAGATGAAGGTTCTTATATTCATTTTATAGAAGGATGTAGCGCACCTCAATTTAAGAAATTCTCTTTCCATGATGGAATGGTTGAACTATATGCAAAGAAAAACGCTCACATTAAATTCACTACTATACAGAATTGGAGTAAGAATGTGATTAATTTCAATAATAAAAGAGCATGGGCAGACGAGAATTCTATGATAGAGTGGGTAGAAGGATCATTAGGATCTAAGTATAGCTTTGTATATCCTACGACTATACTTAGAGGAAGAAATGCTACCTCTACTAGTCTTGTAGTAACTATGGCTTCTGGAGAAGGCGAATGGAAAGATAGCGGTTCTAAGATGATTCATGCAGCACCTAATACAAAGAGTAAAATAATAAACAAAAACATAGGATTCAACGGTGGGGTTAACATATATAGAGGACTAGTTAAGGTTAACAAGGGTGCTACAGGTTCAAAAGCGTTTGTAAAATGCGATTCATTAATGTTAGACGAGAAAACAAAAGCCTATACTTTCCCTCATAATCAAGTGTTTGAAGACGATGCAGATGTAGCCCACGAGGCACATACTTTCAGAATGAGTGAGGATCAATTATTTTATTTAATGAACAGAGGAATAAATGAAAAAGAAGCAACATCAATGCTAGTTTTAGGTTTCATTGATGACATAATGAGAGAACTGCCATTTGAATATGCTACAATGCTGAATAAGGTTATTAAATTAGAACTTGACAAGTTAGGGGCTGTAGCATAAAATGGCTATAGTAGATAAAGATTCAGCAATTAACTATATCCAAAAATTAGGCAATGTATCAGATAGAGAAAAACTTTTTTCAATTTATGAAGAAATGCCCTATCAATTAATTCATGATTCTCCTACAATAAAACATTATACTGATTGGGACTTATTCGATAATTTAGATCTAAAAATTGACTATGGCTCAAAGAAAAATCTTGATTCTCCACTCAAAGATTATAAATTAATTTCTATTGCAAATAATATAGTAGAAGGCACAGAAGTTCTTGATTCACCTAAAAACTCTGGAATAGATCCCAAAGAGCATAAACTGGTTGCCCTAAATTTAGCTCTAGCTAAAAAAATTATCATAGACAGACCAGGAAAATATTTTATTTACCATTATACTGATCAAGAACTCTATTCTCCTATAAATATTGAGATAAATGTAAATGATGATATAACAGATATAGTATATTATTCTGAATCGTTTGGTAAGTCTATGCCAAGCTCAACAATATATTTAAAAGTAGGTAAAGACGCTACTGTTAATTTTTCTACTATAGTTAAAGGTAATTCTTCTTACTCTTTTGTTTATGCTAAAGCTGAAGTAGATGGTTCTATAAACTCATCTATATTTGCTTCTGGGTCTTCTCAAGCTCATATAGAATATAAATCAATATTAGGATCTTATTCTAATGCGTCATTTAATGTTAAAGCGTTGGGAGTAAAGGATAACAATATCGATATTGTAAGTGACGTAACGCATATAGGAGAAAAGAGTGTAAGCACTGGAAGTATGAAGGCAGTAGCAGCTAATACTTCATTAACAGTAATTAGAGGAGACGCTAAAGTCGGAGAGACAGCACATGATTCCTCTACATCTATTATAGGCAGAGCTATAATGCTAGGGAAAGAATCCAAAGCTATAGTTGCTCCTATGCTCGAGGTAAAGACTGGCAGAGTGATAACTGCTAAACATTCTGCTGCTGTATCTAGAGTAGATGAAGATCTAGTCTTTTACTTGCAAAATAGAGGTTTTGATAGAAAAACTGCAGAAGGATTAATAATAAGGGGATTCTTAAATGACGAAAATGACATAAGCATAGTAAAGGAAATGGTAGAAAAAATAATTTCGGATCTTGGATATTAGTTTCGGTTATCCCTCCATTTACATTTGTCAAATAATTCTTAATATATACTTTTTTGAGAAGGTAATACTGATAATTATGAGAGTAATCACATTCAAAGCAGAAGAAGATTTACTCTTGAAATTAGACTTGTATGCAGCTAATAAAAGAATATCCAGAAGTGAGATAATTAGAGAAGCTCTAAAGAAATATTTAGATTCTTTTTAAGCCACCGGCGGGATTTGAACCCGCGACCGCCGGCTACCTTGGTAATAGCCTTACAAGGCCGGCGCTCTGCCAGCTGAGCTACGGTGGCTCTTACTTTAATGTTTTACTAAAATGGGATTAAAGTTTATCTAGTATAATGCATGCTCATAACTAATTTTTATTATGCGTTTACAAGTGACGATCAATTTAGTATCAATATTATATATTTTATAAAAGATCGTTTAGAGGAATACTACTGAAAATAGTGGACTTAAATGTAAATATTGATCTATATAAAGCTATTGAATATTTTATATCCTCTTTTATCATTACAATACTTAGAAAATATTCAATACAAGTTAGGATTTTTATGAAATTTATTAATTTTCATGATCTATCAAATATAGCCTTCTTAAAAATTTTTAACATTCATTTATAGTTAAAAAAGTTGTTTAGTTTAATAATTTTAGTGATAAAGTATGGAAGTGGAAAATAAAACACTAGGAAAACATCTAGTTTATTATATAATATAAAGTTAAAATTTAAAGATATTAAGGTTATAATAGAAGGGAACGATATTAAAGATAAACAATTTAAAGACTTTTTTGAAAGGTACTATCATAAAAGCGATATGACAAAAATAGATACAGTATTTATTTTAGATTTCACTTTAAATTATTATATAGAGAATTTTCTCTTGGATCTTATGATATTAAGACAAACATCTCAACATTGTTTTTGAGTGGGAAACAGTACCTAAATATGAAGTACAAGCAGGTAGTGGAGGTTCTTCTAGTTGCTGCCTTTATTCTACTTTCTCAAGAGCATATCATGGTTCATTTAATATTAGCAGTATTACGGGAACTCTAGAGGGTCTTCCTTTAGACGTAGATGTAACATATCTAACATTAAATAAGGACGGAGAAACAATTTTTCAAGGGTATTAGAAAACTATATATAGTCATTAAAATGCCTTAAACGTGAGTACTATAACGGTTTTTCATCAGTATTTACAGATATCCATAACCTTTTCCAATATTCTTTAAACCCTATTTTCTTATAAACATGAATTGCGGGACTATTATCTTCTCTCACGTATAATGACGCTACCTTACCTCTTTTAGTAAGGTATTTAGTCAATGTTGATACGACTGAAGTTGCTAAGCCCCTATTCCTTAACTCCTCCTTAGTTAAGACTCCTCCTATTACAGCAACGTTCTCTAGCTCGATCAATGTATATGCAGCTGAAACTAGATGGCTATTTAAAAACAGTCCATATGCAGTGGTTTTGTTGTCTCTTAGTAATTGGAGTAATACATCACCCAGACCTTGACCATAAAGGGCTAAAATCTCCTCCTTATCTTCAATACCTAGTCTTCTCACGTTTTCTTTTCTGAACACGCTAGGTTTATCACAAGTCATTAATATTTCTGGATAAATTTTCATATTAGGAAAGTTTAGTAGCCGTGACCATTTTGGTTCTATGAATAGAACAAATTTACTCTCCTCGTTCTTTAATATTGAAAGTAATTCCCTCACAGTGCACTCCTTATCTGCGTGAAGAATTATTCTTGGTGGATAAAATTTTCTGTATATCATTAAATAACCTTCCCTAGTCGTCTTAAATTCAGTATATTCCTTATCAAACCTTAAGTCGTAAATCTCAAATGCGAATCTAACATGATCCGTAAGGAATAACTTCTCTAATTGACTTAGCATGACGAATAGTAGTTATTAGGAAATTTATAAATTAGCTTCTACTATAATCAATAAATTACCGTCTTTGAAGAAGCTATCAATGCTTGGAATAAGTCTCGGAAAACTCCTCAGGTACTCCCTACTGTGACTGGATTTTCAAATTCTTCTTTTAGTTCTATGAAACAAAATTTTAACATATTACTGGTGTGTATATGGAATTTCGAGTAATTTAATATCATAACATCAAAACGATTGATTTTAGCTTGTCAAAATATTCATCTAACTCCTTTCATATGCTAAAGAAAACTTATTATTATCTGGCACTACACGCACAATTTTTTATATTTAAGGCATTCTATCCTTATCTTAATTAGTAATGAATAGCATTCTATGTTAATAAGTAGGAATTTAATAATTGGTTAAATTAAGTAATATTAGTAATAAACTTTGCTAAGATTAAGCATATTTTAGACTAGGCATATTTAAAAAATTTTCATACTTATTGAGAGTAAAAAAAGCTGTTTATTACATAATTTATTATGGCGATTAAGATGGGAGAAGAAGAAAAAATATTAGAAAGAACAAAAATGGTACTCGAAGAAATAGCTAAATTAGATCTTAAACCCTTATTTGAATTAGATAGAGAACTTGCAGCATCTCCTCAACTTAGAGCAGAGTTTATAAAAGACCCTTTTAGTGTGGCAGAAAAATATGGCTTTAAAATGCCTCAGAATTTAAAGGATGAAGGTTTTCATATGCACTGGATTGACTCTAATAATAATTATTATCCGGCCGAGGGTAGTGCAATTGAACAACTTCAGAAGAGTGGTACAAAACCTTGGACAAGAGTAGAGGTAAGAATTGGTACAGCACCGGGTTGCGTTGCATTTTGTGGTGTTTGCAAAGATTAATGGTTTAAAACTACTAGGTGATAATATAAAAATGGAAATCCAACTTAAGTCAAGCAAACCTTCTGAAGATATATTAAGAATTGTAAAAGAAGCTATAGATAAGCTTAATAAAGCTAGTTCTAGCCCTTCGTTAAGGGTGGTATCATCCTATATACCTTTTTTATCAAGCTATGATTTAAATAAAGCCCAATTCTTCATATTAGATAGGAAAAACATAGAGAATATAAACACCGAGTTAGAAGTAGCTGAGCCATTATATAATTTATTATCAGCGTATTACATCTCTTTTGAAACCGTAGATATAGTAAAAATTATTTCTATGAGAATTTCCAAAAATTTGACGGAAAAGATAGGTAAAAAACCATTTATTGGCATTTTTTCTGCTAGTAAAGTAACGGGCATAAATTTAAAAGGAGAAAGAATAACATCGACCGGAATAATTTTTGACCCTGGTTGGTCAATTCCGATAAATTTAAACAACGTTCTTGGACATGAAGTATTAGTTACAGTTGGAATGCACTATTACATGGTATTTTATCATAAGATTACTCAATCTTTAGTTATAACTTCATTTAATTATTAATCTAAGAACTCTATAATTTTTCTTGAATATTTAAAATAAATAAGCTTTTTATCTAGCCAGTATTAAATACTTTAATACCTATATCCTCTAATACCTTGTTACATTTCTATAAACTAACGCTGTATTTCTCTTTTTATTTTCGAAACTTTACCATTCTATTAATGAGAGCACCATTCTCGCTTTAGATAACGAAGGCAATGCTACAAGTATTTGATCTTGGACAACTTGATGTCTAAAACGTCGAAATTAAGACGACTAATTTAACATCCCTTCGTTGGAGTATTATTTTTATTATTATACACTAAAAGTTAGTATAATTTCATATGTACCAATTTAGTGCAAGGTTAGACCCTTAAAATTATCCAGAGCCACTTTACCAATTTTCCTTCTTTTATTGTATAAATTGTGAACTTCTTACCATCATATTTTATCTATTATCTGATATTTTTATTTTTTAAAATTTGATAAAATTAAATTTCTACTATACTGAAGCTTTTAGATTAAAACCAATTATTATAGCTTTTGTATTCTGAATTATCATTTTTATAACGTCACTTTTCCTTTTATCGTGAGCAAAACTATGTTTCGTGCTTTAATTTAGATGTTTAACACATCTATTTAATATCCAGTATCGTAAAATAATAGAGCGTAGTATAGTAGACAAAGTTATAGCCCTGCAAGTTCATATTTAATTTGAGAGCATGACTACTACCATCAAGGTTGTGAGGAAATACTACGCAATAGATTATGATAGGAGGATTGTGGCTGAGGCTGATTCTGAAGAAGAGATTGATAGGATCATGGAGAAGAAGGGTTACAAGAAAGGGACTTACGACATTTTAGTTTCCATCAAGTATGTAGAGAGTTGATAATGTCTCGCGAGAATAGAGGTACCTTTTGTTAAGGTTAATGATACGTTTTTACCTTTACAAAAAGGGGGTTAAGGGGGCGGAAAGCCTCGTCAAGGGATGGATAACCCCCTTATATTTAAATACTTCTT
>OGCG01001150.1_pt1 | contig 13726 bp, 11 predicted proteins | sample 1570061 | NCBI WGS metagenome assembly OGCG01 (sample SAMN06268698, study PRJEB24515) | hot springs metagenome | isolation source: Joseph's Coat, Yellowstone National Park, Washington, USA | place: USA:Joseph's Coat, Yellowstone National Park, Washington, USA
ACGGGCTTATTCAAGAGTAGTTTGCTCCATGCGCTCATTACTAGTTACTAATAATTAGAACTTAAAAGTATTAGTTTCAAGTACCTATATTAAATAGAGCATGGCCATGGATAATGTGGAGTACATAACATATGGTGGTGTGAGTATTGTTAACGCCATACCCGCGTGGTTAGGTGGAGCTGCTGCTGTAAATTTACCAGTGAGGGTTAGGGTTGCCAAGGGGTTTTGTGAACATGATGAGTTCCTCACATTCATAATCAATTATTTAAGGGATAAAATTGGCATTGATACCGACATTTGCATTCAAGTGGCCAGCCAGGTGCCAAGAGCTAGTGGGTTGAAGAGTAATAGCGCCGTTGCTGTTGGTGTTGTCCATGCAATTATGAGGCTCTTGGGTAAGGACATAAACCCGGTCGACAGTGCCAGGTTGGCTGCTGCGATCACCAAGATGTTCTGCTTGGCTCCGAGCATGCCGGTTATGCCTTGAAGCACCGCATAAGCCCGATCAAGCTTTGGAGCCACCTCTCCAACCACATCCGCTAGTTTCGCCCTTGCCTGGGCAAGCGGAGCGAGCAGAGCATCACCGGGTCCGTAGTCGACCTTCGATACCGCCTGGACGGCGGCCCCTACGTCCGAGTCAAGCAGGTCCAACAGCGCCATGCGCTCCTTGCCGGTGGCCCGTGGCGCCTCTAGCGCATACCTGATACCAGACAGCGTGCGCTCTGCTACTGCTGAGAGGATCTCGGCTGACCTGGTAAGAGCGCGCGCCGAGCTCAACTGGCGCCCGAGCACAGGCAGAACCCTCACTGGCCAGAGCAGCGGCGAGTTAAGCGTCGCGTAAGAGGCCGAAAAGTCCCGCCACGCGAGGTATGTAGAAGCGGCAGCCAGGCTTTCCACCTCTGCGGTGGGCAGCTCTCCCGCATCCACCACCTCCCCCTTCACTGCTTGCATCAAGTCAAGGCCTGCTCTTGCCTGCCTGGCCACCCTCAGAGCTGCAACTCCCGCCCAAACCCCCCAGCCGATCACCAGCAAGCCGATAAAACTCACCCACGGCCATCGCCTTCTCCTACGGGAACGCCTCTCCGGGACGGGGACTCGTTGCGTGGAGAACTGCTCGGGCTCCCTGGAGCTCAAGCTGCACCCCCAAACACTTGGAATCCTGACCCTAAGAACCCCATCTGCCTTCTATCAGCTAGGCTTGCAACCACCAGAACGGCTTCGAGCCTCTCCGGTGTAGCGCGCCGAATACTCAGCACAGCTCTACTACGTCCATTAGCCATGACAAGCGCTCTTCTGCAGATCGGTCCCATCTAGCGTCCCCTGAAGAAATCGAGGAAACCCGTAATTGATCACGCGCTTTGCTATTCTGGCGCACCCACGAACGCCCGTGAATTCGCTAGGTAGGCTCGCCTGCCTCCGAAACGCGCAGAAAGCATCGCTCGAAATCCAACTAGCACTTCAGCAATAAGCAGAAAGATCCGACACATCAGGTAGGCAGATCCGCGCTGAAAGTGGTTAACTGGGTTTGAAGAGACACGAGTTAGCTACCCGATCGGGGGTGACGACGGTCGGTGCCAGGTGATAAAAAGGCTTCATCCGGCAACGACGAGCCAAAGGGCTGGGAGGGCGGCCGTCGAGACGGGTGGATGCAACGAATTATGGAACAGACTCCGCAGGACACCGTTACCAGCGACGGTTCGGCCGCGCTAGCGAGCACACTCTCCTTCTCCACAACTGGTCTATCGCGCCATGGCGTCGGACACGGGTCGCTGAGGGCATTAAAGACTCAAGACACCGCCCCGCGAGCAAGTCGGCTCCGAAGGCTAAACAGTTGGGAGACTCTTCTGGTGGCGGACCTTGTTGCTTTGGGAATTGGTGCCACAGTCGGCCTTCTCCTACTAGCCAGCTTCTCCTCGGTCAATGCCAACTCGGACGCTCACCTAGGACACAACCTCTATGTGGCACTCCCATATTTTGTGACCGTCGCGGCGAGCTTCGCGCTCTATGGCCTCTACCGGCGCTCCCGGCGCATCCGGCCGAGTTCCTTTGCGGAGCTTCGCGATGTAGTCCATGCCATAGTCATGGGAACACTCATGGCCCTCGGCGTGGACGTAGGGCTCCATAAGTTGGCAGGTACACCAGAGATAGTTCCGGCCCAGCTTGCAGCAATCGCCATCTGCAGCGTGGTCAGCGTGCCGGCTTTGAGATCTCTCACGCACTCTCTGCTAAAGAGCGCCGCTGCTTCAACCACAAGGGTGCTGGTGCTGGGTAGCGGCATGGTCGCCAATCAGCTCATTCGCCACCTAAATAGCGAGCGCGGCATAGAGGTAGTGGGTCTAGTAGACAACGACCCCATGCCCGGCACGGAGGTGCTGGGTGGCGTGAACGACCTCCCTCACCTTTGCAGGGAGCTCAATGTCGATCGGGTTCTCGTGGGCTTCTCCCGCACCCACCCCTCTGAAACCGTGACCCTGCTCCGCTTGCTTCACGGAAGAGTTCCCATCTCGATCGTCCCTCGGTACTTCGAGCTCTTGTCATGGCGGTCCCAAATCGACGAATTACACGGACTTCCGGTGATCGATGTGGCTCCACCGGAACTCGGCCTCGGCGCGCGAGCGCTAAAGCGTGTCTTTGACATAGTCATGTCCTCGGTCAGCCTTATCGTTGTCTCCCCCCTCCTCGTGGCGTCTGCCGTAGCCATCAAGCTGACCTCTCCGGGACCAGTTTTCTTCCGCCAAAGAAGAATCGGGCGGAACGGCAAGCCCTTCACGATCCTGAAGCTCCGCACCATGAAGGTTGGAGCCGACGAGGAACGCGACCTACTCCGCCACGCGAACGACTGCGATGGGCCAATCTTCAAACTCCGCGATGACCCGAGGGTAACCAAGGTGGGCCGCATACTGAGGCGCACCAGCATCGACGAACTGCCTCAGTTGCTCAACGTGCTGGCGGGCAAGATGTCCCTTGTCGGTCCCCGGCCGTTCGTGGAGTCCGAGTCCGAGTGCATCGACGGCTGGGCCGCTCGGCGGTTCGAGGTACGCCCAGGGATCACGGGGCTTTGGCAGGTATCTGGACGCAACGATCTTACCTATGACGAGCTTTGCCGGCTCGACTACCTCTACGTAGCATCATGGTCTCTCTGGTGGGACCTCAGAATCCTTTGGCACACCCCCGCAGCAGTACTCAGAGCACGCGGTGCATACTGACCAACAGGACCAGCCGATACAAAGCCATTTGCCGACTGCAGAGCATCGAGTTGCGCTGGTCCATGACTACCTGACCCAGCGTGGCGGAGCAGAACGGGTGGCATTGCTGTTGACAGAGATCTTCCCTGACGCCCCCCTGTACACATCCCTATACGAGCCGAGCCTCACCTATCCGGAGTTCTCTTCTCGGCTGGTGTTCCCCTCGGCGATCAACCGGATCGCTCTCCTGCGCCGTTCCCACCGACTGGCCCTGCCCCTCCTCGCACCGTCATTCTCGGCTATGAGGGTGCCCGCGGCTGTAACCATCGTGAGCTCATCAGGCTGGGCACACGGAGCAAAAACCACCGGCCGCAAGGTCGTCTACTGCCACGCGCCGGCACGTTGGCTCTACCAAAGGGAGCTCTACCTGAAAGGCATCAGCTCCGCTCGGAGATCGAGCATCCTGGCCCTTGGCGGAAAGGCAGCGCTTGGCCTCCTAAGCCCCACCCTCAAGTCTTGGGACCGACGGGTCGCCCACCTGGCACACCGCTACCTTGCCAATTCTCGGGTTACAGCCGAGCGGATTGAGCGTTGCTACGGGATATCGGCTGAGGTGCTCCCTCCGCCGCCGGCGCTACAGCCCGATGGAGCCATATCACCCGTGCGGGGCCTGGAACCTGGATTTCTGCTTTGCGTATCGAGGCTGCTTCCCTACAAGAACGTCGGAGCAGTGATCGGAGCGGCAGCTTGCCTTGGCCGGCGGCTGGTGGTGGTAGGAGATGGCCCCCTGCGAGGCGAACTTGAGCACCAGGCCGGTCGCGCTGTCACCTTCCTCGGAACCGTGGAGGACGCCCGCCTCAGATGGCTCTACAAGAACTGCGCGGCGCTCGTATCGGCTTCCTATGAAGACTTCGGCCTAACTCCGCTCGAGGCCAATACGTTCGGGCGTCCCGCAATCACTCTCCGCGGCGGCGGGTTCCTAGACACCGTGATTGAGGGAGTTAACGGTTTGTTCTTCGACGAACCCACCCCGACTTGCATTGCGGATGCGATTAGGCGTTTCGATACCAAGGCATGGAATGCCACTGAAATACAATCTCAGGCAAACAAGTTCTCGCGGGCAGCCTTCGCCTCCCGCCTGAGGACAATTGTGGAAGAGGAGCTGGCCAGCTACGAGGGAGAAGGGGGCAAAAGGAAGAGGCTCCAGTATGAAGCGAGTCGTGCCGATATGCAGCCGTGAGCTCCTTGCGCTCGTCTTTGGGCGACTACTTGGGATCGCGCGGCAACTCGAACAACTCGGCTGGCGCCCTGAACCAGAGCAGGCTAGGCCTTAGACTTACAAAAGGGACCAGCCAGCTGGCAGACGCCAGCAGGAACGGGCTGCGGTCTGTCGAGGTAGCTAGGTCGGCGACCCTTTTCACGAGGGGAGCCGCGAGTAGGGATGGAGAAGGCAAGCTGACATTTAACCACATAATCTCCGTGCTTTGGCGCAGGAAACTTCTCATCGTGACCTGCGTGGTTATAGCAGTGCTCGTAGCAGGTGCTTACGTAGAGCTAAAGAAACCCACTTACACCGCGACGGCAACTGTAGAGCTCACACCGGCGGCCGTTTCTGGCTCTGGTGCATCCACGCCAAGCTTGCCTGCTCTAGCGGATCCCTCTTTCGCAATTGACACTACCGATGTCGCGAAACTCGCAGCTAAATACCTCCATGAAACGGACCCTCAACGTCTTGTCGGCGCAGCCAGCGTTTCTGAAAACACCCAAGGCAACCTTATATACGTAAGCGCAAGTTCAAAATCCTCTGGCCGAGCTGTAGCCCTCTCCAACGCGTTCGCAAAGGCGCTAGTCGCCTACGCTGCAAGCGAGGTTCAAAGCCAAGTTCTTCAGATGCAACGAGAGGTAAACACTTACTCACGGGAAATCGCAAACCTTCAAGCTCGGCTGGCAGCTGATGGTGGGCACAACGCTGCCCTACAAATTCAGATAACTGCTTTGAGCTCCGACGAATCCTCTGTCCTTGCGCAGGAAGCCAGCCTGGCAAACGCTGGACCCCAGGCCCTAGTAGAGCAGACAGCGCAGACCGCATATCCTTCTGGGATTTCCAAGAAGAAGCTTGGGGCGATAGCTCTAGTCATTGGATTGTTGGTAGGAGCAGGCGTAGCACTGGTCCGCGACCAGCTTGACACTCGTGTGCATGGACGACCCGAGCTGGAAGCGCTTGAAGATCTACCGGTCCTCGGCGAGCTCCCAGTCCACAAGGATAGGAAAGCCTCCACCTCCAAAGTCGCAATTATAGATCAGCCTCATTCGGTACTTGCGGAATCGGTTCGAGACCTAAGAACCAGCCTGCAGGCGCTCCTTGAGGACAAACCCGCTGCTCTGCTGATGGTGACAAGTCCAGCCCCAGGAGATGGCAAGACCTTCGTAGCCGTCAATCTAGCCGCTGCTTGGGCTCTGGCTGGCAAACAGACCCTAGTAGTCTCCGCCGATCTCCGTCGCCCCCGCCTGGAGGCAGCCTTGGGACTCGCCTCCGAGCTACCTGGCCTGAGCCAGCTTGCATCGCTCGATCGCTCTAGCCGGCCCCCTTGGGCGCCCACAGAAGACCAGGCAGGTCCGCCAACTACCGAAGAGATCTCTACCTCGCTTCAACCCACTCCGCTACCCAGCCTGCGCGCAATCGCAGCAGGGTCGATCCCAGACAACCCTGCCGAACTACTGGCCGGCGAACCGATGACGGTCCTGCTCACCCGGCTCAGAGAGATTGCGGACGTCGCTATCTTTGATACGCCGCCTGTCCTTTCGGTAACTGACGCGTGTGTTCTCGGCAGCCAGGTGGATGGGACAATCGTGGTGGTATCCGAAGGAGATACTGACAGGGGGGCCCTCGATCGGGCCATCCAGCGGCTGACGGAAACAGGCTCTCGAATATTGGGTATCGTAATCAACAGGTCGACCAATGCCACCACATCTTTGTACTACCCGTACTGAGCCGCCCGAAGGGAGCCTTACTCAATGGTGCTTGACTAAAGAACATTTCTACATCCAGGTCTCCGCGTACTCAATTCCGAAGATCCCTTCACTACTTGCCCGTCGCACTGAAACTGATCAAATCCATCCTTTCGATGCGCCAAGTAGCACCACAACATCGCCAGTACAACAACTACGCCCTGGACAACTCCGTCAAGCATGAGTTTTCAACTGTCTCTTCCTGGGAACGATTCCGACAGACTACTTGCTAGGCCCGGCCGTCCTAACCCTGGCTACGTGGTCATATCCGCGTTAGTAATAACCATTACAGTGGCAGGTCTCGTCCTGCTTGGCACTACCACGGCGAAATACGCGCTAGCAGGTGCCCTTGCAATCCTGTGTCTCGGGCTCTTTGCTACCGATCCCGCAATACTCGCCTTCCTTGCAATTCCGGCGACGCTCGTGGTGGCTAGAGTATCCGGCTCCAGCGTGAATCTCAGTGTGTCAGACCTCGTCTTATTCCTCGGAGCTATGTCCGGTCTCTTTGCCTTGAAAATCAAGGAGGCACCGGAACTGCGCCCTATGTTCTTACTAGTGGCAATTTACGAAGCGCTCCTAGTGCCGACCTTGATCGAAAATCCCTACCGGGCTGATTTCATCGAATGGGGACATGAAGTCTACCTCGTTGCCGGAAGCTTGATCGTGGGCTGGGTGGTCGCGAGGCGGGGCTGGACCAAACAAGTATGTGCTACGTTCCTATTTGGAGCTGCAATAATATCCGGCTATGCGTGTTTTGAAGATGCAGTCCGCTTCCACTTCCACGATTTTGGGGGACTATCCCTACAAATGCAGAAGAACTATATAGGAAACATCTTGGCGAATGCATTGTTAGTTGCATGGATAAATCCGCCCTGGATCGGACTTCGCAAGCGTTATACTCGACCGTTGATAATTTTGCTTAGTCTAGGCATTCTTGCCTCTCACTCTCGCCAGGCAATGGTCTCTCTTGCAATAGTGGGTATCATCATCATTGTAAGAGACAAAAGCCTCAGGAGAAGATCAAAAATTATACTATTGTCTGTAATACCTCTTGGTATCGTTGCATATCTCACGCTCCAAAAGGAACTTGCATCTCATAATCGATTCGACAGCATCAATACTCGCCTCGACTGGTATAGAACCTCAATACACCTATGGGAAACATCCCCATGGTTCGGGATAGGGTTACGATGGTGGTACCTGCCCCAATATGCAGCCACAGCATTCCAGCCTCCAAATGGAGAAATGGAAATGCTAAGCTCTGCCGGGATACTCGGTCTCCTCGGATTCGTAATCGCAATGTCAGGATATGCGAGGCTGTCTTGGAAGCTCCCAGGATCGTTCGGCACGTTGGCCTTTGCAGCGATTCTCTACAAGCTCGTCGACGGGCAAATCGACATATTCTGGGTCACCGCCACTGGGGCAATACCATGGATGCTTTGCGGTCTATCAATGGGCGCTCTCGCAGCAGCGCGAGCTGGCACCCTCAGTCCGTCATTCCTCTCTGGATCGCAGCCTCATAGAGAGCAAGAATCCGATCCACCATCGATTCGAGCGAGAATCGCTCCTGCTGGATAGCCTGTAATTCTCTGCCGTACTCTAGCCTTAGGTCGGGATTCGCTGCCAGTTCCGCAAGAAGAGACGCCGCCCTGCGAGCATCGCCCGGTTCGAATAATGCCGCGGCCCCACAACGCCCAACCGTCTCTAGGTGGCCACCAGAACAAGATGCGACCACCGGAGTCGCCGCGCGCATCGCTTCCAAGACAGACAGGCCCAACGGTTCAGCCCGGGCAGTAGCCAGGAAGATGCTCGCCTCTGCCATGCGAACATCAATTTCCCTCAAATTGCCGAGAAAGTCCACTGAGGCTTGGATCCCAAGCGCCACCGCCTCCTCTTTGAGCCTCTCTTCCTCGGGTCCTTCGCCCGCCACATTAAGTTTCCACCCAGTACTCCCGAGACCCGAAGCAGCAAATGCACGCAATGCAGTACTGGTATCCTTTTCGGCTGCCAAACGTTGTGCTACCAAAACAACTGGCTTCCTTTCAACATCGGGCAGCATCAAACGAGGGACACCTGGATATACCACCACTGAGTCGCCGTCAATATGGGCAGCGACAAACTCACTTATCGATATCTGGAGCTCCACACGCCGCCGAATCCACCGCGCGGCTAGCTTGCCTGCTGCACTACTCCCGCGCTTCTTGGCAAAATGCCGAGTCACAACTAATGGCGTCAGGCGACCAGCCAAGGCCAGACTGCAGGCGAGCTCCGCCTTCGTCATATGAGCGTGCACCAGATCGAATCTCCCACCCTTGGACAAAGCCGCCATGGAACTCAGAACATCTCCTCCCTCCCAAAACGAGACAACTGGATCCAACTCCGAGCGCATCCGATCGCCAGACCCACCAACAACGCAAACATCTATCCCCCGCCCGGCCAACGCATTGGCCAAGTTCACTACGTATCGTTCGACTCCCGCAAAGGCCTTTGTCACTACGACATGTGCTACCCTCATGGCAACCGCACGTCTCACATGCCAGGTTCCGACCCGATATCCGGACGAGCGACATCAGTGGGAGCTTCCCGAACACGCGGCAACGCCCCTGCTTCCATAGCCATCGCAAACGGACCCCGCCAATACCTCTTTAACCTCCCCAACGCCGCTCGCCGCACTGTTGCATTCCCCACAGTCAGTCGGATCAAGCAACCTACTATTATCCCCACCCTCGCAACCTGCCAACCTGCTGTGCCAAACCATTTCCTCAAATACACTTCTTTAGCCGCGTCAAAACGCAAAGCCGTCAAACTAGGATCCCCCTCGCTAGCGGCGCCGATGTGTAATGCCACTGCCCCCTCACAAACAGTCGAGCGCCAACCCCTCTCCTTCGCTCGCCTTTGCCAATCCGTTTCCTCGGCGTATAAAAAGAAGCGCTCATCAAATTCTCCGACATCCTCAAATGCTTTCCGGCTGCACATGAGCGCAGTACCTACTACAAATTCTCCAGGTGGGGTCAACCATCTATAAACCCCAAAAGCTTCAATCCACTCTCTATACGGACTTGGAAATGGCCATAATACACGACTCGCAGCGCCTGTCTTTGCATCGACAACCAACGGAGAAACACAAGCAATCGCCTCTCGTCCCTTGAGGCACTTAGCCATCTCTTCTATGTCCATAGGCTTGATTTCGGCGTCTGGGTTCAGCAACAAAACATCGCACGACTCGTCCTCTAGACGTCTAATGCCCAAATTAGCGCCCGCTGCAAAACCCAAATTTCTCCCCGGATCCACATAGCGAGCACCGTATTGAACTGCCAGTGCCCGGCACCGCTCGGAGGAGCCGTTGTCAACAATCAATACTGGGAATCTGCCTTCTAGGCAACGAAGACAACGCTCTAAATACTGCTCCGGGCCATATGCCACGATGACAACGCTAATCGACATGTGACCCAGCAGCTACTTCCTGATAGAGCTCATGGTACTTATCTGCAACCGCCTCCCAAGAGTACGCATGCGATCTCTGCAGACCAGCTTCGCGCAGTTCTTGCCACAACCCCGGTTGCTCTAACAACTCTAACAACGCGGAACGCAAAGCTATCGGATCCCCGGGAGGAACCAACAGGCCGGCACTTCCGATCACCTCTGGTAAAGCTCCAGAATCACTTGCAACCACCGGTACGCCGCTTGCCATCGCCTCAACGGCCACGCGACAAAACTGCTCCAACCACCGCCTCGATGGTAATGATGGCACCACGACCACATCCCACCTTCTATATATATTCGGTAGATCGGCGTTGCTATGATAACCAAGAAACTTCACTCTCGCGCCTATATTTGCCCTCTCTACCTGCTTCCTCAGGTTATCTTCCTCCGGACCTGCACCCACGATTTCAAGGTGCAAGCGATTATCTGGAGCCACTGCCTCAATCAATACATGGACACCTTTGTGTCGCTCAAGCCTACCTACAAACCCGACTTTGAATGGTGATACCGGCGCGCTCCTATGTAGTGCGCTGAACGAATTGATATTAACACCTAACGGTATCGTCTTCGCTACTCCACGCAATCCCTTAAGTTTTACTATTTCCGCAGCACCATCATTGCAGGTGTGCACAGCACTACACCTTTTTAGCAAAAGACGCTCAATCATCCTAAACGGTACCGGATAGAGTTTTAGGATATTTTGAGCTGAATAGAGAAGAAATGGAGCTCTAATACGGCTGATCTTCATTATCAGCCATACCTCAAATGCAGCTAGCGAACATGGCTCTTCATGTATGTCCACAATGTGCCATTTGCGATCCATCCTAAAATATTTCCAAAGACCAATAGGATTGAAAATGAAAAGATTAGGATGCTTACCAAGCGTACTTATCGCACTCACAAACTCATCTGAGTCCGCCTGGAATGCTACTATTGCGCCACCCTCATTCCATCTTTCCGCCGAGATTAGCCTAACTTCCAGACCCTTACCTATGAGTAATCGTTCGCGTTCTCTCCATGATGATACGACCGCACTATGAGAAATTCTAAGGATTCGCATTCCCTTATCTACAGTCCTTATCTATCTTTGAACCCTCACATGTAGCTACAAGAGAGATCTTCTCCGTTGCGATGTGGACCTCCCAAGTCAATTGCCTAACAGAATACTTCCGGATCTCCAGAGGTCGCGAACATAATTATATTTTCGTATGCAACAAACCCCTTGACATTTGGCATTCCCGGCATCGAAATATAGCTCCGATTCGAAATGCGGCACCCCGGACTACCCTACGGCGACCGCCCGACCCCTGGCTGGCCGGGAACGCCGGTGTCCACTGCGCCGCATGTGCCACTCCTCCGATTACCGAACAACGTTTCTCGAAAAATCTCATACTATTGGCGCCTAATCTAGCTCGTTAGTACAGACATCCTCCTTTTGTATGCCAATGAAAGCCAGACCTGGCCCTTTTGCACGCCGCCGTATCCCCAATATTTGAAAGCCATGCGCTTCGGAGGGGACCGGGACGGCGTTCTCGCGCCAGCCTGTAACAAAGTTTCCCGCTATTTGCACTTCGCCACGCCGCAGCCCGAGTTATGCCCAAACTGCGGGTGATCCGGATTGTTTAGCTATCCCCCATGAGAGTTGGTGTTCTCGTCGTCAGAGCCAGGCCTTGGGAACTCGATCGGCTGGGCCATCAGTGTGGGCTCGGGAGCAGGTCCTTCTGGAGTGGATCCTCCAGGCCCCGGTTCGGAATATGCCTTCGGCATCGATAGAAACCTCGACTTTAGAGGTGAGAGCCTCCTTGGTGCACTCTTCGGCAACCTGAATATCTCGAGCTTCTTGGCGTCTTGGGTCTGACAGAAGGAGAAGTCCATGGCCGAGACCACGTCGGTCGGATCGACAAGGCCGCCCGAAGGGCCAGCCAATACCCGGGAGAGGCCTTTTTTATCCTTCAGCATCTTCAGATCTTCTGGCACATAGACCACAGGTAATAGAGATCACTTGGGGCTTACCCGAAGCAAGCCAGCCCGCTTTGCCTCCAGAGTGGAACTCGCCAGGCCCAGCGGGCCCGAAGGCGAAAAGGTCCAGAGACAGCCTCGCAGTCGTCCCAAGACGGAATGGGAAGGGAAACGCTGGGTAGATCGCGGCTGATCGGCCACCAGACACGCCCGGCGTTTGGTCACGCCGAAGTGCGCTACGGAGCTCGAGCCGCCCAGCATCACGTCCGAGTCTGCGGCCGGATCCGTTTGCAGCGACGCTAACAAGCCACCCTCGCTATGGTGAGCTATGTCAAAGCCCTCGTGCTCGGCCTGGAGTGCATATCACGATAGGGCGAGATCCCTTCCATTCGTAGCAGACTGTGCATGCTGGCACGTTCTTATCCACACCCCACCTAGGCCGGGAGGAACACATTGGCCTTTTGTGCGGGCCGTATAATGAGGCCTGTTTGTATAGTGTGCTCTGAAATCTACAATGGCTTAGTAATCAATAGAACACCCACGACATCCTACTACCAGTCAGATATGTTCAATAACCTCTTGCCTGTTGATCCCGTGGCCTTCATCTCACTCCGATAAAGAGCATCGGTACGGACGATGCTCCAATAATGACATGATACGAGACTTTGGTATTTATATTGGCAACCGTAACATAGGCTATTGTCTTGCTCTGCCACAACACTGACGTTGTAGACAGGCCCCCCGTGCCCGCAGTCAGAATGTCTGGAGTCGGAGCGGGTGAGTTCCGAATCACGCTCTTCAGGGCACCTTTCCCCTCAGGATTATTAGGACTGGTTGTCGTAGTGGTCACAAAAGAATCAGGCTGTGATCCAGACGACACGCCAGAAGCAGACACTCCTCCAGTTCCGACAAAGGTCCCTGTACCAGATCCTGCCGGTGACCCCTGACTCCGTGGAACCGTCGTGGTCGTCATCGTTGAAATAGTCGTAGAAGTGCTAGAGGTACTACTTCCACCTTGAGCCGAACCCCCTAGCCCAAGGGTCGTTGTTGTAGTGTTGGTCGAGACGGAGGAAGCTTGAGTAGTACTAGTAGTAGTGCTTGAAGTAGGAGTTGGACCACTATTCTCGACGAGTTGAACCAACGAAACTTCCGGGCTGTTCAGTGGCGGCCCTGGCAACTGACTTCCCTGTAGCTGTCCCTGATCAGCCGAGCCACCATAGACCTCCACCTGGCGGATCAATGCGGGGACCACGGCATCGGGCGACAAGTACCACGGTACTGCGCCCCCAGCCTCTCCGGCATCGTTGACTTCCTCGATCTGGACCTTCACAGCCTGAGCCTGAATGGGACTGAAATCTATTTCTTCAGCATGCTCGTAGTATTCGCCGCTGACCGAGGCAACCTCAACCCAGTTGCCCTGCGAATCTTCGACATCTATTTGGTAGTCCCGCAGTTCAGGCTCAACGCTCCCCTCGGAAGCAGTAACAACTACGACTCGATCTATTGTCGCCGTTGTCGGAAGCTCAATCTGAAACCACGGTTGCGAGTCTCCTCCGGCAGACTCCCAGTAGTTGTAGCCAGTTGGATTTCCATCAACGGGGTTGGCAAGCGAGCCACCGCCGGTCGAGGAAGCCGACGTCTGCGCGCCAAGGGCCAAATCGGGTCCGTAAGAAACCGGGGCACCAACAATCAGCCGATCGGTAGCCGGGTACAAGACCCAAACTACGGAAGAGGACAAATAGAGGGGGCTCGGCACACCAGAGTCAAGCGTAAAGCTATTCGAAGCCCCATATTGATCTGTCACAGTTATTGGAACTTGCCCCTCGGACGGAGAGGTAATCGTCACCGATGCCGTGGTCGCCAGACCATCCGTCCATATGGCTGCCAGGTTGTGATCTCCTCCCGGAGTAGGTCCGAACAGCGCTTCATAGGTCTGTGGAATCACTGGCGCTTGGCCTGACGTCAGCCCGCTCGTCGAATCAATCGGCATCCCGAGGTACGGTCGTCCTGAGAGCTGATTTGCAGTCTCCATCGCAGCCAGTGCCGACGGTTTGACGAACTCGCCTCCTGGACCACCTACCTGTAGAAGG
>OGCG01001151.1_pt1 | contig 13700 bp, 21 predicted proteins | sample 1570061 | NCBI WGS metagenome assembly OGCG01 (sample SAMN06268698, study PRJEB24515) | hot springs metagenome | isolation source: Joseph's Coat, Yellowstone National Park, Washington, USA | place: USA:Joseph's Coat, Yellowstone National Park, Washington, USA
AGGTATATGGCCACATTGTCCACAACTCTTATGATGCCATAATTTATTTGTAGGTATGACCTTTGGAGTGCCATTTAGCGATTGCATCTTAACTGGGTCGTTATAAGGCTTTATATGGTGAACTATTATTTCTCCTTCATCCTCTAATTTGTATAATTCTTCCTTAACATGTTGTAACCCGTGAGGTGTACTATACCTATAAATAATCCTTTGATAAACTTCGTTCCAGTCAGTAGTATCTGCCATAGGGAAGGCGTCTTTTATCCCTTCCTGAATCTTTTTATCTACTTGTTCACTCATGTGTATAACCCTATATATATGTAGGTTTTTTTGGCATAAAAACTTTACTTATTAAAGAAGCTATTTAATTATTTAAAAAATTACAAAAATTTTTGAATTCTCAAAAAAAAGTTAATTTATAAGTCTAACCAACTATCTGGCAATTCGTCTTCTTTAAGTTCTCCTTTCTGCCATTTTTCCTTGATTTCTTCTAGTTGGGCTTTTCTATCTTCATAGATATCCATTATCATGTCATAAAGATCTGGATCTACTCCTTTTATAGAATCCATAACTCCAGATTCTATCATTATTGTCATCATTTCTACAGAGGTCTGTAGAGAAGGATGCCAACCTACATCAGTTCTCTGCATTAAATCTACTGGGATAGCTTTCCTATACACGTCCATATTTTTAGATTCTTCTACTGCTTGAGGACCCCAATCTGGAAATGCTTCTGGTTGTATCATATCTGGCGTTACTTGATTGCCAAGTGTCATTACAGTATAAAGCACTCTTCTATAAGGTGCTAATATTTCCTTAGCAGATGGAAGAGCGAACTGCACAGCGTATTCTCTCAATAACATTATTAACCCAGCAATTTCATTATTGAATGGACATCTCATAGAACAAGTATAGCACTGCACACATGCCCAAACTTTCTTATTTGTGAATTCCCATATTTTGTCTGCTTCATCCCTCATCATATACTGAATCATTTCTCTTGGTCCAAAATCATAGAACTTTGCTGCGGGGCAACCAGAAGTACAAACACCGCAGTTAAGACAACCTCTTAAATCTTCATTAAATCTGAAATCCGACTTAACTGCTTTCCAGAACTTTTCTGCTATTTCTTTATCCTCTGGCTTTAAAGAATCTAAATTTCTTATTTCTTCTGGTAAAGCTCCTTGCTCAGCGTAGGCCATATCAAGAAATCTTGGATCATCAGGAAGTTGCAATACTTTACTCTGAGACATTTCTATTACCAGATTTATGTTAGAAGAAGGAACTTATAAATTTTATTAAAAAATATCTTAAATAAAATAAGTTAGCATGAGTTAATTATTTAACTCTCTTAATGAGTATTCTTGTTATTCCGCCTTGCTGTTGTATATCTAGTATTTGTTGACCAGTCCTTCTTGCCCATGCTTCTATATCTGGCTTTGCTGCAGGATCTGTAGCTAAAACTTCTAGAACTTCCCCTACATTTATTTGCTTTATACCTTTAGCTGTTTCCATAACTGGACCAGGACAATACATTCCCTTTAGATCTAATGTTTTTGCAATTTTAGTTTCTTGACTCATCTTCTTCACCTCAGATAAATAATGTAATTCCTCCTTCTGCTCTATCTAAAAATGTCGCCACGCCTGCTACATCATCTACAAAGTCAGCCAGATCTTCTTTTTTAATTCCGAAGAATTCCATCGTAGTAGAACACGCTATAACTTTAACTTCGCCTACTTCTTTTGCTTGTTGTATTAGTTGAACCCAACTTGGAAATTTCATTTCTTGCATTCTTTGCATCATAACAGAACCGAATTGTTCATAATTCTTATCAATAGGTTGCATTTGTTCAAGTGATTTCTTAGTTATTGAATTTAATCCCCAAAACGTGAAGAATAGATTAACTTCATATCCAGAAGCAGCAGCTCCACTAGCTAGTATTCCAACTGGCATTAGTTTATCTATAGTTCCAGAAAATACGATTATGGATAGTTTCTTGTTACTGGACACTTTTTCACCAAAATCTACTTTCTCTTAAAAATATTTAAGCTTTATGCTATTCCTTAATTATTTAAAAAAAGTTAAAAAAAGATCAAGATCTTAGGTAAATATTTTTGATAAAAAATATAAGTAAGCTAAATAAATATAATGTTGATGAGAAATGTCCCAAACTACAGCTGAATCTCAAGAAAGTGAGCAAAAAAAGAAAATATTAATAGTAGTAACACATGGACCGGAGGATCTAGATAGAACTTATGCTCCATTATTTATGGCTTCTATTTCCGCTTCTATGGAATATGAAACTTCAGTATTCTTCATGATAAAGGGACCATTATTACTTTCCAAAAAATGGCAAGAAGATGAAAGAAAGAAAGGAGGAAATCCATTCATACACTTCTTCGATATGGCAAAAGACAACGGAGTTAAAATGTATGTCTGCGTGCAAAGTCTTAAAGATATGTGCCATATGAATGAAACAGATGTAGTAGACGGAATAGAACTAGTAGGAGGATCAACACTAATAGACTTAACTTTAGATGCTGATAGAACATTATTCTTCTGATTGGCATGCATTATGATGTTGTAGTGCTTGGCGGAGGATCGGCTGGATATGTTGCAGGTAGTATATTAGCTCGTAATAATCTAAAAGTAGCTGTAATAGAGAAAAAAGCATTCGGAGGAGTATGCGTTAACTCTGGATGTGTCCCTAGCATTTTTTTATCAGATATTTCTTTTCTTTTTTCTAGATTAGAAGAGTTAGGAAATTATAAAGGACTAAATATTTCGATATCTAAGGATAATTTCTTTAAAAAGAGAGACGAAATAATAAATTATCTTTCAGATGCAGGAAGGAAATTAATAGAAGACGCTGGAGGAGATACTTTTATAGGAGAAGGAAAAATCAATGGAGATAAAGAAATAGAAGTAAATGGTGAAAAAATAGGATTTGAAAAGCTAATTATTGCTACTGGATCTTCTTCTGTACCCCCGCAAATAGATGGAATAGATTACGCAATAAGTGAGGACGAAGCTGTAAATCTTCATGAGATACCTTCAAGTATGGTAGTAATAGGTGGAGGATATGCAGGAACAGAGATAGCCCAAATATTTGCTAGACTTGGTAGTAATGTAACGCTAATAACTAGAGGTAAGATACTTAAGGAAATAACTGAAGATGCTAGAAATATTTTACTAGACAGTTTTGATTGGGATAATATTCAGATTTATGAGAATACTGAGATAAAACATATAAAAGATGAAAAAGTGATTACTAATAAAGGAGAATTTAAAGGAGAAATAATTGTTTATGCTACTGGAAGAAAACCTAATTTTCCTTATGGTTTAGAGTTACTTGGGGTCAAATCTTTTTCAAATGGTATAGAGGTTAATAATAACATGGAGACTGATAATCCAAGAGTACATGCTATAGGAGACGTTATTGATAAAGAAAAAAAAGTTGCACATGCTGCAATGTCTGAAGGAATGATTGCAGCTTTAGACATATTGGGGATAAAGGAAACTATAGATTACAATTCAATCCCACAAGTAATTTACACTGATCCTCAAATTGGTATTGTAGGAAATATCAGCGATGTATCAAAAATAAATAAGTTCCCCATAACAGCTACTACCAGAGCTACAATAAGTGGATTTAGAGAAGGATATGCTAAAATAGGTATAGATAATTCTGGAAAAATAGTATATGGCGAAATAGTATCGAATATAGCAGAGGAATTAATAAATATATTATCCTTAGCAATAAGAGAAAAAATGAATATAAAAGATTTAATTTTTTCGTCTTTTATTCACCCATCACTTTCTGAAGCAATTATTAATTGTGCGAGAAGTTTCTATAATTTAGATGTAGATAGATTTAAGGGTATGAAAAATGAGTCTTGAAGATTATATAAATAAAAAAGGATTTAGCATTAAAAAAGAAGAAGATAGACTTAGGATTAATATGGGAGATTATGAATTTTATATTGATAACCTTTCCATAATCTTTCCAGTTCCTTTACCTACTGGAAACGAAAGCCTTGATGATTTAGTGAACATGGGAATAAAATATGCTAGAGCTTCTAGATTAGTTCAAGGTCTTGGATCTCCTGTTGAGTATACAATTAATGGCTCAGAATTGGATATAATAAAAAAATTTAATAATAGAGAAGATCTTGAAAGAAAGCTAATCAAATCTATGGAAGGAATAGAGAGCTTGAGGTATTTCTTATGAGTTATGAGCAAATTATTAGGCAATATCTTACTGCAATTCATGAAATAACTTTAGAGTATTGTGATGCAGATGATTTTATATCATATTTTCTTGACGGTAATATAGAATTAAGGAAAATAGAATGCAAAAAACCTTTAATAATAGTTAGAAAAAATGACAGAATTTTCTTCTCTTACTATGGTATTCCTGAAATAAATGAATTATGGCCATTTCTAAACGCTCTTGTACGAATATCTAATAATAAAGTTCAGTTAGAGCCTTCAGAAAGAGATATAGCGGTAACAATTTCTGGAAATATAAAGTTATTTGTAACTCCAGACTGTACAAAATGTCCAATAGCTGCAGAACTATTATATCAATTACCAATCATAAATGAAAAGATAAGTCTTGAAATCATAGATATTACAACTTACGCTGAACTTGGAGAAAAATATAGAGTACTAAGTGTACCTAAAATAGTTCTAAACGATAAGATAGAGTTGCCAGGTAGTTTTCCTCCAAATATATTATTAAAAATGTTAGCCAAGTCTTCAAATAAGGATAACGCTAATGCCTAATTTTTCAGCTTCCTCTTTTATTTTCGTGTCACTTGCTATGAGTGTAGCTTTTAAATCTCTAGCTACTAGGATAGCCTCAGACTCAGTAATTGAAAGGTTAGAAACTTGATAAGGTTTATGAGAATATGCCATGACTTTTATTCCTAAATCTAATATTTTATCTATATTAATATTATTAGATAATGCATAACTTACCCCATAAGTTGTTATTATAATTTTATCACTATTGAATTTTTTGATTATTTCATCTATCTTATTAAATGCTGAAGGAGAGATTACTAATATCACAGTGATCCCTCATTATAAAAATTTAAAACGTTAACTCAAAACCTTTTAACGTTCATAAAGGTTATTTAATCTAAAAAATTAAAAGAGTATAAGGGAAATAATATGGCAGAAAATGAAGATCCTTTAGAAACTCTCTTAAAACCAGAGAATTTACAAAAGATAAACAAGCTAGTAGATGCATTACCAACTATTGAAAAACTTACTGATAAATTAGAGGATTTAGATAAAAAAGGAGAATTAGATTTTATGTTAAATTTAACAGATCAAGCTATATCAATAGCAGACGCTATACAAAAAGCCGATTTAATGAATACTATAATTTCTTTTGGCATGGATCAATTACCAAAAATACAAGCATTATGGCCATTAATAGAAAAACTAACAAGTGACAGAGCACTTAACATAATACAGCAAATAGACATAGATTCAACACTATCAGCACTAGAAGCTATGACTCCTATAATGAAGAAATTAACAAGTGACAGAACAGTGAAATTAATTCAACAAGTTGATGTAGAAGGATTACTATCAGCTACTGAATCTGCAATGCCTATGATAAAGAAACTAACCGATGAAAAAACTGTAAAAATTATTTCACAGTTAGATTTTGATTCGATGATAACAATGATGGAGAAGTTTGCTGAACTTCAGAGAAATGGGACAATGGATAGAATGATGAAATTAATAGACGTAATGTCAGATCCTCAATTAGTAGATACAATGGTCACTATGATGGAGAAGTTTAGCAAAGCCTTAAAAATATGGACAAACGATTTGCCTAACGTTAAACCTGTAGGTACTATGGGATTATTAAGAATAACCTCAGATAAGGATTCTGCATATGCGCTTGGAATGATGACATCATTACTAAAAGCTACTGGGAAAGCCTTCAGAGAGTAAGGAAACTAGTCTTTTAACATATTTTGTTTTTTCTATATCTTCAGTATCTTTCTCTATTTTTTCTCTAATACCTTTTAATCCTCTCACAAATTCTCGCATGCATAATGCAGAATAATTACCGTATCCTCCTCCTCCGTATGAAATAACTTTGGAATGAAGCTCTTTAGATATTCTATTTATTCTATATCCGAGAAGATTGAACGAGTTCGTAGTTAAATTTAATGACTTCAAATTATCTTCTTTATGTCCATCTACTCCAGCTAAGACTATAATATATGTTGGGTTAAATTCACTAACTTTATCTAAAATTCTTAATGCTTCGTAAAAACTGTCGTCTGCCGAACCTAATGGCATAGCAATATTATAATTAAGACCTTTGCCTTCTCCTAATCCTCTCTCGCTATAATGTCCAGTACCAGGGAAAAATTTTCCGTCATACGCGAATATATTAATTTTTAATATAGATTTATTATAAAATAGATATTGTAATCCGTTTCCATGATGAGCGTCTACATCTACTATGGCTATTCTTTCTCCTTTTTCTAAAAGTATTTTTGTAGCTATTCCAATGTCGTTTACTGGACAGAAGCCCATAGCTTGATTAGGTAAAGCATGATGAAACCCTCCAAGTGGTATATATATTTTATCAAAAAAATTGGAGTATTTTATTGCTGTTATACTAGATCCTACTATCAATAAGATATCGTTAAACATTCCAGGGTAATGTGTCGTATCCCCAGAATCTAAAAACCCTATATATGGATCTTCACTAGCTTTCTCCAGTTTATTTATATAATCTGTCGTATGAACTAACTCAAGATCTTTTCTAGTAGCTAAATCTGGCTTTACGAATACTATTCCAGGCTCGTCTTTTAGAAGCTCCCAAAATCTCTTAATTCGCTCCTTAGATATATCTCTTATCATAGGATGAGAAAAAGAGATATTAGTAAATCTTTCGTCCCATATAATCGCTAAACTCATATATTATATTTTTGAATTAATAGAATATATATCTTAAATATTCTTATGTTATCTAGAAAACAATATGAAAAATAAATAGATCTACCTTAAATTAAGTCAGTAAAAAGAGATATTGTCGATTATGTATCATGATTTTCACATTGATTAAATAATATCAAATAAAATTATCCCGAGAACCTCTTATTAATAAAAAATAAAAAAACTAATAAAGTTTTTAAATATGATTTCTATATAATTAAATATGGAGTCAATGATAAACGATAAAGAAAAAAAGCATAGCATAAAATGTTGCTATAAGCTAGGTGATACAGATGTTGATTGCCTTTTTAAACTTATGGAATTAAATAGACCTGTTACATCTGTAGAATTAGCAGACATTATGAAATTTAGCAAAACAACAGTAGAAAATAGCTTAAAAAAATTAATAGATGTAGGATTAGTAATAAGAATAAAGCCAGAAGAAAAAAGAATAGGCCGACCAAAATTTGAATATGCTGTTCCAAACAATTTATGGGATAAAATTAAGAAAGACTTAGTAGAATGCGGAAGAAAGATAAGTTCAGCAGCCACTTAAATTTACTTTTTTCATTTTATTTTCTCCCATTTTTTTCTCTAATGTTAATACAAAAGTTTCTCCGTTTTTACTATGTTCAAGTATTTTACAATCCATTAATTCAACAGCTTGTAGTATCATTTCATCGCATTTTGGATCACTAAAGATTATTCTTAATGTACCTTCCTTCATCTGCATTAGTTTTGCTGCAACTTTCAAAAAAGGCTCTGGACATTCTCTTCCAACTAGATTAAGTTCTTCCATATTCTAATGAAAGTCAAAAAATTAAAAAACTTTACTTTAAGTAGAATACATTATGAAAGTCGTATGTCCAGTTTGCAACAAGCTTTTTGAAGCTGAATGTACACCTTATAAAACTGTATACAATGAAATTATGTACTATTTTGATACAGAAATATGTCAAATAGCTTTTTCTAGAGAACCAGAGAGATTTATAGCTAAGTGTGAGAAGAAGTAAGCTCTTTAGGCGTAATCTCTCCAAATAGTTTAGCACAATACTCGAAATCTTTAGATATCTTTTCTGTAAGTGAATTAACATCTAATGGCTTGTATATATATCTTGGCCTACCTCCTTTAGAATTTTGGTCCTTAACTCTCTCAACAAATCCTATTGATATTAATTTATTTACAGATCTATTAATGGAGGCTTTGCTTAGCTTTAATACACTAGCTAGTTCGTCCTCTGTTTTCTCCCCAGAATTTATCAAAGTCTTTAAAACTACAAAATCGGTATCGGACACGTCATAACAGAAGCTTAGAGCTTCTATTAATCCTACTTCTTTCCCTGAAGGAAGTCTTGCTTTTAATTTTTCTACTTCCATGCTTATCTAGCATAATATATGGAAAAAACAAATATATAAATCTTTGCTTATTTTAGCAAAAATCGATTTAATCTATGCCCAGACTCCTTTTCTCATATCTTCCAGTTTAGTAGCTAGAGCTATTTGAAAATACCTAAAAACTTCTAATGTAAATCTTATGGCGTCCTCATCATTCATTGTTGATATTTTATTTTTAAGATCATTCAAGAACCTTGTCATATCATTAAATGTAGAGGTTTTCATATTATATTGAGATAAATCGAGAATTTGAATTATCTGAGATTTTGATTTAGCTTCTTTTAACTTCGAGTAAATTAACAAGACTACTCCTTTCCCAGTTGATCCAAATAGAGCATCTTCTGGATCTCTAAGCCATCTTGCGTACGTAGATGCAATTTTCTTGGCTTCATTCTCAATACTTGCCATAAATTTATTTTTTATAATGAGTATTTAAATAAGCGTGAAAAGCCTATTGCTAATATCTGGTGGCCTAGACTCGTCTAGCGCGGCATATTACTATAAGGATAAAGACTACGACTGTCTTTATGTAAATTATGGCCAAAAATCTGCATCAATGCAATATAAATATGCCAAACTAAATTGTGAAAATCTAAATAAAAAGTTAATATATGTGAATATACGAGAGCTTGGTAAAGCTTTCTATTCGGATAACTGGTTAAGACCACATGAACCTATTAGTCATAGGAACATTATACTCCTTAGCATAGCATTAACATTTGCTAAAGAAAAAGGTTACGACGAGGTAATATTTTCTACCGTAAGCGATGAGTGTATATATGAAACTAACAAGCCAGAAATTCTTAAAGAATTTAAAAATCTAGGAGAAACGCTGGGTATACATGTCATAATGCCGTTCCTAAATCTAAGTAAAGCGATGGTTCTTAAAATAGGCGTATCAAAAGGTTTAGATCCTGTTAATACGTATTCATGTCTTCTTGGCGGAAAATATCATTGCGGAAAATGTAGGCAATGCGAGTTAAGGAAAATGGCATTTAAAGAAGCTAAATTAGAAGACCCTACTAGATATCTTTTCTAGATAATGACTAATTGAGCAAAAAATTTTCTTACTCATTCTGATTTTTGTTATTAAAGTTAATAAATAAGGATGATTTATTATTTATTCGTATTTTTACTTATAATCTTAGTATAATCATTTTTAATCTCACGATACAATATCAAAGCCAATATGCTATAATACATTCCTATTATTTCTAAACCTATTACGAAGCCTAGAGTTAAAATAATAAAATTATCACCAAATGGAATTAGTGTAATGGCTAACATTAGCATTGATGAAAGTACCATGTACTTAATATCATTACAGTAGCTTATCATTTTATTGGATTTCTCTTCAAAGTTCTCTAATAAATATATAGAATTGCTTAAAATTCTTACATCAGCACTAATTTTCTTTATTTTATCTTCCATGAATCTCATAAATTGTTTATCCTTAATATCTAATGTAGATCCTATAATTCCTTGTTCAACTATCTCATCTGAGGCTATGAAATCAACAATAGACTTGAATGTATTTAATAAAAGTAATTGCTTTATAGTGTCCTTATTTATCTTCAAATTAGAAACTTTCCTATTAAGTAGATAATAAATTGTTACAAATTCGATCAGAAATAATGCATCAAATGTTTGCACTATACCAATTTGACCCATTAAGATAATTCTTTAGATACTGAATTAAAAAGCTCTGCTATTTCTACTTCTAGCTCCCTAAGTTTCCTAAGTCTTTGTAATATATTCTTTCCTTTTTCTGTAACAACATATCTGCCGTCTACGTAATCTATTAATCCTTTATTTTTTAATATATTTATATACTTTTCCGTAATAGTATTACTCAAATTAGCATTTTTCATTATTCCTGACTTACTGCCCATTCCTTCGTCAATTACCTCTAACATATCAACTATAATGTCGATCTGGTCTCTCTTCGATTTCATATGTTTAATATTTGCACGTGTCTATATAAATTTATTTTTTAACATTGTTTAATGTCATCTTTATAATTTCAGCCTCTTTTTCTCCTTTAAACTTAGATACTAACAATAAAAATTTTTCAAGTTCTTCCTGAGACATATTATTATTTAATAGAGATAAAGTCTTAGAGAAAAATTCCTTATTTAAGATTTCAATTAACTCCAAATAATCTGGTATAGTAACTTCTGGCTTGTCTTTAATTAAAGTAAAAAGACCTATAGAAATTAAATTTAAACCTTCTTGTGTTAATTTAGTTAGTTCTTCCAATTGTACTTTCCTATCTTGCTTACTTAATTCTTCAGACCTTTTTTTTACATTTTCCAAAAATTTTGTTATCTTATATTTCTGCATTTCCAGGGCTATCAATGAATTTCTAACTTCATTACTAGCTATATATCTAATTTCTGTACCATCTCTCAAAATATTTATATACTCAGAAAAATATAGATTTTCCAAGATATTACTTAGAGAAGAATCGGAAATAATGTAAGAAAATGAGTTTTTAATTTCTTGTAATGTTAAACCTGCAGGACCTCCTTGAGCTATTAACTCCAATACTAGTCTTTTCTTTTTATTAAGGAATCTCATTATCGATAAATATTAACTTGAGTATAATAAGATCACCTAGATGATAAGTGCTCCAGGGAAGGTTCTTTGGATTGGAAGCTATGCAGTAGTTTTTGGAGGAATTTCTCATGTAATATCTATAAATAAAAGAGTTAGATGCGAGGTTATTGATTCTGAAAGAACGTTTTTTGAAACATCGTATGGAAATTACTATGAAAATGGAAACGAACTTATATCTAGCGTAAAAAAAGTCATTGTAGAAAAGTTTGGCTTTTTCCCAAAAGTTCATGTGAAACTTATAAATGATAAGGATTTTGAGATTAATAATAAAAAGACTGGATTAGGAAGTTCATCAGCTGCTACTGTAGCATTGACTGCATGTATATATCATAAAATTACAAATAAGTTAGATTTAGACGAAATACACAAGTTAGCACAAAAAGCTAATTTTATAAGACAAAAAGGAATCGGTAGTGGATTTGATATAGCTTCAGCAGTGTACGGAAGTATAATATATAAAAGATTTACTGATATAAATAAAATGGATTTTTATTATGAGAAATTAAAAATAGGGAAATATATGATGGTTCTAGGTTTTACCGGAAGAAGTTCTAATACTGTTGATTTAGTTAAAGAGTTCGTTAAGAAGGAAAAAGATCCTAGATTCAAAGAAGTTATAGATGAGCTAAACATTGAAAATGAAACTGCTATAAAATTGTTAAAACTTGGCAAAATAGATGAGGCATGTGTCCATGTTGATTTGGCATGGAACTTTTTAAATTTTATAGCAGAAGATATTATTGGAATAAAATTACAATCCAGACAGGATAAGGAATTGATTAGTATAGCAAAAAGAGAAGGAGCATGGACGTCTATAATGCCAGGAGCTGGAGGGGGTGATATAATATTTGCTATTGGCGATAATTTAGATAATGTTAAAAAGGCATGGGAAATCAAAGGTATAAAAATAATAGAAATAGCAGAAGACGAGGGTCTAAAAATTGATTCTTGAAGGAGAAGCAATAGCGCCATCAAATATAGCCATAGTAAAATACTGGGGTAAAAGAAATTCTGAGCTTAATTTACCTTTAAATTCCTCAATTTCAATATCATTGGATGGAATATATGCAAAAACAAAGGTAGTCTTTGATAGTAATTTTAATGAGGATAAAATAATAATAAATGGAAAAGAATTAGGAATAAAGGAAAAACAAGATTATGCAACAAAAGTTCTTAACATATTTAGAAACATATATGGAAAAAAAATTTATGCGCTTGTTAATTCAACAACGAATTTTCCGGAATCTTCCGGTCTAGCGTCTTCTGCAGCTGGCATAGCAGCCTTAGTATATGCCGCAAATAGTGCCCTTAATTTAAATCTGACTCAAAAGGATCTATCCATAATAGCTAGAATTGGTTCAGGAAGTGCATGTAGAAGTACAGTTGGTGGATTTGCATTTTGGGAAAAAGGAGTTAAAGATTCTGGTGAAGATTCTTTCTGTTATCAGATTTTCCCTGAAAATTATTGGGAAGATTTAGTGGACATAATAGCAATAATTAGCACTCAAAAAAAGAAAATTTCCTCTAGGTTAGGAATGCAAACAAGCGTAAATTCTTCTACCCTAATGAAGTGTAGACTAGAATTTATAGAAAGAACAATTCCAGAGGTTATTAATAGTATAAAAGAGAAAAACGAGAAAAAATTCTTTGAACTAACTATGAGGCACAGCAATAGTATGCATGCAGTAATTCTGGATTCCTGGCCTTCTTTTTTTTATCTTAATGACAAAGATCTGGAAATAATGAGATGGATACAGGATTATGGGAAAGCCGCATATACATTTGATGCAGGACAAAATGCACATATTATTACTTTACAACAATACGCTGACGTAGTTCTAGATTTCCTTAAGAGTATAAATGTTGAAAAAATCATAGTATCAAAAGTAGGTCATGGGCCAATAGTATTACATGATTGAAGTTTTTTAATATATTTTTCTGCCTTATTTTTTTCAGAGTAATGGAAACCTATTATTGCCTTTTTTATCTCCTTTAAAGATCTGGCAATTAAAGATATCGAAGTTAATTTATTTACTTCGTTTCCATCAAATACAAAAACTGCGTCATCTTTCTCTTCATAATATGGAACATCATTAAACTCGTGATAAATAAAAAGTCCATTAGATTCTCTCATGTCTTTATATAGTTCTTGTTTTAAATTACTGAACTCATCAAAACATTGGCCTATAATATCTTTCTTAACTCTCATAAAACCTTTTCTAAATAAAATAGCATCTCTAAATTTATTATTAATATCATATAAATTGGAAATTATGAAATAGTCTGTAAATTTCTTAAAGTCCTCTTCACTGTCTGGAATACTTATGCCTTTTTCCAAAATTTTTACAATAGCATGAGATATTATGGCATTATATAATCCTACTACACTATGAAAATAAACGTTTTCATACATATACATTCTAGACAATAGGAATTGCTCTACTATCGGAACAGCTTTACTCAAAATGGCTATTTTACCATCTATAAATACTAAGAATCTTTTTAGTCTTTCTACATCGAATTCACCGTAACTTACGCCAGCATAATAAGAGTCACGTAATAGATAATCTCCCCTATCTGCATCAACAAAGTTTGAAATTATTAACGTAGCAAATTTCTCTTCTTTCGTCTCAGGAGTTTCGTTCATAACTTTTTGCAAAAATTTTACTGGATCACTAACAGATTCTGAGAAATTGTTATCAATCAAATC
>OGCG01001153.1_pt1 | contig 13693 bp, 14 predicted proteins | sample 1570061 | NCBI WGS metagenome assembly OGCG01 (sample SAMN06268698, study PRJEB24515) | hot springs metagenome | isolation source: Joseph's Coat, Yellowstone National Park, Washington, USA | place: USA:Joseph's Coat, Yellowstone National Park, Washington, USA
ATGGCTTCTTGAAATGCTTGCGTGGAATTAGTTCCCGGTGGTACATAAAAATCAACATCTGGATCAAGGTGATCAGAGATTATTATTGACATTCAACAACGTATTTGCTAAAGCGAGCTATGAGTTTTTTATATTTACAAAGCAGAATTTCTAAGAATAAAGCCTCATTGATGAACTGAAACGAGCCTCGATCCCGGTAGTGCTTATACGTTAACTGTGAGGAAAAGATTAAAAGACATTATACGTTTTAAGAAAATCTTTAGTATATGAAAGAAGAACTAGACCAATTTACGTTATAAAAAAGGATTGAAATAGTTTTAACTCATTAGAAACCCGGATTAAATTTTACTACAGTCCTTACCATCTGACCATTAGATAAATATAATAAGACGTTGTAAGTGTTACCGGGTACTAGATTTATAAGTTGAGGAAATCTTATAGTGACTTCATTTTGTCCTTGATTTAAGGTGCTTGGATATACTTGAGTAGTATACATAGTGGAGTTCTCAATTGAAGCGTTAGTTATTGATAAACCGTATCTATTCACCATAAGGGTTACTTTGGCTTCACCGTTCTGGTTAATTTGACCTATCCCTATCTGATATACATCAGTACTTGCAGGGAATACATTTGGAACAGGTTGCGAGCCATACGCTGGCTGGGGATTATATGGTGGGTACTGGGAGGTTCCGGTAGGTGGGTAAGTTGAAGGCGGATACCCACTACTCGGTCCATAAGTTAGTCTTCTCACTATATCGTCTATGCTTATATATGTTAATATCCAGCCTACAAAGGAAATACCTGGTATAATTATTAAGATTCCGCCGATCTTCATCATATCACTAGAATAAACCCCTCCTAAGTTGAATATTGTAATACCTATTAGCAAGTAACCTATGAAAGTGACTATTGCACCTAGTAATGCTAAAACCCCTCCTATAGCAGCTAACGCGAAGCCGCCTCCTACACCAGCTAACGATAAGCTACCCGCACTAAATATAGAAGCAATTACACCTACAATGGCCAATAAACCCCCTATAAACGATATCAGTATTCCGAAGGGCAGTATTTTTAACCCAGTGAAACCGTAATTAACATCTTTTCCAGTCATAGCAAACGATTGGAATGCTGTTCTCAGTTTAGGAATTCCAATTATAAATAGTAATACTAAACTAACTATGGAAACTATTGCACCAACATTTACAAAAAGTCCTATGTATCCTAAAAGCGTGATAATGATAAACCACAAAGATGCGTCCTTTAATTGCTGCAGTGCAATAACATCGTTTGATCCATAATATGAAGAGGTAGGTAATGGTTTGCTCATATACATGTAATTTCTTTATATCAAAATATAAATCTACTCCTTTATTCTAGTTTAGAAATTAATTTAATATAAAAACTTAGAACTGCTAAAAAGTGTTTTGAGTTTTAAAGCAATGCTATTTACCAAAGGAAAAGTTACGCCACGGGTAAACACTTCAGATCTCTAACATTACAACTGCTCCTCTTCTCGGCATACTCGTCCGTTCTAACCCCCGTGAAACGATATACCTAGTATAAAATATAGTATATAACGACTCCACACTAGGAAATAAGTTAAATATTGTTTGAATAAAGAAATATATTATGGACGAAAAAGAAATAGTTCTTACCGCTTTGGAGCAAGTTGACAAATGGTACGTCCAATTAGCAGGAATAAAAGAAGATACTTTGTTAATAGTGTCAAAGAAACCAGTACCCGAAAAACTAGTGGTAAACGGAAAGGAGTACAATGTCAAATATTACACACCAGAACAATATATCGAGACCATCAAGGTAAATGAAGAGGAATTTAGAAGTTTTCACATATACTATTTCGTGAAGATCTACATGAGAAAAGTCCTAGACCTTCTTACCCAACTGGAAGTAGAGAAGATGAGCCTAAATGAAGACCAACTGAGATAAGGAAAAACGTTTACTTTAAGACAACTCTTTTAGATTTCCCCTCCCATCTAGGTAGACCATTTACGAACTGAATATCTGCATGAACAAAAGCTACAGCTTGAATATCTGCAGCTATCTTCTTTCTCAACTCTTCAGACGGTTTATCCGTTTCAATTAGTACCTCGAACTTAGCAGGTTCCTTAGTAAATACCAACTGGTATTCCTTAATTTCTGGATATTTCATTAATACCTCGTTTATTGCTGTTGGATAAATCTTTACACCCTTGTAAAATACTACGTCATCCACCCTTCCTTTAACGATCCTGATGGTCGGGAAGGGAATATCGTCGTTGCTCTCCTCAAGTCTTGTTATATCCCTAGTCCTATACCTGATCAGGGGCATTCCTTCTCTGGTTAAGTGAGTTAATACCATCTCCCCTTCCTCTCCCTCTCCTACTCTTTCCCCCGTTTCAGGATCAATAATTTCCACGTAAAAGTGATCGGTCCATATGTGCATCTTCTCGTGGTTATCATGAGGGCATTCCTGAGCTACTCCGGGGCCTATGGCCTCGGTTAATCCGTATATCTCTCTCGCCCCACCCCCGTGAGAAGTCAGTGCTAATTCCTTGTCTATACGTGTTAGCATCTCCGTAGTCATAGCTTCAGCCCCTGGTATAGCAATACGTAAATTCAGCTCCTTTTCGGGGTCTATCCCTGCCTCTTTTATCTTCTCAGCTACATACAACTCGTAAGAAGGGGTGCCAGTAATTACAGTGACCTTGAAGTCCTTTAACGACTTTACTAATGCCTCTGTCCTGCCAGTCCCCCAAGGTATAACTTTAGCCCCGACTTTCTGTATTCCAATGTGAAGTCCTATTCCTCCAGTGAACAAACCGTAACCGTAGATATTGGCAACAACGTCATTTTTAGTAACTCCTGCAGCTCTTAACGACCTAGCGACCAAACTAGCCCATAACTCAATATCAGAAGATGTGTAAGCTCCTACCGTAGGTACACCGGTGGTTCCACTTGTCATATGCCATCCTACTAATTCTTCTAAAGGCACTGTTAGGAAATCTCCTCCATATGGATAAGCACTTCTCCTCAAATCGTCTTTAGTAGTAAAAGGCATCTTTACTAGGTCGTCTGGAGTCTTCAAATCGTCTGGTGTTAGCCCTCTCTCTTTCATCACCCTATGGTAATACGGGCTCTTCTCGTACACCCGTTTTATCATTCTTCTAAACCTGAAATTTTGTATTTCTTTTATCTCTTCCTTACTTAAAGCTCGGGGATCGGTTTCGTCATACGAGATCATGTTTTCACCTCACATAAAACCCGATGCCCGTCAGAAGTGAGGCTTACTTTAGCCCCCACCTTCGGAGCCCCTATTACCCAGCACATCAAATAAACCCCTTTTTCAGTCTTAGCAATACCAATTGTGTATCTGTCAAAGTTTTCAAAGCCCTGAGGTTTTTGTTCAACAACACTGTAAGTCATCAGTTCCCCAGATTTACCAACATCTACCCACTCCATATCTGAAACCATACATTTAGGACAGTCCCTTTGAGGAGGGAAATACAAAGTTCCGCACTTTTTACACCTAGTACCCAAAACCTCTCCTCTCTTAAGCCCCTCCCAGAACGGCTTATACAACTCTTCGGCAGGTAAGGTATATTTCATAATAAGAGGTATCCCGTCCATGACTCTCACCTACTGTAAATTCCAACGAAAGCGTAATGTCCCGTACCTCCGACGTTATGAGTTAAAGCTACGTAGTTCTTAAAGGAATGTTGAACGGGTCCTGCCTCTTCCCTCAACTGCTTAACTACCTCATACACCATTGCAACACCAGTAGCACCCAAGGGATGACCCTTAGCTTTCAATCCTCCGAACAAGTTAACCGCAACTTTACCATCCTTCTCAGTCTGTCCTTCCCTTAGAAGAACAGCTCCCTTCCCCTTTTCTACGAATCCCAAATCTTCATATGCCATAATCTCGGCAATTGTGAAACAGTCGTGAACCGTGGCGTATTCTATATCGTGAGGAGTATAACCGCTCATCTTATACGACATGTAAGCAGCGTCCTTAGCTGCCTTAAGCCCTACCCATTCACCCCTAGCTGCTATATAAGAAGTATCACTACTGTAACCCATTCCCCTTACCCATATAGGTGTGTCGATTTTCAATTCCCTTATTCTCTCTTCTGAGGCTATTATTGCAGCCGCTGCACCATCGCTTATTGGAGATGAGTCCAAAAGCTTTATGGGCCATGAAATAACCCTAGACTTCAGGACATCCTCAACGGTTATTCTGTTACGGAAATGGGCTTTTTCATTATAAGACGCGTACTTGTGAGCCTTCACGGCAGCTAAAGCCATATCTTCCTCAGTAGTCCCGAAAAGAGCCATATGCCTAGTCGCATACAAGGCATAGTACGTCGGGAATGTAGTACCGTACATATGGAATTCCCAATAATAATTCCCTCCCCTGCCTCCTATTGCTAAAGACGTTGAAGTATCAACTTCAGTCATCTTATCTATTCCTATAACTAGCACTATGTCAGCCATTCCAGAAGCAACTGCGTTTACAGCCGTAAACATGGCTGAACTACCAGTTGCACAAGCTGCCTCGACTCTCAATGGAGATTTTCCGACAAGTCCACAATACTCTGACACTGGAGGAGCTGGGTATATTTCAGTACCCCTATAAGCTGTACTTCCTATTACTGTAAGTTGAATGTCCTGCTGTGTCAGACCTGCATCTTCAAAGGCCTCTTTTACAGCCTCCCATGCCAGTTCCCTAACAGTGACATCATTTCTTCTCCCAAACTTACTCATCCCAACACCGATAACGCCGACTTTTCTGTTCACAAATTAAATGTTGTTTAAATTATTTAAATAGTTTGTTATCCCAATAATTTTCCTACAGTATATGCAAATGAAAAAAAGGTGTGTCAGTCTATTTCATTCTTCATTAAAAAACGATATAATGTAAGTTAGAAATATAATTTAGCGGAGAGAAGAGATACCAATGGGTTCTGAAATACTCGTGGAGGATAGAGGGAAAGTCCTCTTAATAACTATGAACAGACCTGAGAAACTCAACGCAATGAATAAAGAATTAAGAGACTACCTTATAAAGACGATAAGGGACTTTAATCGAAACCCGGAAAAGAGAGTCGCAGTAATCACCGGTGCAGGGAGGGCGTTTAGTGTTGGTGCAGATCTATCGTCAATGAGCCAAGACCTAGCTGAGGATTTAAGAAACTCATTCCATGTAATCATAAAAGAAATTAGGTTTTCTCCGAAAATATTCATATCCGCCGTAAAAGGGGTTGCAGCAGGAGCCGGAATTAGCCTCGCATTGGCTACGGATATAAGATATACGACGAAGGAGACAAGATTTGTAACTGCTTTTCATAACATAGCCCTAGCACCTGACAGCGGAATGACGTTAATGCTCCTAAGAATGGCTGGAATAAAGGCTGAGAAGTACGCTTTACTTGGCGGGGAGTTCACTGGAGAAGAAGCTGAGAAAATGGGATTATTTCAAGTTGTCGAAGACCCGCTAGCTGAGGCGTTACGTGCTGCCGAAAAGATAGCAAACGGACAATTCAAGAGCTACTCTGCAAGTAAAAGGCTAATAAACAGAGTAATGTACTACGACTTGGAAGATTTCTTGGACTATGAAGCAGCTATGCAGGGGGCTCTAGGAAAGACCTACGACTTCTCCGAGGGTGTAAAGGCTTTTTTAGAAAAGAGACAGCCCCAGTTTAAAGGTGAGTGAGATGAACACAGTGTTATATGAGAAAGTAGGAGATATCGGGATTGTAAAGCTAAACAGACCAGAAAAACTAAACGCTATAAATATGGAAATGGTAGAGGATTTCGTTAAGGCGTTCGATCAGGCTGAGAAGGATAAGGTGAAGGCGGTTATTGTTACCGGAATTGGTAGAGCTTTTTGTGCTGGTGCAGATGTAGGTGAAATGCTAAACATGCCAATTGAGGAAGTAGCTAGGAAAGGTCACGCCCCAATGTGGGAAAGGTTGAGAACATTCAGGAAGCCCGTCATTGCTGCCTTAAACGGTGTTACTGCTGGTGGAGGGCTCGAGTTAGCTATGGCTTGCGACATAATAATTGCTGCCGAGAGTGCAACACTAGGCCAACCAGAGATCAACCTCGGTATTATACCTGGTGCTGGAGGTACTCAGAGGCTGACAAGAACTGTAGGGAAGTACAAGGGGATGGAAATGGTTCTTACGGGTAAAATGATCTCGGCTTGGGAAGCATATAGAAGAGGTTTAGTAGTCAAAGTCGTCCCCGACGAAGCTTTATTGGACGAAGCTATGAGGTTAGCTAAGGATATAGCCTCAAGGTCTGGGTTCGCAGAAGAGCTAGCTAAGGAAGCAGTGAACAGAGCGTTAGAGACGACCTTAACCCAAGGGCTTGAGTTTGAGAGGAGACAGTTCTACGTAACGCTAGCCAGTGTTGATGGTAAAGAGGGGATGAGAGCATTCGTGGAAAAGAGGAAACCCAACTGGACGAGTTAACTAGTTTTTACCTTCACTCCTCCCCATATATGCATATAAATGCATTTATAATGTATATAAATAGCATAATTTATGAGTATAAGAAGGCTCCAAAAAATAAAGGGCGGAAGTTATATTATTTCTATTCCTACGGATTGGGTAAAGAAAAACGGGTTGGATGTAAAGAGCGAACTTAAGGTTTATGAGACGGCAGACGGACTTAAGGTAAAACCGATCAAACAACCTAATGCCGAAAGGGATGTAGAAATAGACGACTTGGACACAACACTTTACCTGATCTCGGTTTTCTACATGCAGGGAGTGTCTAAGATCGTTGTGAAGTCTAAGGGCACCATGACACCGGAGATTAAAAAGGCATTGAAGGAGTTACAGCTAACACACCCAGGTTTGGAGGTTGTAGATGAAAGTTTTACCAGTGTTACCTTCAACGTAAATTTCACTGTAAGCACAGACTTAATGAACTTAGTTAAGTCTTACGTAGAAAAGGTAAAGAAAATATTAGCCGATTTATTATCCGTACTGGACTCAATAACTCCAGAACTAAAGGAGGACCTTATTTTCAGGTGTGATAGTCTAATTAAAGACTACAGAGGAATAATAAGGAACATTGCTGTAGGTGTCCAGCTTGATGACGAGTATAACTTCAACTTACCATCTAAAGACATAATCCTTTACGCGATATTCATAAGGGATATGGGCAGGTTCGTCTCCCACTTAAAGCAGTTCATAAGCTTAACCGACAAAGGAATTAGAAAGGAAAATGTGATAACAGTATCAGAGATGTTTTCTAAAGCTACAGAGATGTTTTTCACTGAAAAGCTCGACGATATAAAGTGGTTAAGGTGGAAGATGAACGAGTTAGAAAATAATTGTAATTTCTCGGAGCCTTGTAAAGAACTGGTGAGGATGGCTTCCTATTGTATAGCCATGATGGACGATGCTGTGCATAAGACGGTGAGATTAATATGAATGAAAATTCATATAATTGGTTTCCCTTAACATTTAATTTGAATAAAAAGTTTATATATGTCGTTTTGTAACAGAAGATCAGTAGATGTGTAATGGCAGATAAGTATTTGAATTTAAATTTTGAAGAAGCTCCAGATTTCCCTCCTAATAATGTCTATCCTCCCACGTGGACTTTTGACAACGATAAAGCATGGCAACTCTACAGAAGGGCTAAAAAAGAACAGTGGGATGAGGAGGCGATTAACTGGCAGGAAGTAAAGGAGTGGGCAAGCGGTCTAGATAGAAAACAAAAGTTAGCCGTAGCTTATTGGTGGTCTTTACTTTCTACCTTTGATAACGCTACACCCGTGTTCGCCTACGCTGTAGTCAAGTCTTTCGAACAGCACTTACCTACGCCGGTAAAGGGGATCCTAACTACGATCACTTATGACGAGAACAGACATAACGTTATGTGCGGGTTAGGAATAAATAGCGTTTTGCCCGGGTTCCCGTACGACTTCAAGCCTCAAGATGAACTAGAGAGAAAGGCATTGCTAAACGTGTTATGGACTTGGTGGAACGGATCTAGGTATTGGAAGGCATACTTAGAGGCTTATCACAAGTACACTTTTGACGTGCTATTCACATCATTTATGATGGGAGAAGCTGCAGCTACTACAGTGTTCTCCACCATGTCTAAGGGTGCTAAAATAAAGGCTTTCCAAGAACTTTTTAAGAACACAACAGTTGACGAGACTAGGCATTACGCATTTACCCATTTAATAATGTCTCAGAACGCCGAAAAAATGGACGATGAAAGGAAAAAGTTAGTGACTAAACAAGTTAGAGCCGGTTTCGTATTCCTTTCCTTAATAACTTATTTGCCTCCTAAAGACTTCTGGAAATTACCTCCATGGTTTAATGAAGTTCACTTGAAAATGGAAGACCTAGCTAGAGATGCGGGATTCTATATACCCACCTTGGAGGAAAAAGAAAACGCTTGGAAGACAGCAATAGTGAGGGTAGGAGCGTCATTAAAGCATTACAACATAAAGATGCCCTCAATTCCCGAACTGGGGATAACGGGAGAAGAGGATATTCCTGACTTTGACGAAGGAGATATCATACCGGTGTTCTAAAGGTGAAGGTAGCGGTCATCGGATCTGGCGTAATGGGTAGTGGAATAGCTGAAGTTTTTGCCATCTATAAGAACGAAGTACTCCTTTATGACAAGTACGAGGAAGCTATAAAGAAAGGTTTAACCAATATCAAGTGGTCGTTAGAGAAACTGTCCGAGAAAAAGAGAATAAATGAGACCCCTGAAAGCATTCTGACAAGGATCCAGATAATCAGAAGTCTAGAAGAGGTCAAGGGCTCTGAACTCGTAATCGAAGCAGTGCCCGAGGACTTCAACCTTAAGGTGAGTATATTTAAGGAGGTCGAGAAAAACGTAGATTACTCAACGATGATAGCTACGAACACAAGCAGTCTGCCTATAACAGAACTGTCGATGGCATTAAACAAAAGGGAGAGATTCTTGGGACTACACTTCTTTAACCCTCCAGTACTAATGGGTTTAGTAGAAGTGATAAAGGGAAACTATACATCGTCAGAAGTATTTGAGAAAGGAATAGAAATAGTAAAAAGTATAAAGAAGGAACCGATACCGGTTCGGAAAGACGTGATCGGTTTCGTAGTTAACAGAATACTCTTCAGGGTATTCACTTCAGCCTGCAAACTAGTGAGTGAGGGTAAGTATACTGTTCAAGAGGTCGATAGTGCAGCTAAGTATACTCTAGGATTTCCCATGGGTATCTTTGAACTTCTAGACTACACCGGTATCGACACTAATTACCTTATAAGTAAGGAAGTTAAAAGTAGGGGATTTAATTTCGAATGCCCGTTAATAAATGATCTTTACACGAAGGGTTACTTGGGGACTAAAGTTAAGAAAGGGTTCTACGACTGGTCGGCTGGGAGACCTATAATACAAAAGACCAGTAGAGAGCCCTCACCATCTGAAATACTAGGTGACGCGATAGACGAGGCAGTTTGGCTGATTAAAAACAACGTATCGACTGAAGATGAAATAAATAAGGCTACAAAGTTGGGCTTAGGTTGGCCTAAAGGTATCCTAGAATACGCAAAAGAAATCAACTACGTTTAGGACGTATCTTATTAACTTTTTCTTCCGTTTCAACAATCGACATTATTCTAGGGTTTTTTAATCCTATGTACTTCTTATTAATTAGCTTTTTTATTCTCCTTATTTCGCCGCCTTAGTTACTCTTGTTTTTAACATATATTTCTTAACTTTAAGTTGTACTAGTAAATCCATATTTCTGATAATTGTGATATTGGTAGAAAATAGTAGAAATTGGGAAAAACATTAACTTTAAGTCACTGTAAAGTATCCTAAAACAGTTTGATTGAAATAGTCAACAGCTTCTACCGTATAAACCCCAGGTTGGAAGAATGTAAAGTTTCCACCAGATAATGGACTAGTAGAGTTTACTATCCAATACCCATTAATAGAAGTTGAAATTTCGTCATTTAAGGTAGCTTGTACTTTTCCGTTGTATATTAATTGTATCTGGTCACTTAACGGCAATAACTTATATTGTGTAACTGGAGGCATCATCAGGCAGAGATATATCGCCGGATTATAAAGTAATAAAGGTTTAGCTAAAGATATATTAGAGATAGTATAATATCCTTTGAACACTTCTAATCCTACAAGAACCTGCGAACCACAAGGATATGGTGACGGAAGATGAATATTGGTATTACTTACATTAATATAAACCGGATTTATTCCATTAAAAAATAGTTCTACTGCAATTGCAATCCCTTCTCCAGGGCTTATTTTTGTTGTATTTAGCTTAAGATAAAGGGTAAAGTCTCCGGATGAAGATTGAACTATGCGTTGTTCATTAGAGTGAATATTATTGTAAGTAAAAAATAAAAAATAAGTAAACGTAAACGCTAAAATAATTGCAATCACTAAAATTGTGTATATCAACCTCATTAGTATCTCCTTAGAGTAATGTTTATTTAAATCTAATCCTACTACTGCATAATTCATGGAAATATTTTATATTAATAGATTATGATAATACTTCTGTCAAAGTGTTAGTCTTACACTTTCTAAACAATCTTATTAGAAATTCTCTGAATCTTCCCGTTTAGCTGACTTCTTTCCCGACGTGGACGGTAGATCCAAAATCACTTCCTTAAAAATAAATCTATGGTGTAAATAAGTGTTTCTACTAGATTAAACGTAAAATTCTTTGCACTGAATAAATAAAGAATTAATAGTAATCTAAACTCCTCTCTCCCCATCACCCACTTGAATATGGAGTAGAGTATGATTGCCAGCACGAAGATCAACGTGCGGAAAACAAACTTAGTAGAACTGGTTGAAAAAAGCCTTAATGTTCCTATAAGGCACTACATGCTGACGCCTCTAACAAACCTATGGGGATAACGAGTCTAGCGCGTCTCCCACGTCGAAGTCCTTGACATTAACTTCCTTACCCCTAGGAATCCTAAAACTCTTCTTGACAACTCCCTTGTAAACACCGTCCTTTATAACATGATAACAAATGCTTGCAAGCTTTCCGGCAAGAGCACAAGTAGCTTGAGTAACACTCTTCCCCCTAGCAATAAGCCTCTCATAATACTCTTTAAAAGGCTCAAGACCCCTAGCAACCCTGGCAGCCAAGTAGAGAGTTCTACGTAAATGCTTATTACCACTAATCATACCGGAGTGGGACTCGCTATCACCACTCTGCTTAGTTTTGGGTGCAAAGCCTGCATAAGCCCTAGCAGCCTTAGAACTGGAAAAACGGGAAACATCACCGAACTCAGCGTAAATAGTTGCAGCACTAATCAAACCAATCCCGGGGATCTTACTCAACTCAATTACTGGTTTTGGAATCTTGGAAATTATCATATCCTCAACCTCCTTAATCATTTTCTCCAAGTTTTTTAACAGTTCAACTAATTGTTTTAACGCTAGTTTTTCCGCGTCGTTTAAGTTTCTCCCTAGTTTTTCTTTTAGTTCCTCCTTCTCTTCCTTGCTTAGTCCCTCCCCCTTTACTAGCTTTTCAAGTAGTTTTCTTCCCTTCTTGTCGAATGGTTGTATTTTATATCCCGCGAATTCTAATATTTTCCTTATCTCGTTCTTTACTTGTGTTGTCTTCTCTACTAAGCTTTCCCTATATCTCGTTAGTTCTCTTAGCTCCATTATTTCTCCTGTTGGTATGTATGATCCCTTGATTACTCCGGTCATGTGTGCTACTAGTAACCTTTGTGCGTCGAGTTTGTCTGTCTTTTTCCCTAGTATTTCTGTTAGGTGTAGTGGGTTTATTACTGTTACCTTGTATCCTTTTTCCGTTAGTTTTTCGTGTAGGTAGAAGTAGTATACTCCCGTTGCCTCTATTATTCCTTCCTTATATTCTCCTAGGAATTTGATTAGTTCCTCTATTCCCTCGTTGTCGTAGTTGAATTCCTTTACCTCCTTGACGTATACTGCTGATTTTTCTTGTTCTACTACTAGTTCTCCCTTTGCTGCTGTTAGTTTGCTTTGTGAGATATCAATTGCGAAGGCCTTGTTTGTAACTTTTAATTCCATGGTTGTGTATTACGCGTTTCTCGAGATATTTTTTGTTCTCATAATACCTTGTTTTCTTTGCATAGTGTTAAGTGTTTCAGCCCCTAGAGTATTTTGTTACAACCTCCTACTCGGGGTTTTTTATCCCCTCTTGTTAGATCGTTCTAGGGGCTTCACAGCCAGCCTTGGAGATGGGGTTTTATCCCCTCAGACAACCTGGGCTTATGTTGTTTTCCCCTTACTTGTTTATTTCCTTTTCTCTTGTAATACTTGGTTTTATTCGTTCTCTTGTTTTGCGTGGATTGCCCGTAGGAGTTTTCTTCCACCTAGTTCCTTAACGGAAATCGTTTTGATCACGTTTAGCATTTGGTCTATTACTTGTGGTTGTTCTTCCACGTAGTTTCTAACTGTTTGTGGTGATATGCCAAACTCTTTTGCCTTGTTTTCTACTGAATCTTTTGTTAGTGCTGCTGTTGCAAGTGTTTTCTTGACTTCTTCTGCCCTTCTTCCCTTGAAGTTTATGATGGAAAATAATTTTTCCTCGATTTGCACACGTATTTTAGGGGAGATGTAGTCTGGTGTTGTCAAGTGTTTCTCCCCTAAAGTAATACCAGACTACATCTCCCTTAACTTTTTCTCTAATTACAAAATTTTCTGGGTTAGAAAAATTATACAATGTAATTATTTTTGTAAAATGAATTTGGGGTCTAAGGTACCTACTCCGGATGTTAAAGATAAATTAACATTAAGCTTATTGGATTCAATTAAAAATTTTCATACAATACTAGTCGAGAGCAAAGGCAAATACTTTAATTACGCTAGAAGTGTGAATAAAGGGGTTTCCATAGCCCTAAAATATAACCCTAAATGGATAATTGTATCTAATAACGACATAGTCATTGAGGATAATATTAGGAAATTGTATTCAGAACTCATAGAGATTGATAATAAAAAGGTTAGTGCATTAATAGGTGCAGGGGGATCCGATTCATTCAATCTATGTAAATTCACCTTCTTATCAAATATATTGATTTTCACAAAATATAAAGAAAAATTGAATATTCTTAAAAAATTCCATTCTAAATTCTTTATTTATAATTACTCTAAATTCTTCAATATGTTATGTAATCCAATTGTGCTTGTGAGAAACCTTTCTTTCTTTGGACAATTCTTAATAGTCAGTCCACATTATATGATGGGTAAAGGTGGAAGACTATTTGATGAGACCTAAGTTAACGGGGTAGAAGACGTAGAGGTATTTTAGACGTATTAAGTAATGGGTACTATAGATCAATACATTTTAAAATTAAACATTTAGTAGGAGCTTCTTTGGAAAGGGATGAAAAGAGAGTATGGAGAAATTACTTTAATATAGTGTACTTAAATTACAAAATTAACAGAAACTTTATAAAAATAGATAAAACTAATATAATATTATAGGACTTACCACATCAATTTGAAAAGTGAAGGTAAAAATCTCGTTTTAGTAAAATTGAATGTTAAAAAAGACTTAAATAATGGAAAAAGTTAATGAGAAAACAATGAGATTTCTAAGAAAGTTTAGTAACTCCTTAAGGTTCTTACAATTGCTAATGAAGTTCACCAAGAATCGGTCTGATATCGTATACAATATAATAGGGAGTAGTAGAGCTGAT
>OGCG01001162.1_pt1 | contig 13615 bp, 16 predicted proteins | sample 1570061 | NCBI WGS metagenome assembly OGCG01 (sample SAMN06268698, study PRJEB24515) | hot springs metagenome | isolation source: Joseph's Coat, Yellowstone National Park, Washington, USA | place: USA:Joseph's Coat, Yellowstone National Park, Washington, USA
GTCTAGACCGTACCCGTTTGATGGCGTAGCCATTGGTACGGTTAAGGTTGGTTCCCGGCAATGCTTAAGGATGATGTGATTATGGATGTAACAAAGGTTGGTGTTATGGTGCCTGATAAGTTACTGTATGATGTGAGGAGAGCTGGTGGTTATGAGGTACTGAAGTCTTGGTGTTGCGTATAGGATGTGTATTTTCCATTATGTTCAGCAAAGATGATATCTATGAAGCGAATTTAGTAAGGGAGTTTCTTCAATAGCAGTTCGGTGTTAAGGTCTTAGTCTATAAGTTTAGTAATGGTATAGTGTTAAAAGATGCCGGAGATGATGCCATACAGATGCTGAAGGAAACACTGCCATACATTGACTCACCAACTTGATGCGTTAACCCCAATAAATGATTTTTCATAGCAAGACTAAGGTTGATTACAGGATATTTAACCAATCAATCGTGATGCAGATAGGTTAATTAAGTATTGCCGATAAGTATGGTGTAGACCGCGAATGACGAAGGGTCAGTATTATGCAGGTCTTCTTCAGGCTGTATCTACAATACTTCCACTGACCATAGCAATAAGAGCCTCTAATAATATGTTGATAACCACTATACCGCTCTTGGCGAGGTATGATTTTGGTTTCAGTAATACCTTGGTTGGGCTTATCTCCGCCTTAGTATCGTTGATGACATTCGTGAGTAGTGGTATCATAAATTCAAAGTTACATACTGGCACGAGAAGGTTTGTTTTCATAGTTTCGTCCATAATCTACGCCATAGTATTCCCCCTCTTTGCCCTCTCAAGTGCCGTATCCATATGGGCCCTATCTGCTATGGCTGGTTTTGTGCTTGGTTTCCTCATGCCCAATGTAATAACCTCAGCAAGCCTATTACCCAACAGAGTTGATCGGGAGAGACTGCTTAACATATACACCCTATCCCTGAGTACGGCATTGATTATAGGCCCTGCAATAGAGTCCTTAATACTTAAGTACTGTAGCCTTAGGGAGTCCTTCATATTTTTCACAGCATTTCCAATAATAGGCGTGGTAACGGCATTCATGCTAAGGTTTCCTGAAGAGGAGGTTAGGCATGAAAGTACTGGGTTTAGGCAGGTTGTTAATAATCCAGGCTTCATAGCGGCCGTACTCAACATATTAACTTATAATGTGGTCTTCTCATTCTTAATGACGTTTGGAGGTGTCTATGCCAGGGAATCCTTCGGCCTTGATTACTCAGAGATTGAGATATTATTCTCGGTGTTTTTCGTAACCTCATTCCTAGGTAGATTATATTTATCAATAAGGCCTGCCAGGAGGCTATGGCCCTACATGGCATCTGCAGTGGCTATAACAACCATGGGTGTATTGGCAATAGCCCTAATAAATAACCCATTGATATACGCCGTTGCATTACTCACACTTGGAATACCCCACGGCACCACCTACCCATTATCCGTGGTCTCGATATCAAGGGCCTTTAAGCCCGAGCAAAGAAATGCAGCCAATAGCCTATTTTTCTCCATGATGATGGTAATAGGGATTATCATACCCACAATTACAGGATACATAGCCGACCTGATAGGTATCAGATCAACATTCCTTGTCCTAATTCCACCAGTCCTAATAGCCCTGGTGTTGCTTAAGAGGTACGTGGCTCCAATCGATGTGCCGCGGGATTGAGTTCTTATGTGATTTACGCCGTAGCTTTTAAGTAATAGAGCCTTAGATCTTAGCAATTATGATTACCTACGCATTTGAGAACTTAAGATCTGATGTTAGGATGCATGCCTATGCAAAAACTGGTGGTAAGATAGGTATTACCTGCGGCTGTTGAGTGTTCCTAAGGGTCCATTAGGTGGTAAGGGTATTCATGAGGTATTTTATGGAGGTTAGCTGGGATGAAGCCTTTAATATCATAGTCTCCCGAATTAAGAAAATAGATAGTTAGTAAATACGGTCCTGCAGCAGTAGGTGGAATAATAAGTGTATAGAAGCACAAACGAGAGTCTTTATGCATTCCAGAAACTTATGAAGTGTGCAATTGGTTCGGATAATATTGACTAATCAGCTACGCTGTGCCACGAGCCATCTGCCTGGTCATTAGCCACACAGCTCATATTCCTTACGGAAACAGCCGAGTACGCAGATGTCGTATTACCTGCAGCATCATCTGCCCTGGAGAATTATGAAACATTTACAAACACGGAGAGGAGGGTTCAACTAACCAGGAAAGTAGGGGTAAGGCTAGGTTTAGAATCGTCACCTGGAGAGGACCTGTTATTGAGATGAATAGTGAGGATATGGCGAGGGAGGTATTAAGGATGGTGATATTGTTAAGTTGATATCACCTGCGGGTGAGTTGATGATCAAAGCCCCTTTATAAATGAGCCTAAATGTTACGCACATTTGCCAAAGGAATAGGAGGTTAGGATCTGTCTCTGTGTTTTAGCTACTCTTAGTTAGTCAATAAGTGATGCTGATGTTTGAGGTAGACAAAGCCTTTGCTGTGGTTAGTATGCTTGCCCATCGCAAGGAGTTGGGGAATACCTTACGGGAACAATGAACATATTCGGCAGAGCAATAGCCTTAGGACACCTACTCAGCGCCAGTGGTGCCAGGATAGTGACAACATTGATATCAGCCCTAATGCGTACGGGAGGTAAAAGGAACGCGGCTGCATTACGCCATGAGACGGTGAGGCAACGGTAGTTGCCATAGAAATGCAGTGAATTTTAGAAATAACGCATTCCGTGAAATTACGTGGCGCATGGCCATTTAACCATTACTCAGTTATGTATTACATTTATTCGTAATAAGTATTACGTAATTACTTATCACAAATGTGAGAATAATTTCTTTAAGAAGTAGAGTGACATGGCATGCAATGAGGGGTGAAGTATCAAGGAGGGCTTGGGTTATAATAGGCTTAACATACGCTGCAATATTAATCGCTACGGGGCTTGCCTGGCTTTGGTTCTATGACCTTATTCAGTTAACGCACAACATTGCCCTAACTGGTAAGGCCCTTTCGGCCCTAGCCAATGTGGCCCATATCCATGGTGCCGTCACATTAGCCATACTTGGCATTCTAGCCTACCTATTCGGGCTCAGGCATGGCCTCGACGCAGACCACCTAGCGGCCATAGACAATTCAACCAGGAAATTGGTTCAGGAGAGGAAGAGGTCTCTGTTCACGGGGACCTTCTTCAGTCTTGGGCACTCCACGGTGGTTGTATTGATGGCTATAGCATTGATGGTTGCCACTAGGTACATAGTGAAGAACCTAGCCTTATTTGAGAACTACGGTTCAATAATCGGTACGCTAGTCAGTGGTGGTTTCCTATACATAATAGGGTTCCTAAACTTCCTAGTGCTGCTGGAGATTTACGACATATATAGGGAATTCAGGAGGGGGAGGCTTGATGAGGCTAGGCTTGAGGATGCGTTGATGAGGAGGGGGTTCATGAATAAGTTCTTCAGGAATCTGTTTAAAATAGTCAATAAGGATTACTACATGTACCCAATAGGCTTCCTATTCGGCCTTGGTTTCGACACCGCGACTGAGGTTGCCACATTGGCAATATCCGCAGCGGTGGCGGGAGTCTTCGTAAACATCCCACTCTGGTACCTACTGGTGTTTCCCATACTCTTCACCGTCGGGATGGTGCTCACGGACACCACGGATGGCTTCTTCATGAACTACGCCTACAACTGGGCGTTTAGGGACACGCTCAGGAAGCTTTGGTACAACCTAACAATGACCCTAATATCGATAATGGTGGCTTGGGTAGTGGGGACCCTTGAATTACTAGGATTGGTGCAATCGGAGTTTAACCTAACCGGGCCATTCTGGGATTGGATAGCCGCGGTAAATGGCGAAACTTACTGGTCATTTATAGGGGTCATCATCGTATTCACATTCGCAGCGACATGGGCAGTCTCATACGCAATATATAGGTTGAGGATTTATAAATACGTAAGACCTTCATGACCCATAATCATAAATTCAAAATTAATTAAGGTTTAAATTACCTAGGTTATTACTTCTATAGTTAATGAGCTGCCCTCAAACGATATGTTTTTTACCTCGGTGTTAAGTAGTGAGCTGATCATAGCCCTCGTGAATGCGAGAATCGCATTCCTAAACTCATCACTGAAGCCGAGATCTATCGGTAGATTCTCCACGATGAGCTCTAATGCCTGGCCCTTAACCCTGTATTTCATTACACCGTAACCACCAAGCCTTACCTCATCCTACAAATATTCAAGTACGTCCTTAACATTACTGAACCCCCTCAAAACCAATTCTCTTCCTTAATACCCTACCCGTGGCCTCGCCAAGGCTTTCGAAGAGCACGGCGGTTGCTGAGCCGAAGTAATTATAGTAAATGCCCCATAACTCCCTAACCAACTCCGCATCAATAAGTACAAACCTAGCACCCCTAAATGCTATTTCTCCCGAGTCAATCTTAATCGATACATCGCCCTTTAGTAAGTCCTTAGCTAACCGAATTAATTCTATAATGGATGACACAATGTATTGTTTCAATTCCACTATATAAATGTTTCTCCCAATAAATTGAAAAATATTTACGTAATAATATTTACATAATAAATTATTACAATAATGAGAATAAGGTTAATAAATACGGAATTTGTCGTAGTAACGATGCATATCCCAGATGGATACCTCGACCCCATTTGGTGCGCGGGTACTTACGCGGTAACTATAGCTTACTTGATCTACGCCTATAGGCGTGTCAGGGCGAATTACGATGTTTCCAGGGCAATACCATTAATGACGGTTTTCGCTGCCGGCATATTCGTTGCCCAAATGCTCAATTGGCCCATCCCAGGGGGTACAAGTCTGCATTTCGTTGGTGGTGCGTTGTCGGCTATTGTTTTAGGGCCCTACCTAGCGTCCTACGTAATGTTCCTAGTGCTGTTGGTTCAAGCCCTGGTGTTTCATGATGGTGGCATAACGACGTTGGGCGCTAATGTTTTGAACATGGGCATAATAGACGTCTGGGTTGGCTATTTAATCTATAGGTTGGTGACGAGGTATGTAGGGGGTAGCAGGGGTATTTTCCTAGGGGCCTTCCTTGGTGGTTGGGTCGGTATAACCATTGCGGGTGCCGCGGCGGGTACTGAAATAGGCCTCAGCCCGTGGTTCCCATACGGTATATACATAAGCCTACCTGGCATGGCTTCGTGGCATGCATTACTGGGTATTGTTGAGGGGGCGATAACGGCCTTTGTAGCCCAATACCTACTCACTAAGCACCCCGAGCTAACGCAGGTGGTGAGGGTTGGGGTGAGGACATCATGATTAGTAAAAAGCAGTTAATCCTTATAGTAGTGTTGATAGCGCTGTCCCCGTTATTTGGCGTCTACTTGGCAAACCTGGTTGGGTATCATGAGCCCCTGGATGTTGCTGGTGATCTCTTACACCTTAAGGACATAAGGTATCAAATTAATTGGACCCCATTCATAGACTACACAGTACCCGGCTTACCTGACATGGTGGGATACGCCGTTGCCGGGGTCATGGGTTTCTTAATAATACTGGGCATTGGCTACTTAATTAACTGGGTGTATAATAAACGTAATAAGAGGTAGAAAGTAAGGGAGGTGAAGCTCTTGCTTAAAAATTGTCGAAGTTCCTTTCTTCAATTATTCATCGACGAACTATCGAGGATCTACGAGGACCTAATGCTCGGCGGTTATGTACGTACAAACCCAGCCCTAACGCTCGTTGCAGGGTTAGCCTTAACCGCGGTAGCTTCGTCAACAAATAACTTATTACTTTTATTATTAACGGCTATATCATCAATATCCTTTTTACTAGCCCTTGGTGTTGAGTTGTTAAGGTTAATCAAGCCCTTCGCGGTAGCTACGTCCTTCGCGTTGATCGTGGCTTTACCCGCCATTGTTAATGATTTATATAAGCTGGGTCTGCCTGGTATCAAGTACTTGGTCATGTACCCAATAGTGGTGTTTATTCTTAGGGTTTCTGTATCAACGCTCGTACTTGTGGGCACGGTGTCGTATCTGGGGTGGATGAATATTGTCAGGGCATTCATTATTTTGAGAATGCCTAGTTTCTTAACTAGGTCGTTGATGTTCTTTCTGCTTTACATACCCATAATGGCTAGGGAGACCGTGAAAATGCTCGCTGCTAGGGAGGTTAGGCTCATCAAGAGTAGCCGCAGTGAGGCTTGGCGCATCCTCTCTACCGTAGTTGGTGACCTAATATTGCGCTCAATTGAAAGATCGCAGAGACTGAATATGGCTATTGAGGCGAGGGGTTTCAGTATGCGCTATGACCTTACCTACGCATTTGCACTAAATAAACGTGACTATTTGACACTAATGGTAATCCTCATACCATTCATAATCTACGCGTCATTGATGGTGATCCCATGGGGACTAGCACCAATGCTGTAGGATCGATGAGAAGCGTAGCCCTGGAACTCATGGACGTCTGGTTCAGGTACACAGGACTTAGCGATTACGTACTTAGGGGCATCAACCTCAAAATTACCGATGGTCTCACGGTTATTGTTGGTGAGAATGGCAGTGGTAAAACAACGCTTTTAATGATAATGGCGGGGTTACTAAGGCCCGAGAAGGGTAGGGTGCTTCTTAATGGTTCGGATATATTTAATGAAGCAAGGCGTGTTAGGGGTATGATGGGTGTTGTATTTCAGGATCCGGATGACCAATTGTTTAACTTCACTGTTTATGATGAGTTGGCATACACAATAAGGCAGATGGGGTTTAGCGAGGATTACGTAAGGAGGCGAATCACTGAGGTCTCGGAATTGCTAGGGATAAAGCACCTACTGGACAGAAACCCTTTCCGGTTAAGTTATGGTGAGAAGAAGCTTGTTACAATAGCCTCAGCCCTAGTGCACGACCCAAAGATCATCCTGCTAGACGAACCGACGGCATTCCTCTCAAGGAGGCATGCGAGGAGGATAGTATCAATAATAAGGCAACTATCAAGCAATTCAAAAACACTGATAATTGCAACCCACGATCCATGCCTACTCTCGATTACGAAGTCCGTGGTTGTTTTACAGAATGGCATAGCCGAGACCATGAGTGTGGCTGACGCGTACAGTGATGATTATGTAAGTGATTTATTAGGGTTAAATAGGGATTGCACACATGATGCTTAAGCCCATTATTCAAACCATAGCCGAGCGCGTGGTTAGTGAGATTCATGGCGAAGAACTTTCTATAGATGATTATTGCGTGTGCCTCAGGGCGGCTTATGTAGTTGTTAAGGACCAGTTTGGCAGGAGGGCGTTGGGTATGGCGCACGTACCCCATGAAGAGCTGCATGGGGTTGGGATTGTTAAGGCGCCAAGTATCGATAGGCTTGTTAATATGGTTATTGATTTAAATACGTTGAATAGGGTCCTCGGATTAGCCACCGTTAATGCAATCTCTCAATACTTAATGATGTATAGGGGCTTTGATAAGGAGCTTAATTTCAACAAGGGGATTCTGGATCTAATAACGGAGGGGCCCGTCTGTGTTATTGGTAGGCTCGACCCATTGGTGCGCGAGTTACGTAAACGCAGCATTGAGTACTACGTTTTTGAGAAGTCCCAATTGATGAGAGGCGATGTTTATTCGGAGGTTGAGGAGTTTCTACTCGTGCCTAGGTGCAGGGTTAATGTGATAACCGGCATGACGCTACTTAATTTCACGTTAGATACATTATTACGAATGTCCAGGGGCTTCAACATCGTTGCTGGGCCTAGTATGAGTGTACTGCCTAAGGCGTTGGGAGGGGTTGGTATGCACGCTGTAGCGTCGATATTGTTTACGGATGTGGACCGTGTAATTTCTCACCTCAGGCTTGGTAATTACGTGTCCTTAGTTACCCATAGTTACCTAGGTAAGCCCTACATAGCAATGATTGAGTAGTTTTGAGGGGTTATTTCTCGATGATTTCCCTCACGATTTGCTCTAGTCTGCTTAATAGTTCTCCTCTGTAATTAATTATTGAGCCTATGTAGTTCTCTAGCGATGGGTCTATAGGTAGCTCTATGATGCTTAAACCATATCTCTTCCCTAGCTCGTAAGCCATATTAACATCTCCAAAGGGTCTTATGATGCTTGCGCCGTGTTGTATGTAGGACATGTTTACTATGAGGTACCTGGGCTGCTGCTTAGTGTCGATTAAGTACCTTATCAAGTCCTCAACGACGTATAGTGATTGTTTTGATGGTGTCGTGACTATGATGGGCATGAAGTTTGTTACCCTGCCTAGGACCAGTAACTCATCACTCATGCCTGGTGGCATATCTATCATTACGAACCTCGAATCACCGTAGTTTGTGAATGCCAGTAAAGCCTCCATGACACTACCCTCACGCTCCCCAGGCAATACCACGTACCTGGATCCAATGATACCCCTTATGCTTATGATACCTAGGTTCTCGAGGACCCTTATTGGTTCAATCCCCTCCTTACTAACCTCATGAACCCTGCCCTGAACCCCCATGGCTCTGGGTATTGATGTACCGTGTATGTCGAGGTCCACGAGCGTTGTCCTGCCGTACCTCGAAATTATCAATGCCATTAATGAGGCTATCGTCGACTTGCCCACACCACCCTTACCACTGGTTATCGCAATAACAGTCCTGCCGGTTAACCTATCCCTCGCCAACTCCCTCAGTGGTTCTAGGTTCATTTCGTAACCACCTCAGTAACCCTTATCTGGGACTCCAGCATTTCAATGTCGTGGGATCCACACCTGGGGCATTTAAGGAGTGTTGGTGCTAAATCGGGCATTAGGTGGAGTGGGTACTCCTCACCGTACTCACCCATTAATTCCCTCAATTGCTTATTCACATCATCCTCGGAGAACACGTAACCGCAAGCCCTACACCTAAACCTAGGACTAACCTGCCTAACTTCCAACTCGGCATTTGCAAGTCTCGACTCTTGCTTGAGCATGTTGAAGGCATCTCTAAGTACTTCGAGGTCTATCATCGCTATGGTTGGTACCTCAACCACAACCTTAATTACCGAGTTGACGTTATTATCCCTGGCCCACTTATCCACGCTATCTACTATGGCTGCCGCAAGCGACCACTCATGCACGGCCACCAAGCAGTGGAGCCCTATTTAAGCAATGTACTTATTCCCGTGAAAAATACTCATTAAACCCTAGTGCTGATTTAACAGCGATGAAGAAAGTACTTGAGAAGCTACTTAATGGTGGTAGGGTTGTGCCACCAACCATGAGGTATAAGGCCATTAGTTTCCCTGAGTATAGGAGAATACACAACGATAGTATTAGGGACTTAGCGGGCTTTTGGGCGAGGGAGGCTAAGCAACTAATTTGGGAGAAGCCCTAGGACAAGGTACTTGTTGGCCAGGGACCTGAGTCAAGGTGGTTTGTTGGTGGTAAACTAAGTGCATATAGGAACATCATTGAGAGGCATAGGGGTACATGGGTTTGGGATAAGGTTGCGGTTATTTGGGAGGGTGAGGAGGAGGTTGCTAGGGTGTTGACCTACGGCGAGCTCCATGATCTGGTTATCTCAATGTCGAAGGTATTGCGTGGATTAGGGGTGAGGGATCATGATTGGGTCATGTTCTACGCACCACCAATGCCCGAGGTAATAGCCGCGGCCCTAGCCTCAGTAAGACTTGGTGCACCCTTCGAGTTCGTCTTCACGGGGTTCGGCGCATTTGAGCTTAGGGAGCGATTAATGAATAGGAGGCCCAGGGTATTGATTACCGTTGATGCCTTCCCAAGGAAGGGTAGGCCTGTGATGGTTAAGGACACGGTTGATAAGGCATTGGGTGATTCAGGTTTGGATGTAAAGGTCGTTGTGATGCCAAGACTTGGTGTTGACATTAAGATTATGAGGGGGCGTGATTATTACCTAGACGAGGTTCCAACGACGGATTCTGGCGAAACCTATGTTCATGATGCTAACGATCCATTATTCGGGATACATGCTGGTTATGATGGTGGGAGTAGACCATTGACCCACGGCGCTGGTGGTTACCTAACACAGACATACTCAACAACCAGGTGGATGGGGCTTAGGCCACGTGATACCTACCTATGCACTGTAATGCCCGGTTGGATAACGGGTATAACCTACGTTCTATTTGGTCCGTTCATGGTCGGATCAACCGTGGTGATTTACGAGGGTGGGCCTGACTACCCACATTGGGATAGGTGGTGGTCGATACTTGAGAGGTATGCCGTAACCGTGTTCTTAACGACAGGTGGTGCCTTAAGGATACTCTCTAGGCAGGACGCTGGGTTATTGAGGGCACATAACCTTGACATGCTGAGGCTTGTGTTAACCACGGCTGAGCCTCTCGAGGTTAGTGTTTGGCGTTGGGCCTATGAGTACGTGGGCACGGGTACTGTACCCACGATAGACTCTATACCGAGTAAGTTAAGTGGTAGGGTTCCGATAATACACATGTTCATACAATCCGAGTTTGGCACATTCGTAACAGGTAGCCTACCTAATTACACCTTCGTCCCACTAGTTCCGGGTTCGGTGGGGCCGCCAATGCCTGGCTTCGATTTTGATGTAGTTGATGGGCTAGGTAACAGCGTGAGGAGTACGGTTGGGTACTTAGTGACTAGGTCTCCATGGCCTGCAATGCCCATTGAGTACCCAATCGAATTCGTTAGGAGGTGGGTTAATGGGGTTTACTACGTTGGTGATTACGCACTCATGGATTACGACATGAACATCTACGCAGTGGGTAGGTCTGACGCTGTAATGAAGATAAATGGTTATAGGGTTAGCCCAGGTGATTTGGAGTCCGCGCTTAGGGAGGTCCCAGGCGTGCGGAAGGTCGTGGTTGCAGGCTCATTGGATGAGCAGAAGTTCGAGGTGCCGTTTGTCCTAATTGAGGGTGATGTTGATGAGGCGACGGTTAGGAGGGTCATTAGGGCTGAGGTGGGTCCCATAGCTGATCCAGGCAGGGTTGTGATAACGAGGGAGTTGCCAGACATACCAGTTGATGAGTTGAGGATGAGGCTTAAGCAGCATCTCTGGGGTATTGTTGAGGACCCAGTTATTAAGGGACTTATTGGGTCTTGAGTGGTATATTAATTACCCTCATGAACTTAATGCCCTTCTTAATTGCCGAGAGCCTACTCACGAGCTCCTGAACCTTACCGTACTCACCCATGGCATGTATGACCTCCACGCAATCCCTGTCACTAACGTGGACGTGCGTTGTGACCCTAATTAAATCCTTGAACTCGTGCTGTAGATCCGTCACGTTCTTCTCCACATCACCAAGCTCATGGTCATACATCAACACCACAAGCGAGAGTACGTAACCCCCGGTTGTCTCCTCCATAATGCCTGCCAGGGCGTTGGCAAGTAATGAGTTTATGAACCTAGACCTATTGATCTCGCCCTGCTTAACCATTAAACCGTCGATTGTCCTTAATAACTCCTCATCCAAAGCCAGTGATACCCTCCTAGCCCTACCCACGGATTATTAAGTTATCCCTGGAATATAAATGTTTAATTACGGTGGCATTACAGCAATATTACCTGTGTGTATGGTTGCACTATATCCCTGAACTTCACGAAAAACCCCCTATCCGTGAAGTGTATTGGTATTGAGGTGGTGGGTCTAAGGAGCATTACGGCATCGGCAGCCTCCTCGGGTGTCATCACCGTACCGCCGCCTATCGGTATGAGGAGGATGTTTATCGCCTTCTTCCTCAACCCACCCATCTCCTCTACCAAGTCTGTATCACCCATGTGATAGATGGTCTTGCCGTCTATGTTTATCACATAACCAACACCGAAACCCTTAGGGTGAGGTATTGAACCATTCACGACCTTCGTAATGTTGTAGGCATCAACAACCTCAACCACAACACCAGACATCAGCTCCAGGGTATCGCCTGGTTTCACAATCATACCGAGGAACGGAGAAACCACGCGCTTACCATTAAGTAGGTCAGGGTTTGGTATGTGGTTTTCATGCCTATGGGTGTAGAGTAATACGTCACAATTGAGATCCGTCACTGCATCAATACAGAGACTTTGTCCGTTGTGGGTAATTTTAACCCCTGCTAAGTCCCTACGCTCAATCGTGATACCATTATATATTAGCTTCATAACAACACCTCAACAGATTCTCGGCACTAAGTCACCCCTTGGTGGCTCGAGTATTCTAAAGCCACCTGTCACGGTCCTCATAATGACGTATCCGCTGTATTTCTCACTCCTCCTGACCTCACCAACGACTTTGGCATTGCTGAAGCCTAGTGAGTGCATGTACGTTATTACCTCATCAGTCAAGGATGGGTCGACAGATAAAACCGCCACGCCCTCGCTTGCCAAATACAGCGGGTCTATACCTAGCATGCCCGCAAACGATGCGACCTCGGGACGTATAGGTATTGATGACTCGTCGATCACAATCACGGTGTTGCTCACCTTGGCCCAATCATTAAGTACCATCGATAGGCCACCCCTGGTCGGGTCCCTGGCCGCGTGTATGTAGTCACCGTACCTCTCAACCAACGGTAACATAAGCCTTGTTAAGGGCTTAACATCACTTCTGAGTCTTGATTTTTCGAGAAGCTCCATTGAGACGTCACCACCCAATTGATAGGCCAGGATAACTGCGCCGTGGTCACCCACGTAATCGCTGACTATGATTTTATCACCAACCCTCGGTACATCAATGATGGGTTTCCTCGCTAATCCAATACCAACCGTGGTAATTATTACCCTGTCCAACTGCCCCTTAGGCATTACCTTAAAATCACCACCAATAAGTGCGATGCCCTCGTCCTTAAGCACGCCTATGAAGGAGTTCAGGATTTTCGATAAATCATCCATGGGGAACCCCTCCTCAACAACCACAGAGTCCAGCATAGCCAAGGGCTTTCCACCCATCATGAGTACATCATTTATTGAACCGGATGCCGCCAGCACGCCAATATCCCCGCCTGGGAAGAAGGGTGGGTTCACGGTATAGGCGTCCATGGTCACTATTAAGTAATCACCGCTTGGTAATGGTATGGCGGCAGCATCGTCTGGAAAGTCTATACCAACGCCATTACCAACCCTCTTGAGTGATTCCTCTACCCTACTGAAAATCAATTTTTCAAGGATTGCCGAGGTTTCGACACCACCAGACCCATGGGCAAGCCTGATGTACTTATCAAACTCCATGCCCATTGATTGTTTAATGCCGAGTTTTAAATATTGTTGCTAAATGCCGCGTAATAGGCTTGACCTAGTGCAATACCACCATCGCCAGGTGGCACCTTACGTGGCAGCATGACAGCACCTCCGCAATCGTTAACCGCCGAGTTTATGCCCGCATATACATAATCATTAACCGCAGCACCACCTGCCAGGTAAATCCTTGGGTTACCAATCTCTCTAGCCGCAATGCACGCTACATCCCCCAAAGCCTTACCAACACCATACTGAACCGTGTAGGCTATATCCTTCGTGCTAACACCACTAATCAAAGCCTCATAGGCCCACCTAAAGAGCCTCGCTGTGTCGACTACGTAAGCTCCACTATCCCTCACAACGACATCCCTAATAACCCCATTGCCTATGTATGAACCACCCCT
>OGCG01001165.1_pt1 | contig 13585 bp, 12 predicted proteins | sample 1570061 | NCBI WGS metagenome assembly OGCG01 (sample SAMN06268698, study PRJEB24515) | hot springs metagenome | isolation source: Joseph's Coat, Yellowstone National Park, Washington, USA | place: USA:Joseph's Coat, Yellowstone National Park, Washington, USA
TCACTAATCACTACTCTCTTTCCGCCACGTGCTACGTGCTGTTCATTCATTTCACTTTTAAAAGAGATTTAGTATATTTATCATAATCTTGACGCACATCATGATTTAGCATGTATTTGTTTGATTTTAAGTTTTGATTCGGAATAATCTTTGGGTGTATTGATGATGTTAATGTGAAAAAAATATGAAAATTTTGAAATATTCGGTAACCCTGAAAGTCAAAGATATTGAAATAAACGGATGATATACTGAAAATGTAAGGATTGAAAATTGACAGTTAAAAATTAAAAAGGTTGCATGCCAGACTGCCTGAGTCAAAAAATTACGTTTAAAGTTAAACGAGTGTAACACAAAAAAGAGATTGATCTGATGTTCATATATATGGTATACTCATATAAATGAAAAAAGAAGGTGATACATTGCCGGTAATAGAGGTTAAATCTTTGGTAAAATCATTCAAAACTTTGAAAGCCGTTGATTCCATCTCTTTGACCGTTGAAACGGGCGAAATATTTGGCCTGTTAGGTCCAAACGGGGCTGGCAAAACCACGACGGTTAAAATTTTAACGACTCTTCTACCTCCCACATCCGGAGAGGCTTTCGTGGATGGGTTTGACGTCGTTCATGAATCTTCAAAAGTCAGACGGGTCATAGGTTATGTGCCACAGGCACTTTCGGCAGATGGAACGCTTTCTGGATACGAAAATCTTTTGATCTTCGCAAAACTTTACGATGTACCGGCCAAAGAAAGAAAGGCACGTATATTCGACGTGCTTGATTTCATGGGCTTGACAGAACACGCAAACAAACTCGTGAGAAATTATTCCGGCGGTATGATAAGAAGGCTTGAGGTAGCTCAGGCCTTGCTTCACCATCCAAGGGTGCTTTTCCTTGATGAGCCAACAGTCGGTCTTGATCCTGTTGCAAGGCAAACGGTCTGGGAACATGTAACGAAATTGAAGAAGGCATTCGACATGACGATCTTCATGACAACCCATTACATGGAAGAGGCTGACAGTTTGTGCGACAGGGTTGCCATCATGAATTTAGGCAAAATAGCGGCCATTGGAACAGTTTCTGAACTTAAAAAATCCATTGACAAACCCGATGCAACGCTTGACGATGTGTTCGTCCATTACACAGGTAACATGCTTGATCTGGGAGGTAGTTACAGTGACAGTGCAAGGGCAAGAAGAATTGCAAAAAGACTTGGTTAAGTCCAACGTATTCGTAAGTTTTTTTGTGAAAACTCTTACAATCGCAGAACTCGAGGCAAGAAAACTCAGGCATGATCCGACAGATCTTGTCGTAAGGGCTGTTCAGCCATTACTTTGGCTGCTTGTCTTCGGAGAGGTATTCACGAGGGTAAGGGCAATTCCAACGGGAAATGTTCCCTACATTGATTTCATGGCACCGGGCATTCTTGCGCAGAGCGTGCTTTTCATATCCATCTTCTACGGTATATCGATAATATGGGAAAGAGATCTTGGCATAGTCCACAAATTTCTTGCAAGCCCCACACCGAGGATCTCACTTGTCTTTGGAAAGACCCTCTCCGCAAGCATAAGAGGACTATCACAGGCTTTGATAATATACATCTTCTCGCTTATCCTTGGAGTCAGGATGAACGGCAACTTGCTTGCGATAGGTGGCGTTGTGCTGGTAGTCATAATAAGTGCCGTGCTCTTTTCTGCTTTTTCTCTTGTCATAGCCTGCTTAGTGAAAACGAGAGAACGTTTCATGGGCATGGGTCAATTGCTTACAATGCCGATGTTCTTTGCGAGCAACGCAATCTATCCCATTTCGATGATGCCAATATGGCTTCAGGTCATATCGAGATTGAATCCTCTAAGTTACGAAGTAGATGCCTTGCGCGCTTTGATGCTTGCAAATTTCACCGCTACCAATCCCCTTATTCTTGACTTTGGTGTTATAACTCTTACCGCTGCGGGCTTAGTTATTCTTGGAGGATTCCTGTATCCAAGAGTTGCAAGATGAGAAAATAGAGACTCCAAAGCGCACCGAAATAACGTAGAGAAGGTATCTAAAAAAGCAAAGTTTCGAAATCTAAATTAGGTTTATTGTATTTCGTGAACATGCTCGTTGTGGCAATAAGGACATTCATGGGCGGTGTAATCAACTGGTTCGCGGAATGTTCTGTTGCAATTATCGCATTTCATGAGTTTTACAACCCTGCATCTTCCCATATTTCCGGTTTTTATCCTTTTAGAATTGAGAATGGCGTCTGCCACCTTCGCATGTGCGGAATCGACTATTCTTCCAAAAGTCTGCCTTGATATGCCCATGAGTTGGGCGGCGTCTGCCTGATACATCTTTTCAATATCGGCAAGACGCATGGCCTCAAGTTCATCCATCGAAATTTCAACCTCTCCTTTTGGATCTTTTGGAGAAAATTCGGAAGACTTTAAAACATATTCCACCATCCTGTACTTTTTAGGCCTTGCCAAATAAAACACCTCTTTTTCGAGTGTTAAGGTATATCAAAAGGAAAAGTCCTGTGTACACGAAAAGATCTCCCACACTGCAAGCGTAATGAAGGTTCAAAAAGTTAATTGGTATGATATCTCCCAAAAATGGCAGTATAGTCTGCGATGTCATCAAGACATGTTTTGGATCCATGGTATCTGCCGGTAATCCCGCAAGCACAAGTGTTGTCTTTGAAAGTGGCATTCTACCTCCGTTTAAAAGTATCACTGTGGTATTCGAAATGGCGCCTATAGTTATAAATGGAAAGCCTTTTATATGCCAGTTCGCAATGCAAAAAATTATCAAAAGTACGTAAGCAATCGATGTAAGGTAATTCGCGATATCTCCAACGTTTGCAAAAACGGCGATCAATTCAAGGATAAAGGGCACAAAAACAAGGTAAAACCATTTGAACTCCGTACCAAGTGGATTCCAGATATTTTTTTTGAAGATCAAAGCGGCAATGATGCCTAACATCACAACGTAGATGTATATCATTTTTCACTCATGTACAAAGGTGCTTTCTTTATTCTTATCTCGTTAAATCTGTCTTTGGATTCAATCAAAGCCGTGACAAGTTCGGGATCGAAATCCTTGCCGCTTCCGGATACGATAATCTGTATGGCCTCATCATGTGTGAATTCGTCTCGATAAGATCTTTTCGTCGTAAGCGCGTCGTAAACATCACAGATACCTATTATTCTCGCCTCCAAAGGTATGTCTTTACCTTTTTTACCATCCGGATAACCTGTTCCATTCCATCTTTCATGGTGGTACCTTACCCAAGGCACAATCTTATCAAGAGATGGTATTTCGGAAATTATCCTTGCCCCATCAACGGGATGACGCTTTATCTCGTCGTATTCTGCGTCCGTTAATCTTGCAGGTTTATTCAGAATGATGTCTCTAACGCCAATTTTGCCTATATCATGCAACTGTGCAGCAATCTTCAGATCATCAAGATGCTTTCCGTATATGCCTATCTTCTCGGCTATAACCTCGCAGTAAAGGCTCACACGCTCACCGTGGCCGGCCGTGTAAGGGTCCTTCTCCTCGAGTGCCCTTGTCAGCGCATACATAGCCTCTAACTTTGTGTTGAGAAATTTTCTGTAAAGGTCTATGACGAATCTTATCGCAAGCAAAGGTCCCAATATGACGAAAATGACATAAAAGTGGACGAACGGGTAAAGGTATATCGCCAAATATGAAATTGCCAAAGAAATGAAGATACTCAATCCAAAGAAATCAACTAAAACATCTTTTAAAATGCCGCCGAATCGCTTTTTTGTCGCCAAACTCACGGCCCCTGCGACAAACGTGTTGTTGATTATGGCATAAATGCCTATCGCTATCGCTATGGCGAGGATCTTAACGATTTCTAAGTTAACGGGAAATAGTCTGTATACAAAAGCAGCCACAAAGGTTGCTATCGAAATTTGTGCGACATTGAAAACCATTTTATACCATTTAGAATTAGCGTTTTCTAAGGGAGGTAGTCCAGCAATCATTGATATAAACATCGCACTCAAAGGAGAAAAAAGAATAGCGGCAGAAAGATTAAAGGTCATACTCAATCCTATCATCCATCTATTTCCATCTATCTTTCTAACCTCAACGGGATAGGAATCTGCGACCCACCCACTTATTCCCCATATTATGACGATCCACCATGGATCGATAGGCTCGTGAAAGAAGAGGAGGGCGCAAATAAGCGCCCCTGAAATAATCGTGATAATTGCTATGTAAAACTTCAACGATAAAGACACGATTTCACCTCTTCAGGAAATTTACATCCATCTTGAACTTCCGACGGCGGCAAGAACTAAACTAAGAAGTCCGCCGGCAACGATAGCGAGTCTGAATATTTTTCCTTTCATGAGACTTACCCCCTTTCAAAATTGATTTTTTGGATTTTACGTGGTTTTAAAGATTATAAAGGGTTAAGCCTCCGCTGTGAAGATTTTTGATCTGAGAAACTTCTCTTTGATACTCGCTAAGACGATCATACCATATTTTGCAAAAATATATCCACTCTTGATATGTTATAATTGCAAATGATGATATTTGGGGGTAAAGATGAGACTTGACAAGTTTTTAAAGGTTTCGGGCATCGTAAAAAGAAGAACGGTTTCTCAAGATTTGATAGATCTCGGTGGGGTCTCTAAAGACGGAAGGATTCTTAAACCATCTTACGAGGTTAAAATAGGAGATATCTTGACGATCCATATGAGAGATGAAACATTTACGATAAAAATTATCGATATACCTCAAAAAAATGAAAAAGGAAATTATTTTGAAGTGTACAGCAAAAAGGGTACATAGGAAAAAGGGATTAGCATTCCTTCGTCATCCTGCCCCGATCAGGTGTCGAGGGTGAAGTTAAAGAAAGGTGAGTGAATTCAATTGAAAGTTGGAATATACGGTGCACCATTTTCCGGAAAGACAACCGTTTTTAAATTGCTGGTCGGAACAGATGTAAACGATGAAATTGGAGTGGCAAAAGTTCGTGACGAAAGGGTCGATTTTCTTTCAAAAATGTTCAACCCTAAAAAAACGACTTACGCAACGATAGAACTTGTCGATTTACCGGGATTATCACCTGAACTCTCGAGAAAAGATAAAAATCAAATTCTTATGAAAATTCAAAATGTCGACGCTATTTTGTGGATAATTCGCGCCTTCGAAGATGAATCCGTTCCAAAGTATTTCGATGACGCTTCGAAAGAAGTCCAATACCTTCGAGATGAATTGCTTGTCAGAGATCTTGAAATTGCCGAGTCCAACGTTGAAAAATTGAAAAATGCAAAGCGTAAGTTGTCAACGGTTGAAGAAACTCAACTTAAAGCACTTGAAAAATGTCTGATCACTTTAAACGATGGGAAGTTCGTCAAACTTGCCGATTTAAGCGATGACGAGAAAAAAATCCTGAACTCTTTTTCATTTTTTACGTTACTTGAGTCTGTGATCGTCGTGAATTTAGACGAGAATGCTTTTAGATCTCACGATTACAAAGGCAAAGAAGGCGTAAAAAAGGTAGCGGAAGAAAATGGCTTTTCGATGATGGAAGTATGTGGAAAACTGGAAATGGAGATAAACGATCTTGAAGAATCTGAAAGAGTTGAATTCTTAAAAGATCTCGGCCTCACAGAAAGCGGCATTCAAAGACTTTCAAAGGTACTTTATTCGAGTCTGGGCCTTATCTCTTTCTTTACGGCCGGAGAGGACGAAACTAAAGCATGGACTATAAAGCGTGGTTTGACCTTTAAAGAAGCGGCAGGGAAAATACACACAGATCTGGAAAGAGGATTTATAAGGGCTGAAGTTGTCAAATTCGAAGATCTCAAGCGCCTTGGCTCGATGAAAGAGATAAAAGCAAATGGTCTTATGAAGTTAGAGGGAAAAGACTCGATAGTTGAAGATGGTGATATAGTGAATGTGAGGTTTAGCGTGTGATCTTCTTTGGGGTTTTGACTGGTGCGTTTTTCTATTTCATAACCTTCGTTCTTCATGTCGAATGGCCTGCTTGTGCGTTTTTCGCAGGTGCCGCAATTGTAACCTTTGTTTTTTACAAAAATAGACATTTCAAAATCTCGCAGATAACGTTGATCTTCCTTTATCTTGTAACGATTCTTTTGTGGTCAAAAGGTATCTTTGCTTTGGTGCCACAATTCGTCTACATTTTAAGTTCTGCTGCCGTTTTTTTTGTGCTATCAGATATGTTTCTCAAAATCTTTTTTTCAATACTTTCATGGCTTTTTGTTGGAACAACCATTGCCCTTTTGATGTACGAACGTTTTGGTTCAATTCCTTTGTCTATTCTCATAGGACTTGTGGTTATTCCGATAGGTTTAAGGGATCGAAAATATGTCAAAGATAAAGATAGATCATCATAAATTTGCGAGATTTGTGAGGATCTTTGACAGGGTAACTGGAACCATCGAACCTTCGACAAGAAGGGTTTACTTTTACGCTAACTCCGGCAATCTTATGGCTTACGGAACAGATGGATGCCTCTCAGTTGATCTTACACTCGGAGACATAGCATCTTTTGATGGATTTTACGCGGTACTTTTAGATGATCTTAAATTACTTTTGAGAGAAAAAAGTGAAGACGTGATGATGGAATTCGGATCAACTTTTCAGATTTCAAAAGGTACCGAGATCATATCTATTCTTCATCCTTTTGTCCAAAACCCCAGAAAAAAAGATGAAGTCGAAACAGATCAGATCGTTGATACCATGCAATTGAAAAGGACACTTGATATCGGAAGCATAATATCGAGGGAAGGACAAATGATCTTCGTTGGATCGCGAGACGGAAGATTTTTTTCGGCATGTGAAGATTATGGCCACACAGGTTTGGCTTTCATGAACTTTCACGGCGCCAATTTTGCAATTGAAATTCCATATGAAAGTGTCAGACATCTCGTCAAAACGCTTGATTCTATAAGAGAAGATAAGATATGGTTTGGATATTCAAAAACGATTGAAATGAAATTTTCGGATGGTACTTTGAATATCTGTTCTAATTCACTTGAAGATACCGGAAGAATAGAAGAGATCATGAACTTTGACGGTGTGGATTTTGAAATTCCTGTAAAGGCTTTAAAGGAAGGTGCCACGCTTTCGTCAAGATTTCAAAGAAGGAATGGTGGAAGAGGATATCTTGATCTCTCTGAGACGATGAAATTCGTTGTGCTTTCTCAGGTATCAGCATATGAATACACATATCCCATCCAATGGGGCGAAGCGGTGAGAATTCCTATCGCTCCAAGAAAATTTCAACAATTTTTTTCGAGAATAAACGAAAAATATGTGAAAGTGGGCTTAACAGATCGATATCTCATTTTCAAAGGAATGCAGTCAATTTTGATCGTGAGGATTGGGCAGTAAAAATTCCATCACCTCACCTTGACCTGATTCAGGGCAGAATCACCTTTTGCCTTTTAATTTTGCCTTTTAAACGAGATACGAACTTGTTTTTCACGCCAATGTGATGACGTTTTTTCTATAATCTCTTCTTTAATCCTTAATGTCTATACTTGATCAACTTTAAACATGAAATATCGTTGGCTTCGGCATTCGCCTTTCGGTGTCTGTCCTCGCTACGCTGCGAAGGCCACCTCGAGGCATCATGCCCTGCGCCGAACGCAAATGTTCATTTCACTTTATTTACGGATAAGTTCCAAGGCGATTCCGGTTCTTAGACCGGAATGACAGAAGGCTTAAGGTACGATTTATCAATTGCGGGAATCGCCTTTTTTGTAAGGGAGATCCCCAATCAATTTGGGAATGATATGTTTTTAATATTTATAGTAATCTTGACGCACATCATGAGTTTGAAAATATGAACCAGAAACGAAAAAATTGATCTGGTCGCTTTCAATGAAAATGATGGTAAAATCTTTTTGATAAGATAAACGGAGGAGGGATAAAATGCAAGGTTATCATAGATTTCCGAATATTCATGAAGAAAAACTTGTTTTCGTTTGTGAAGACGATCTATGGCTTACAAATGTAAAAGGAGAAACTCCGAGACGTCTTACGTCCAATCTGGGTGAGATCACAACGCCTTACTTTTCACCGGATGGAAAATGGATAGCCTTTACGGGACGGGAAGAGGGAAATCCGGAAGTGTATGTGATACCGTCATCCGGAGGAGAAGAAAAAAGAATTACATATCTTGGAAGTACCGCATGTTCCGTTGCGGGCTGGTATAATGACAGAATAATTTTTGCGACTAATTACGCACAACCTTTTAAAAGAATAACCGAATTGTGGGAAGTAGACGTCGATGGCAACAACCTTGAAAAACTTCCTTACGGATACGCAAGAAATGTGAGCTTTGGAAAAGGTGTTGTTGTAGGAAGAAACACGGCCGATCCTGCAACATGGAAAAGGTACAAAGGTGGCCGTGCTGGAGAAATATTGATAAGTTTAGACGGAAAAAATTTCAACAAATTGATAGATCTGAAAGGAAATTTTGCAAACCCCATGTGGATAGGGGAAAGAATCTATTTCATCTGTGATCACGAAGGAATAGGAAATATTTATTCCTGTCTTCCTGATGGTCATGATCTAAGAAGGCACACCAATCATGCCGATTTTTACGTAAGAAATGCCTCAACTGACGGTAAAAATATAGTTTACCACAGCGGTGGAAACCTTTACTTTTTAGAAGTAAAAAAGGATTTGGTTTCACAAATACCGGTAGATTATGAAGGATCTCGAGTTCAAACGAACAGAAAGTTCACAGATGCCGCAAAGTATTTGGAAGATTGTGCCCTCTCTTCAGATGGAAAATTTTTAGCGCTGAATTCAAGGGGAAAATCAGTTTCCTTTGCAAATTGGGAAGGGGCCGTGCTTTATCATGGTAAAAATGGTGTCAGGTACAGATTGAGCAGATGGCTTTCGGACGGAAAAAGCATTGTCTTTGCAAGCGATGACGGAAATGAGGATCACATAGAGGTCGTGAATTTAGACGATCCGCAAAATCCAAAAAAGATAGAAATAAACACAGGCAGACCTGTCGAGATAAAGGTTTCACCAAAATCGAACGAAATAGTTTTATCCAATAACAGAAATGAACTCATCTGGATCGATCTTGAAAGTTCAAAATTCAAAGTCATAGACAGAAATGCGTATTTTGTAATTGATGGGTTCAACTGGTCTTCCGACGGAAGATGGATAGCCTATGCCTGCAACATAAATAGAAACCAATCCATCATAAAGGTATACGATACCAAATCGGGAGAGATACACGAAATAACACATCCCGTCCTCAAAGACATGATGCCAGTCTTCGATCCGCTTGGAAGATACCTTTACATACTTTCTTTGAGGGTATTCAATCCGGTCTACGATAAGATGAAATTCGATCTCGGATTTCCAAGAGGCATGAAGCCCTATCTCATAACGCTTAGAAAAGACCTTCCCTCTCCATTTGTTCCATTACCGAAGGGTTTCAAAGAAGAAAAAAGTACTGAAGAGGCAAAAGAGGTCATCATAGACTTTGACGGAATAAAGGATAGAATCGTGCCTTTTCCAGTAATGGAAGGTATATACTCGAATATCGGAGCAACAAAGGATAAAGTCTTTTACACGGTCTTGCCCGTTGAAGGTGCCATAGTAGACGACATCTTCAGTTCGGAATTGCCTGCAAATGCAACGCTGAAGTACTTCGATCTTGAAGATCTCGAAGAAAAGACATTTCTCGATCATGTGTCTAATTTCAAAATTTCCGAAGATGGTTCGGCGATAATGGTAAGAATAAAAAACAGCATAAGGGTTTTATCGACATCCGCGGAGGTCCCCAAAGAAGAAAAAGTGGGAAAGAAAGGCGGATGGGTAGATCTAACGCGAATTAAAATCTCAATCGATCCAATTCTCGAATGGCAGCAAATGCTCAAAGAGGCATGGAGACTTCAGAGAGATTATTTCTGGCGTGAGGATATGTCAGGCGTTGACTGGAAGAGAATTTTGGACAAATATTATCCGCTCGTTGAAAGAGTATCATCGAGGAGTGAATTTTCAGACATTATATGGGAAATGCAGGGAGAACTTGGAACATCTCACGCTTACGAGATGGGTGGTGATTACAGGCCAAGACCGGAATACAGGATGGGATTCCTCGGTGCAGACTTAATTTACGACTCTCATTTTGACGCTTACGAAATTTCTCACATAGTGGAAGGCGATCCATGGAGTGAATACGCACCGCCACTTAAAAGACCTGGGGCAAATGTAAAGGAAGGTGATCTGTTACTTGCAATAAATGGTCAAAGTCTAAGCAAAGAAAAAACACCTGCGAAATTACTCGTTAACTTTGCAAATCAGGAAGTACAATTGAAAATCAAAAGCGGAGAAGAGATAAGAGAAATTTCTGTAAAGGTCATTCCGGATGATACGCCCTTGAGATACAGAGAGTGGGTCGAGAAAAACAGAAGATACGTTTACGAAAGAACCAACAATCGGGTTGGATACATTCATATTCCAGACATGATGGCACTCGGTTATGCCGAATTTCACAGATCATTTCTTGCAGAACTCGATAAAGAGGGATTGATAGTAGACGTCAGATTCAACAGCGGAGGCGAGGTTTCTCAATTGCTTTTGGAAAAACTCGCAAGAAAAAGGATAGGCTACGATTTAACCAGATGGATGGGTGCCCAGCCTTATCCGACAGATTCTTCTTATGGTCCCGTGATAGCGGTCACAAATGAGTATTCCGGATCAGACGGAGACATATTCAGCCACGCTTTCAAACTCATGAAGATAGGGAAACTCATCGGAAGAAGGACATGGGGCGGAGTCATAGGAATATGGCCAAGGGCATGGCTTGTGGATGGAACGATAACAACACAACCGGAAATGTCATTTTGGTTTACAGATGTTGGCTGGGGCGTTGAAAATTACGGAACAGATCCTGACATAGAGGTTGATATCTTGCCACAGGATATTGTAAACGGAAAGGATCCACAACTTGATAGCGCAATAGAAGAGATAATAAAAGAGATAGAACAAAATCCTCCATTAAAACCTTTTGAAAGCCGAGTTGATAAATTTTGAAGAGTAAACGCACCAAAGCTGAATTGTTCAAGATCATCGCCGAGATCGCCACTGGAATAGTGCTTGTGATACTCTTTGGCTTTCTTACGGATAAAGTCCTTACCGATTTCTTTCCGACGTACAAAACTTATGAGCCGTTGATAAACGAAAGCGTCAGATCGATCATAGTCGTTGTGATAGGATTCATGGTCACGAGTACACTTATAAAATACATAGAACGAAAAATGGAATCCAGAAAAGCATCCTACGGCGTCGTGACCATGGTGGTAAGAATAGTGATGTACATAGTGATAATAGCAATAGTGCTTTCTATCTTTCAGATAAGCATAACAGGAGTTTTGGCTGGAAGTACGATAGGGGGCGTCATTCTCGGTTTTGCGGTTCAGACCGTTGCATCGAATTTTTTGTCAGGCGTTTTTGCCACATCTTCTCGTACGATAAAATACGGGGATATCATAGGTATAAACTCATGGATATGGGGAAATCAGACCGTCGGAAAGGTTGTAGACATAAAGACGTTCTTCTCGAAGGTCGTCACAAAGGATAAAAATGTCATATCGATACCGAATTCTGCCCTGATGGGAAATAGCGTTCTAACAGAATACAATACCGGTGATGAATCTTATTACACATATCCGTTGAGTATAACCACCTATGCAGACGTCCCTTCTGATAAGATCATAGACGGAGTGAAAAAGACTCTCGAAGATGTGGAAATTTACCTCAACGCGAAATCTGGAATGACGAATGTTTTTTTGGTACTCTTCAAGTTCCATAGCATAGAAGAGTTGAACAAAAAAATGGATGAGATAAATCTTGCGTTTGACAACGCGTATTGGAAGTTGAGATCTGCTTCTTATGTCTACGGCAATCAGATATTCTTCAATTTAAAAGATAAAGATGGCTTTTATCTTTATCCTTTGAATGTTACATTGAACTCAGATGTTCAGGCCGACAAAATTTTATCATATGTGAATAGTTCAAAGCCCGAAATGGATGTCTATCTTTCGAACAAAAATGGATCTACAAATGTCTTTAGCGTCATTGTAAAATACAAAGATATCGAAGAGATACCAGATTTGATAAACAAAATCAATCTTCTCTTTGATACGGCCTACAATTCGGCAAAGATTTAACAATAAAAACCCAACATCATTCATTCCACAATCGCAATTTGAATGTCCATAACGTTTGTGCCGGTAGGACCAGTTATAAGTGTAAGACCAAGTTTATCAAAAAAAGTGAAGGAATCATTTTTTGAAAGAAAACTCTTTGGATCAAGGTCAAGGGACTTTGCCATCTCAAAGGTTTTGCCATCTACAAAGGCACCATCTGCCGAAGAATTTCCGTCTATGCCGTCTGTGCCGAAAGAGGCAAAGGTTATCTTTTTACCCCTTAATATCTCAACCATCGCGAGGGCAAGTTCTTGATTTCTTCCACCTTTGCCATTTCCCTTAACCGTAACGGTCGTTTCTCCACCACTTACAATGGCAATTGGTTTTTTAAAGTCAGAATTTCCCCTTTCTACTTCTGTGTAAATGCCACCAAGCACTTTTGCAACTTCTCGCGCTTCGCCCTGAATTGCAGATCCCAAATAAACCGAATCGTATCCCACATCTTTTAAAAATTTTCTTGCCTGATTACATGCATCTTTGTTCGATGCAACTATCACATGCTCCACATTTTTTCTCGGCACAGCATCATCTTTTTGAAATGATGGGACTTTGATCTTGTATTTTTCCATGATGGCAATCGCATCTTCTGCATTTGTACTTTGCGGATAAGTCGGCCCTGAGGCTATCGTCGAAAGATCGTCTCCGATGACATCTGAAATCACAAAAGATACGATTCGCGCTTTTGTAAATCCAGCGATTTTTCCGCCTTTAACGTATGAAAGCGCTTTGCGGACCGTGTTCAGCTCTTGTATATCTGCACCTGAATTCATCAACTTTTTTGTGATGCCGTTTAAAATTTCAAGATCCACTTTAGGATATTCAAAAAGTGCCGAGCCCCCTCCGGATATCGCAAAGATCACAAGGTCTTCATCACTTGCAGAACTTATCATTTCTATAGCCCTTTTTGCGGCTCTAACGCTTTCCTCATTTGGAAAGGGATGACTGCCTCGAAAATATTCGATCCTGCCGTTGTCAGGCAAAGCATTTTCATTTGTAGATACAATGCCCGCACTTATTTCAAACATTTCAGAAATGGCCTTTGCCATACCCAAAGAGGCCTTTCCAAAGGCCACAAGAAAATTTCTTTTCCCGGGTCTCATCGTGCATTTTTCCTTTGTCATCCTGTACGGATCGACTGATTTTATCGTTTTCAAAACTATTTCTTTTAAGATTTGCATATCCATTTGTTATATTTTACATCACAGATTTCTCGATAACCACAGCATTTCTTTCAAACACCTATGAAATAAGGAAAATTTTGACTTCCAAGATCGCGCATTTTAGGGGGGTAAGACAGGGGTGAGTATGATCATACCCGAGGGTGTCCAAAAGTAAAAATGTGGTGATTTTAGAGC
>OGCG01001166.1_pt1 | contig 13579 bp, 20 predicted proteins | sample 1570061 | NCBI WGS metagenome assembly OGCG01 (sample SAMN06268698, study PRJEB24515) | hot springs metagenome | isolation source: Joseph's Coat, Yellowstone National Park, Washington, USA | place: USA:Joseph's Coat, Yellowstone National Park, Washington, USA
AAGATATGCTTTATATACGTCTACGTCTTTTTCAAAACCTTTACAATAGTTAATTGTGTCATCGTGTTTATTTTTACGTGCATTTGTTGTTCTAAGTATCTTATCATATTCAACTAACGCTAACCCTGTTAAGAACTCTTCAGTAGTTACCTCTACCTTAGTGTCGATAATATAAGCCTCCTTACGTAGCTGAGTGCATTGTTCACGACTAATTATGTTATTGTCACCAGCTTGCATTTGCTCATACTTTACACTTTGTTTAATTACCCTAACTATTTCGTCGGTCTTATCGAACAAAAACGCCCATTTCTTATTGGCTAATAACTCGATATAATCTCTACCGTTAATAGTTATCTCATAGCATGGTAAATAGGGGTTCATAGCATCAATAGCAGTACTAATTGCGTCTGTAATAGTATCAAATGGTATTCTATCGTGCTTGATGTTATATACGTTATAGGTCTGTTCTTTATAATAACACCAAAACGGTGAATGAATTATCCAAAAATTGTCATCTACTTTATATGTCCTTATACCAATCGAGTATGATTCAAAACCTTTAATCTCTATTTGAATGTCTTTATATAATCTGTAATCTGTTCTATCGCTTTTGGATTTTCTGCTTTTCTTGTTGAATTGACCTATAAAAGGTTTGTATCCAGGTTTGGCTAAATCTTCTTGTGTTAGGTTTAGATTAAACAGCTCATTTATGCGGTTTAACGTATTTTGGTCTGTCATGATTAAATGATGTGCATTTTATATATAAAAAAATTACCTATCTTAATTAACTAGTCGTTATACTGACATGAGATAATCAGCTATCGTATACTATGTCTATCGCTACTATCTTACCGTCCTTATCCCTCCATATTTGAACGTTAGCGTCATGATACTCTACATTATAAGGAGACCCGCCTAAATCTATCATCACGCCGTCTTTGTATCGCTTAACCTTTACCTCCATATGATTAAATCGCCTTTTACTATTAAAAACGGCTTTATGTATACACCAGTATACTGATACCGCGTGTTACAAATTGCTCCTTAAGTTACTGTATACAAAGGTATACATTAATCTCAGCAGGTTTGAGATAAAATTGATATATATCTAAAAAGATAAGACTTATATAATTTAATAACCAAAGATAACCCATGAGTGATATAGGTACTGAGTTTGGTCTAGGTTCTGAAATAGGTGGGGCTTTAGCAGGTATAATAGGTATAATCGGTATCTCAACTACAGATACTGGTGCATGCCAATACGAAAAAGGTAAAGAAATTCTCAATAATATAGCTGGAAATGAAAATTACTATAAGTATTTACCTGCTATTATATATCCCAACAAAGTAACAAAGAGTTATATAAATACATATCCAGATGTTTATAGTCCTACATACGGTGATTTATCTAAAGCGAAAAAAATACATTCAACAATTATAAGACATGGTTTACTTATATCTACCATAAAAGATAACGAAATTGTATATTTTTATATTGGTGGTATACCAGAAGGATTCGATATTATTACTGAATTGTTTGTATCTCAAGGGGGTACAGCATTTAGAGTGAAGGGATATAAGTCAATAATTAAGGGTTTAAACATTAATCCACGATTTGGTATTCTACCTGTGTCAGTTAATGGTGAATATAGTACAGATCCACCAATAAGTCAAGGTGGCAATGGAATTGATGCGGATATAGTAGGAATATTTAATTACATGGCATCATCTCTATATGCAGTTTATAACGGTACATCATTCCTACCAGCTTATGAATTAACATCTAGTGGTAATTATGCATTAAAACGTTCTCTTAATGGTAAATTGGTATTTTCTACTAGTGAAAATGATTTAGCAGATACACCATCAATTCATATTACATTAACAAATAATTTAATTGCTCCTTCTATACCAGACTCTGTTAATTTTAACCCAGCATTACAGTCATATTGGATATTCAATAATGAGTCCTTTACTAAAGCTATACAAGGTGCGCCGATTTATATATCTCATACTGGTAATGTGGCGTGCTGTGAATTGAGATTGAGAGGATTTGTAGATTATATAAATCCAGTAACTGGGTCTTTCACGGTAAATACTGGTTTTGGAGATATTGTTTTAAGCCCTGGTCTTGCAATTGGTGGTGTAATAAATCCACCTAACAGTTGGAATTATGATGATTTAGTGACTTGGGCTATGAATAATGGTATGGGTCTATCTAGGAGTATATTTGATAAATGGGTAGACTTAACAGTATTCGAGTCGAAAGTTATTACAAGTCTCATAAATAGGGGATATGGATACCTAACCGATATAGTACATCAGTATTTTGACCCTGCCCCAGAAGTAGTAGAACAAGGTGTTGATAACGTAGTAAATGGTATAACAAACGCTGTAAGCTCTGGTATAAATTCTGTAATTAATTTCCTAAAGTCTTTGTAAAGACATATTTTTCTAATACAACTTTTTTTTATGTACTTACATTTCTGGATTTCATTATAGGTTAGAATTTTAGAAAGTGCTGCTTAGGATACAAATACAAAATATATCAGCAGGTTTGAGATAAAGTGGTGTAGAAAGTTTAATATGTCAAGTTGTTCATAAGGTTTATAGCCATGGAGAGTTTTGGCGTATATGTAGAATATGGTCAAGACGGTTTAGTTACCATAAAGCTTAACATGAAATTAGAGGAGTTAAAGGACGTAGACCCCGTAAAACTAATTAATGAAATCAAAGACATGGTAGAGGCTGAAGAGACAATTATGAAGAGGAGTAAATTAGGCATTTATTTCGGTAGATACCTAGAAGAAGACATAAAACGTGAGCTAGCAAAGCTTATACTGTATTACTCCTTAAGAAGGTGATAAAATGGGGGACTTTCTTGATGACTACTTTAAGGCAAAAGGATGTGGTTACTGGAGTGAGCAAGAGAAAGCTTACGGCTCCTTAGATTTCAGGTTTAGAACTGTAGTTATTGTAGGTGCTGATTGCGGTACAACAGCGATTTACGCTTTTATGAGGAGAGCTAGTTACGTAATTATGTATGAAAAAGATGACGCGTTAAGGGGTAAGTTACGTGATGTACTCAATGATTTCGGCATAAGCCCAAATCAGTATGAAATATACCCCGAATGGACTGGTCGAGAGTACATGCCCGCAGACATATGGATTCAAGATTGTGAAGGTTGTGAGGAGTTAGACAACTTTGAGTATATCGATAAATACCCCCAGGTATGCATAGCCGTGCATACCTGGAGTAACTTAAGTAAGACCTTACCACACCTGGTAGGATATAAGCTCACTTACGTAACACCAGACTCGAAGGAAATGGTGTTTTGTCGTAAGAAAAGGTTTGGTTTGCTAAAGGCATTAGGGTGACTATTGCTTTATATAACAAAATGTGCATTTTTAAAGTGACCAACTATGAAAGCCCAAATCTGTGTGACGGTAGATGAATTAAAAGACGGTGAGTGGTTAGCTAAGTTAGGGGATAAAGTGCTAGGTGATATAAGTGACCTGGACGTAGAAAACGAGGTAGAGATGTTATACTATTATGTAAAGGCAAATCAGCTACTTGATAAGATATACTTCTTAAAGGACATCAGACCTCAGGTAGATAAGAAGTTTAGTGAAAACATAAAAGAGCTGTTAGCTAAGCTCCTAGCTTATTACTCAATTGACGCATGAGGTGAATAATTTGTTTAAAGAGGTTAAAGACTTAACTGATGTTATCATAAAGATGACTAACGAGCTAAACGGATTCCCTAAGGAGATAAAGATAGTTAAAGCTACACTCGTAGTTGATGACTGGGGTACTCACTTTTTGGACATACAGTATGAAGAAGACGGTATAGTATATGACTACCTAAAACAGATACATAGTAACCTAAGCGGTGCTGTTAATGAGGCATTAGGCGATATAAAAGACTTCTATGTTAGGTTTCATGAAGTAAGACAATAAGGTAAAGTTTTTTTTCAGGCATATCATGCCGTTTACGTAATATAGTAAAAACACTCCTTTTCAGCTCAAAAAGGTGATAAATTAATGAGAAAAACGTATTTGTTAGACCATTTCACTTTAGATATGTCCAGGTTATCGAATTATATATTAACTGTGAATGAGATAGGTGATAGGTTCATGTGTTTCCAAATCACTTCAGACATTAGTTTGGTAAACGCAATAAGGAGAAAACGCGTTACTGAACTAATAAATATACTATGCGATACAGATTTTAAACCCGTCATACGTAGGGTTAGGTTCAAGCCTGGAGATGTCGGTATAGTCGTGAATACGAGGACTAAATTACCTGGTGATTTGAATATGGAGAAGGTATATAGGCTTATCGAGTCAAATAAGGTCTCCTTTTATGAGGTGATAATGTGATGACTGACATAAAGTGGTTAGTGGAAAACTTAGCTGAGTTTGACCATGTGGAGACAATATACAAGTATAGGATATTAAGCCAAAAACGTGGTGGTAGGATTTACAACTATAATGAGTACTTAATTCACTCTCCTCCAGGTAATTACAACGCCGTTCTAGTGTTTAAAGTAGGTGATGATTATCAGTTGATAAGTACTAACATCACTGTATACAGTAGAGGTACAGCACGTTACTTTAGTTTTACTCCACATAACGACAATAAACGCTTAGTAATGGTTCTCCTAAAAAGTGCTGAAAAGAAGACGTGATTTTTAAGTAGTCTATTTTTTTGTCAGTTCTGAGTTTTCATAACTATGAATAAGAAGGAAATAGGTTATGGTTTAGTTGGGTTTGGGTCTGTATTGGTAGGATACTATATATACACTAAGACAAGACCTAAAACTAGTACTGCTGTAATCTCTAATCAAACCAGTACTCCTACTACTACAAATAATCAGTCAAGTGCTCCTAGTACGAATAACCAAAGTAGTATACCTTCATCTTGTCAAGAGATAACTCCTAACAATTTCTCTCAACAGTTGTTGGCTCAGTGTTTCGGTGGTAGTGTTACTGCGTGTGGATTGTATGAGCCATTAACTAGTAAAGACGGGTTCTGTGAGGCGTTTTCACCTTCTACCAATTATAGTGTAAATCCTCCTAACATAAAAAGCGGGTTTGTAATACAAAATACCACTAACGCGTTTTTCGGTATCTATTGGGATTACCCTGGTACATTTGGTGGAGTTAGTCCATGTTTTTGTAACGGGTCTAATCAGGTATTTCCAGCTAACCAGACTGGTGCGTTCTTTAATTTCATAGGTTTAGTTATGCCTAATGGTTATACATGGTTACCAGTATACTATTTCCCGTCTAGTGGAGTAGGTTTCTTAACGTATGAAGGGTCATTATGGTATAGCCCTAATCTGATTTACAGTAACTTGAGTTACATCAAAAACAACAATATCGTTTATACGGTACAACTAAAAAACACTCCAGACGCTTTGGGCTATACAGTTCAGACTTATAGTACTCCTGCGGATACTGGTGGTTCTCTATGTTTCAACTATGCTGGTTTAAATAGTAACTTTTGTATAACAGTTGCTCCTAACCAAACAATACCGTTTTGGGCAAATGATTCTACTATAGTAAAGTGGTGTCCAGCTAATAATGCCCCGAATTGTCAAACTGTTTATTGATTATCTCTAGCGTTTTCATAAATTAGAGCTAACTTGTAAAACTCTATAAGGTATTTTATCTGGACGTATTGTTTTACCGTTAGAGTAACATCACCTAGCTTAAACTTTACCGTTTCAGTGTCTTGTATACATTCACTCCTATCTAACATTATGTATCTATGCTTTTGAACGGTTAATTTGTCTGCTATAAAACCCTTATATGAGTTAATGTCTATTACAAAGACGTTGTATTTATCATCAAATATTACTTTAATCGGGTTAGCCTTTCTGTTAATTAGAACACATGGGAAATAATTTACCAATTGACTATATACGGCGTTATAGGTATCAAGTATACTGTTAAATTCACTGCTTATCATCACATCACCATGATTTTGCCTCAAATCCCAAACGAATTTGAAAAAAGGGTATTTCATTAATGTCCTTATACCTATGACCATATGGGGATATCGGCTATGTGTAATTACGGTGTCTATTAAACCGCTATTCTCTTCTGATTTAAGAAAGCCGATAAAAAACCTAAACCCTAAGTTATGTGCTTTTATTATAAGCTCTGATGAATTAGGTAGAATCTGGTTTAAGTAATCTGATACCTCAGTATCGAGTTTAGGAAAACTTGAACTAGACATAGTACTAATTAACTCGAGGTTGATAATAAAAAAGAATATGACCCTTGAAATTACCCAAAACTTTTTTAAACTATAAAAGGCTCATCTTTTAACATGAGACCTACTCTACTACCTATGAAATATAAAGCTGGAAATAAGCTACATAATGTTATTTTTCTATGGAATGAGAGCTGGGCTGAGACGGATGACTTCTTTTTTGTAATGGAGAAGAACTCGTTTAAGCCGTATTTCCGTAACAAAATCTATGATATAAACGATAACCCAATATATCCACATTATCACTATGACGGTGAGTTTGAGAAATACCTAAACGAATACGTTAAAGGGTTACCACTTACTAGAGTGGTTATGTCTGGTAGAGCCGTATACTTAATGCATAACTTTGGTAATGAGTATTGGGCTTTTGACCCTGTAAATAGGCAAATTGTCTACGCGTACTCAAAGCCTAAAATTAGCACTGTTAAGTATAAGAGAGAGCTTGTGGAGAACAGTATATACAATTTCATTTTAGAAGGAATAACCAAGAGGGTTAAGTTCTCTGATTCGCATTTAATGCATTTAGAGGTAATTGCTCCTAAGAGGTGACTGAAATGACCAGGATGTGTATAGTCTGTGGTAATACTTTCGTATTAGATAGGTCTGCTTACAGACACGTAGTCCTTAGTCATTATGTAAAGCCTGATTTGGCTAGACGTTATGTAACGAAGATAGATGAAACCGTTAAAATAACTGATGACGGTGATGATGTTGAGGTGGAGTTGGTTAATTAAAATAGGGTTATCGTTAGCGTTAGGTTATGCTGACGCTTTAGTGAGCCATGAGGTAGTTAGTAAAATCCCTACATGGTTTATTATGACCTACAGCACTCCTATAGAGTTTTTCATGATAAATGGGATAATTAGAAGTCTTGAGAGAATATACAAGAGGTTCAAAAATGCCAGGTAAGGTATGTCACGGTGACGTTTGTGTCGAGGCTAAATATATCACAACTACCTGGACTACTGACCAGGTACAACAGGTCTTAACGTTAAGTGCTGTTTATTCTCCTTACCGTATAGCTAGGATTATTCATAAAAGGACTTATGATGTTTACCAAGTCGTATATCATTATGATTATTTCAAAAAGCTTGTCACCTTTCTAACCACTCCACGGTCAAAAGTGGTTTGTGGAAACACCGAAATTCCTGCTTCATTTATATCTACGGTTTGGGATTGCCATGACCTCAGTACTGCTGTAAGTCTGCTATTACAAGGATATGGTTATGAAAGAGTTGCCAGGATAGTTCATAAAAGGACTGCTGATGTTAAGGCAATCAGAGACCACATAGACTATTTCGAGGACTTGTTAGAACAGTTATTTACTAACGTCCAGGGCTATCCTGGGATAATTAGGCATACCTATGCTGGTTATACTGCTGAGGCTCCGTTTGAGGTGCCTGGAGAGTGGACTGTATCGGGTCTTTGTAAATGCTATCAAAATAAGGACTGTTACGACTACGTTATGAAGTACCATAGGGATAACGTGCTTATCGTGTTGTACTACTATGAAAGTAGAAACGGTAAATTAGTGGCTTATGACCTACTAAGAGGAGTAGTTGAGTGGTATGGTATTGCCCGAATTATAGGGGATATTGCCCAATTCATAAACTCGAGAATCTATATGGGTTACCAGTTTACAGACCTTAAACCTACTATTGATACGTGTAGGATAGATGACCAAGTGTTTAAACAGATAGAGGTGGTCTAATGTATTTAGATATCGACAAGGCATACGCAATTAACGCGTTACTTAAAATATATGAAAAGTTTGGGGAAAATTCGTATATTAGAGAAACTGAACACGGGTATCACGTAAAAATACCTGTTCAGTGTTCTATGGAGAACTTCATATATTGTCTCGTAATAAGGAGACTTTATGACGACCAGAACAGAGTGGCTATGGATATCGTTAGACTATCAAACTATGAGTTTGACTTAGCGTTTGATATCGTGTTTGATGAGAAACAGAAAGAGGGTAAGCATAAAATAAAGGGAAGATGGTATAAAATGACCGATTATTTAGCCCTTAGAGGCATTATTTAGGAGATTAAGGTAGTACTGTATCTGTGGTGCATATCTGGCTAAGATAACTACTCCTGCTAATGCAAAACTTACTCCTAAAATCTCCTTACCTTTATCCATTATTTCGCCTTCTTTGATACTATCGCTCCCGCTACAACTAAGGCTCCTACTATACCAGCTGTTACTAAATCTCTGTTGTTCTTAGAAGGTGGTGCTGGTGGTAACGGTGGAACTTTAGGATAAAATGTAGTGCCAAATACAAAGGGCTGTTGTTGTGTAGTCTCGCTAACTCCTGAAGATGTAGGTGTAAATACTATGCTATCTGGAGAGCCTACCAAGTTACCGCAAATAATATTCTCGTTTGCTACTTCATTCATCTGCGTCGCTACCTGGAGTGGGTAATAAGCCTCTAATTGCTGTATTAAATTACCTATGCTGAATAAGGTGTTTGATAGTACTGGGGTCTCTGAGCCATAGCCTATGTACACAGTGCTTTGGTAATTGGGGTTAAAGTATACATCTACTCCATTTACGTCAATAGTATAAGTCCCGCTACTGTTTTGACCCGCGTTACTACTAGGTAACGTAATCACAAATCCGTAATATTGTCCAGTTGGGGGGTTTGAAGGTAAGAATGTCACATTAACATGTGAAGTAACGTTTTGTTTAGGGTTTAATACTGCTAGTATATAGTAAGATGGGCTAGGTATAATTAATTGGTTAGAGTTAGTGTAGAAGGTTATAGAGCCGTTGTTTATGTTGTATAACATAAGGTCATAGTTTTGGTCGAAAGATAGGACTATGTTGTTACCACTAGGTAGGTTTAGGGCTAACCCTAAGCTGACCTGTGAATTATATACACACCCAGTATTGTTACTACTCATATGCTGTAATTAGAGGGCTATATAAAAAAATCAGACCTTAAAAATCACGTTTTCTCTTAGGTAGTCACCAGTGAGGGAAGAGGTGCTATTAAGGCTATAAGTATGATAATAAACCCCAAGACAACAGCTAAGGTAGTATTCATAACCTACACCAGTTAAGTTTAGATTGTCACGAATAACACAACACCTATGAGAGCTAGTACTAATATAAGCACTGCTATTGGACTCGTGAATAGGTTAGTTAGACTTATGTTAGTCTTACTAACGTTAGTTGTCGTAGTTGTAGTAGTCTGTGTAGTCGTGGTCTGATTTGTAGTAGTCTGAGTAGACGTAGTCTGACTAGATGATGAAGAAGAACTTGGACTAGTTGATATAGCAAATGATGAGGTACTACTACTACTTAGTAACGTAGGCAATATCCTTGCATTAGACTGTAATGTGGTAGTTACATTATTCGTAGTTGAGGGTATTATAAACGGGCTTTGCATTAATGGGTGTGTATATCCTCCTAATGGCTGAGACCCCAACATCAAACCATATAATTGGATACCATCACTAGACCCTGCTAAGCTTATTGCTAATAGCATAGCATATACTGGTTGATTATTGCTATTGTAAGCCCCTACATATCTTATCTGCTCCTTAAAGAATATCGGATAGATAGCGTTAAGACCGTCAGCAATACCTAGAGAACTAAACGCTCCATAGTTGTAAGAGCCGTCTATTATCATCTGCATAGGGTTTACGTTTGCAAACTGGTTACTTGGTAATTCTGGTGTAAAATCCTCATTTATGGTAGGAGTGCTATTAAATACTGTATTGCTTAAGTTCTCTTCGTTTACTACAAACGTAGGAGTATTTCCATACAAGTCAGGTATATTATAGCCTACTGTGTACATGACTCCAGAAACTGGAGACACTGCTACAGAGTACTGGATTCCAAATGGGCTTATTATATTCCAGTTTTGTGGATTGATAACGTTATTATTGGTGTAAAATGCGGTGGTAGGATAGATTAGGCTTACGTTTGTGTTGTAAGTTGAGTTGTAAGCTTGTAGACCTACTTGTAGAGGTATATAAGTTGGTAAACTTATGGTAACTATCTGGCTTTCTGATAGGTTTGTTGTGTCTATAGTAAAGCTATCGCCTTCTATGTAAAGTGTCTCAGTGGTTTGACGGGTCACCTGATACCCTGTTTGTGATGAAGTATTGGATATTGGTTGTGTCGTATTGTAAGACTGCTGATAGAAAACATCTTGAGAAGGCTGATATGGTGATATATTAGTCTGTTGGATTGTAAATGTATCGAGAGTTAGCTCTAAGAAAGTTTTAGTGCTGAACTCTATGGTGTACTTACCTCCTGAAGGTAGTACTAGTATTGGTATAGTTTGTAACGTGGTAGTATTATATAGCGGGTTATTGCTAGTCCCTGATAACGGCGTGGCTATCTGTTGAACTTCGAAACTAGGGTAGACTATCTTATAGGATACTAGGCTATACATCATGTTATTATGCCTTTATGGAGTTATAAAATGAAGTGTTAAAATGGCTCACAAATAGGCTCATTTGCTTTATATATAAGATAATGCTCATTTTAATGTGAGCCCAAATGAAAAACCAAACCCAAGGTAACCAAACCCAAGGTAACCAAACCCAAGGTAACCAAACCCCAAGTAAAAGGGAAAACCTGGTAAAGAAACTCCATGATTTAAGACAAACCGTGGCTCTGCCTACGCTAGGAGATGTAACCATAAACGTAGACGACATAGAAGACATCCAGGTAACTAACGTGAACGGTAAGATGAAGTTGAGGATAGTGTACAAGACCAACGACGGTGAGTATAGGTATACCCTCTTAGGTGTGGTATTTACTGACCAAGTAATGGAGTGTGTGAAGAACGGCGAAAAACTTAGTATAATGAGGGACACGCATACCCTAAGGACTGAAGTCTTATGTGAGTGACCTTAATGCACTCAGATGAGAAAGAGCGGTTAATGGAGTGCATAGGAACAGTCCTAGCTGGTGAAAACCGAATACTATACGGTCACCGAATAAAGGTGATAGGATATGACCATAACAAAAAGGGCATATTGATACAATACCACGATACTAAGGAGTTCTCAGTAATCAATAGGATTCACGACATCAGACGTTTAATCTAACCTTTTTTTGTATTATTCCTATTTCTCTACGGTGCTTTAAATATGGGTAGATTTACTCATAAGGAGAAACATGACTTATTTTATTCTGGAGTTACTGATAATAGAGGAAACATACGGTTAGACCGATTTAATGAGGCTATGGAGATAGTAAGGAGAAAAGAGGAAAAGATACGAGAAGGATACGGTAAAATGATGATAGCTAAACGTGGTGCTGGTTTATTAGGGATTAAGATAGGGGAATGTCATATTATAGCTGTTTTTGGTATGGACATATATGTGAAATGTGGAGATGCTATAAGACAGATAGGATATCAGACAGTAATCGATTACATAAAAAATACGCGTTACGTAGAAAGAGTTTGACTTTATTTTTTCTTATGACTGCTTATGTGTCCTACCGTATAATACCGCTCCTACTAACGCTCCAAATAGGATTAAAGCGATAATCCAAAACAGTGTACTGCTGTTTATTACACCTTTTACACTACTCTCTGTAGTATTTAGACCACTGTTATTTATTACAAGATACGCCTGGTTATATGGAATATAAGTAAACGTTTGTTGAGGAGTGAACGTTATACCAGTTGGGTTATCAGTATAGCTCTGCAAAGCACTGTTTACATACCATCCTTGTTGGCTATACTGCTGATTAGCCGTAAATGAAGTTGTGCTATTTAGGTCTAATATAACCCCTATAGTATTCTGAGGCTCATTAGTGATATTGAGGAATTGATACGGTATAGGTACAAACTCACAAGTGTTTGTATTGTTCACTTTCCATATGTCTGGTCTAAAGACTATAGTGTTTTGTGACGCGTTACATATCGGGTTACCTGGTGGTACATAATATACGTTATTGTTAGTGTCTACTAATAGACCCCCTACATTAGTGCATTGACCTGGTTTAAGCACTGTACTTGTATTAAACTGTGCATATCCCGTTATTGTTTGACCATTAACATTGAAAGACCCTCCCGCAAATATCGGAAATATGTTTATGTTACCTGATACCCCTTGTTGATATAGGTCATTTAGGAGATTAAACAATAACTGGCTCTCCTGATAAACACTTGAGGGACTACATTGGGGGAAATATATGTTGAAAGCTGAACCTTTTAATAGATTGTACAACTGCTGTTGAGTATAGCCCATATTGTGGTAATAGTCCCATAAGTCTTGAGCATAAGCGGTTAAGTTAAGGTTTTGTATTAGCTCCAGATATTGTATTATTCCTGAAAAGTTAATGTATGACCCTGTATAGCCGTTTGGTGTGCTTATGTACATAGCGGGGTTTGCTACACTGTTTAAATCAATAAGTACAGCTACGTTATTTCCTACATAATTTACGCTTATGGTCTCCATATTTTCAGCTATCTCAACACTACTGCCATTTATCTGAGCGTTTACGCCGTAAATTTGGCTAACTCCTATACCGTTATTACTGGCATATTGTTCTGCTAAAACAAACGGTAGTATATCTACTAACCCTAGAGGAACTTGTTCAATAACTATATTTGAAAAGGTAATTGTTTGGTAGTTGTTTGCATTAGGGTTATACGCTACATAGGTCTGTGTAGGGTCACCAAAAAGGACTACCAAAGTGTTGGTTTTTCCGAAAGCCTGGTATTGGACACCGAATCCTACTGGAAACGGGATATAATTTAAGTCCCCGAAATTTCCTAACGGATAGATTACGATAGGTTGAACGTTACTAATGTTAGTACTGAACTGTATACCACTGGTTTGAACGCTTATACTGTTTATATAACTAAAGGTCTGAGCGTAAGCCTGTGCTGAATACACTATATTTTGGATATACGGGTTAAAGCTTTGGATTATGTTATTTATGATATATTTTTGGTAACTCTGAACAGAACCCAAGTATGTATAGTAGTTGTTATAGTCTAAGGCTAATATCCACAATAGGTCATACTTAAGCCCTGGAGTGATATCTATGTTGAAATTGTTGGTCGTGTTTACTACTGCGTCATAGAAGTCTGAAAATTCTCTAACTATATCGGTAAACTGGGCTTCATCCTCATTAATTAACCCTGCTACACTGGTGTTATAGATAGGTTGTACTGGCTTGTTTATGTAGTTAAATACTAAACATCCTATAAATGCTCCTGCTATTAACCCCCCTACCGCTACTCCTGCTGGTGGTACTTCTCCTGTTACGGCAATAACTCCTCCTTCTACTAATGCACTAAACCCAAAACCTGC
>OGCG01001169.1_pt1 | contig 13573 bp, 11 predicted proteins | sample 1570061 | NCBI WGS metagenome assembly OGCG01 (sample SAMN06268698, study PRJEB24515) | hot springs metagenome | isolation source: Joseph's Coat, Yellowstone National Park, Washington, USA | place: USA:Joseph's Coat, Yellowstone National Park, Washington, USA
GTTTGCGCTGACAAAGCCGCCTGGGAGCGGCAGCGCAGATGCTTTGCGTACCAGTACCCGATCGCTCCGATTATCAGAACGCCTATAACCACCGTTGCTGGGCCGAAGTCGGATGAGATCGCCTTCCAGTGGCTCGCCACAGCGTCGCCAGCCAATGCAAGTGCAAAGGTCCAGGGAAGGCTTCCCAAGGCAGTTAGGACACTGAAGCGGACGAAGGGCATCTTGGCGATGCCTGCAGGAAGGCTGATGAAGGTGCGCACCACGGGGAGCACCCTTGCTATGAGCACCGCCCAGGTCCCTCGACGCTCAAAGAAGCGGTCTGCGCGCTCTAGTTCGCGCTTTCTGATGAGCACCCAATGCCCCCACCGTTCCACGGCCGGGCGCCCTCCTATGCGGCCGACGCCGAAAGCTATCCAAGAGCCGACCAGGTTTCCGGCTGTTCCGGCTAGTGCAACGGCCACTACGTTCAAGTGGAAGGGAACCCCTGCCACCACTAGCCCGCCCGCTAGAGCCCCAGCAAACATCATGACTGCCTCGCTAGGGACCGGTATGCAAGCAGACTCAAGGATCATCAACGCAAACACAGCCAGGTACCCATGTCGGCTTATCTGGCTCACGACAACGTGCTCCACACTACCTCCCGCCGAGCTGAGCGCCTTTCATCGCAGGTTAGTGTGCCACGGGCCCTTTTGGGGCCCGGCGTCTTCGGGGAAGCCTGGATCTTCAGCTCTCGCGTCCGGTGGGTCCTGCAGGTCTTAGGGTGACTGGGGCAGCCGGAAGGGCGCTGTAGCTTACATAGCGCATTTCAATCGGAAAGGAGGCGTGGTCGCCTTTTGGCGGGCCCGTGAAAGGGATGATCAAGAGGACCCTTGGCAAGACCGGATACCAAGTTGGTGTTGTCGGCTTTGGCGCCTGGGCCATCGGCGGCGACTGGGGAGACGTCGACGACGAAGTTTCTCTCAGGGCGCTTCATGCTGCAGTTGACGCTGGCGTGAACTTCTTCGATACGGCGGACGTATACGGCGACGGCCGGAGCGAACGACTAATTGCTCGGCTGAGAAGGGAGCGAAGCGAGGAGATCATCGTCGCCACGAAGGCAGGCCGACGCGCTCCAAGCCAGGACGTGTCTTACTACACCAGGGAAAACCTTCGTTCCTGGGTCGAAAGAAGCCTCAGGAACTTGGCCACGGAGCGCCTGGACCTGCTGCAGTTGCATTGTCCCCCGACCGATGTCTATTACCGACCGGAGGTCTTCGGTTACCTGGACGAGCTCGTCTCGGAGGGCAAGATTGCCCACTATGGGGTAAGCGTGGAGCGAGTGGAAGAGGCACTCAAGGCCATCGAGTATCCGGGCGTGGCCAGCGTCCAGATCATCTACAACATCTTTAGACAGCGGCCAGCCAGGAGATTCTTCCCTGCTGCCCTTGAATGCAACGTGGGGGTCATTGTGAGGGTGCCCTTGGCATCCGGCCTCCTTACGGGCAAGATCAGCCGTGAGACCACCTTTGCGCCTAACGACCATCGGAACTTCAACCGCGAGGGGCAGGCATTCGATGTGGGGGAGACCTTCGCAGGCATAGGGCTGGAGCGCGGCCTCGAGCTGGTGGAGGCGGTGAGGGGAATCCTCGGGGACCAGGACATGACGGAGGCGGCCATACGATTTTGTTACTCTCATTCTGCTGTGTCCTGTGTCATTCCTGGGGCCAAGACACCGGAGCAGGCGCGGGCCAATGCCAGAGCAGGCGAGGCGGGTCCGCTGCCCGACGAGATCCTCAAAAGCTTGGAGCGCCTGTATGAGGAGAAGGTGCCCTGGGAGGTGAAGCAGCGCTGGTAGAAGAGGTCACGCTGCCTCAGCGTTGCGCCAGGTCGCCTGCTGGCACTGAGCAGCCTCTTGCAAGTCGCAGTGGCGGTCTCGTCATCGGCTCCAGGGAGTTTTCCTAAGCATCACCGCTTGTTCGCTCGAGGGCTCGCCGCAGCCGTTCCTGGACGAAGGTGAGAGTCAGGTCGGACCGGCTCCGCTCGAGCACGGCCCGAAGCGCGTCCGTGGTCCTTCGCAGCCCACCTGTGACCTGGTCGGGGAAGTCAACTTGAAGGAGTGATTCGTATACGTCCTCCATGGCTTCGAGCAGGCCAGCAGCCCTGTCAAAATTGCCTTCCCTGAGCCGGTCCAGAAGGTGACGCCTCAATTCAGAGGCTGCCTCTGCCAGCCCGTTGCACCAGGCAGCCGGGTCAACCATGAGGTCTCCTGGTGAAGGGAGGGGGCCTCCTCCGACCAAGGAAAAGGTGAGCCTCGCCTCGGAAAACTCCTTCTCGGCGTCGTAAAGAAGGCCGGCGTAGGCCACAGAAGGGTGATCTGCCAACGCGGCTTGCGCTTCGCGCAGGCACCGCTCCGCTTCAGCGACCGCGTCTTCGAATCCGGCCGGGTCGAGCCTATGCACCGCCCGCACTGCCCGCCCGGAGGCCAAGATTGCTAGGCGACAGCAGCTCAGTCCCTGTTCCCTTGCCTCGTGAGTAGCTCTGAGGGCCTCACGTGCCGCGCCCACGAGGCGAGAAAGCTCCTCTGTCCGGTTTCCCACCTTCCCCGTCAGCTTGCCATGAGCCTGCGCCGCTCGGGTTGCGACGCGAACTCGCCTAGGTCCTGGTGACGGCGGGCCTGGCGAGGAGCAACGGAGCGCCGCCTGCTCAGTGCCAAGAGATAGGCGCCTAGGCAGGCTGCACAGATCAGGTCAACTACTGCCAGGGGGACGGTTGCCCCGATGCCAGCCCCTATCGACAACAAGACCACTGCCGCGCCAAGGCTGGCCGCTACGGTGCGCCTGCGTCGGGCTAAAAGCCTCTGGCGGCTTGTCTGGTGAAGGCGACTTGCGCGGATTTGCTGCCGGGTGAGTCGGGGACCACTCGCATCGCCGACTCGAACCCCCGCTTGTCTTGAGATATCAGGCGGGACTCTTCCTGGCCGCTCGGGGAAGGAGAGTCCCGTCTCGAGAATCGATTCGCCACTTCTGGGGGTGCCGACTTGTCCGGTAGTCAAGGTGTTCGCGCCAGGCCCCCTTTCGCCGATACCGACACTGAGAACCTCATATTCCTCGAAATGGTCCTCGCCTGGCCAAAGGTCCTCCTCTGCTGCGATCAAGTTGCGGGGCTGGCTAATGTTCTCCCATTCTGTGCCGAAATCTCTCGATGTGAAGCCGTCGACAGGCTCCGCTACCAGCCGCACCCTTCTGCTCAATACGCCGAGCTGGTGACGAAATGCCCTAACCGAGTCGTTCGGCGCCATCTCGGAGAAGCGACGTACCAAAGGAGGCACCAGGACTATCGCCCAGAGCAGGATCAGGAATGCAATTGCCACGGAAACCCCCTTGTGTCTTGGCTGCCTACGGCGAAGCGACTCCGGCCGACTCGCGACCCCGCCCAATTCGCGGCTCGGGCCTCATTCAATGGAGCCCCAATCATCACAATGATGTAACTCTACTCCAATCAGTTGGTCTGTGCTCGGCAAATGGCACTGCCTTGGCGCGTGACCCCAAGCTATTGGATTCCTTGAGCCTGCGCCTCGGTCAGCTCTGTGTCGGTTTCCTGAAAGCCCGGGCGACGCCACGTACCCATCCTCCCGCCCGTCTTCTCCCATAGTGCCAGGTCCCCGATGGTCATGGAGCGGTCTGTGGATTTGCACATGTCGTAGATCGTGAGAGCGGCTACGGCGCACGCAGTCATGGCTTCCATCTCGACACCAGTGCGGTCGATGGTCTCGACTTGGGACTCTACCTCCACATAGTCGTCCCCGATCGTGAAGTTGATATACACGGAGCCGACGAGGAGGGGATGGCATAGCGGGATCAAGTCAGCAGTGCGCTTGGCGGCTTGAATCCCAGCTATCCGCGCAGCCCCTAGCACGTCCCCCTTCGTTATGGCATTGTTGGCAACCTTGGCGGTCGTCTCCGGCGCCATATTGACCCGACATCGCGCCAGGGCCCTCCGGTAGGTGGGCTCCTTTGGTGTTACATCCACCATCCGGGCCCTGCCGAGGGGGTCCAAATGCGTGAGGGCTCTATCCGACACACCAGCAGCATAGGCCCAAACGGACCGCCAAGTTGTCGCTTGTGGGAAGGGAGTTTGATTAGAGCGCAGCCGTAGGAATCTCTGCTCCTTCGGCGGTGCCGGCCAGGAGATCTTCTCTTTGGACTGCTGCCGCAATCTCTTTGAGAGAAGCAGCCAATCCCTTCGCGTCGAGCCCGAGTTCTGCAAGTATTTCCTCGGGACGGCCATGGGGGTGGTAGCCGAGGGGAATGCCAAGGTTGACAACTCGAGCAGGCAGTCGGGCGGGTCTCAGGGAGGCCATCGCATCAGCCAGCGCACTTCCAGCGCCGCCAACGCGAAGTCCGTCCTCGACGGTTACCACCACTCGATGCCGAAGGGCATCCTCAAGCATCTCTGGATCGGCGGGGCGTACGACCCTCACATCCCAGATGGTCGCATCGAGCCCCGGTTCTTGAGCGCAAGCTTCCTCTACCGCCTGGAGCATCTTGCCAACTGCGAGGATGCAAATCTCGCCATTGCCGCGCCGGACGACACGCGCCTTCATGCCTTTCCCCAAACCGCCTGGTTGCCTCTTCGGACCAGGAGTCTTGGGGAAGCGGATGGCTGAAGGACCCTCCAGGCCGAGAGCCGTATCGAGCATGTCTGGGATCTCGGATGGGGACGAAGGTGCAAATACTGTCATGTTGGGGATGGATAGGGTGAGGACCAAGTCCAAGATCCCGTGGTGGGAGGGGCCGTCGTCGCCGGTGATGCCAGCCCGGTCCAACACGAATACGACCGGCAGGCGATGGAGTCCCACGTCCAAGTTCGCCTGGTCGAATGCTCTGGTGAAGAAGGTGGAATAGATAGCCACGACTGGCTTCAGGCCACCCATCGCCATGCCGGCCGCAGCTGCCACTGCATGCTGTTCTGCGATCCCGACGTCGAAGAACCGCTCCGGGAATGCGGCCTGGAAGGGAAGTAGTCCGGTGGGACCAGGCATTGCCGCGGTGATAGCAACGATGCGCTCGTCGCGCCGGGCGGCTTCGACTATGGCCTTCGAGAAGGCGTCAGTGTAGGAGGCGAGGGGTTGACGCAGGGCCTCTGGAAGGACGGGCATCTGGACCTTTAGGTCGTGGAGACAGGCCACCTCGTCCTCCTCGGCTGGACCATATCCCCTGCCCTTGTGGGTGAGGACGTGAACCACTATTGGCCCATTCCATGAGGAGGCGTTGGCGAGCGCTGACTCCATGGCTCCGATGTCATGACCGTCGAGCGGCCCGGTGTATCGGACGCCCAAGGCCTCGAAGAAGACGTGGGGCTCGATCACTTCCCTTAGGGCGGAGGCCAGGCCGAGGAGGCTGGATCTTGCGATTCCTCCTACGGCGGGAAGTTCGCGAAGCAGCTCTTTTATCCGCTCGCGGGCAGCGGTGTAGGCAGGGTTCAAGCGAAGCCGAGTGAGGCTTCGCGAGAGCTGAGACACGGTTGGCGCATAGGAGCGGCCGTTGTCGTTCAGCACGATCACTACCCGCCGCCTGGAGTGCCCCAGGTTGTTCAATGCCTCATAGGCCATTCCGCCGGTGAGAGCCCCATCCCCCACAACGGCGACGATGCGGCGTTTGGAATCGGATGCTCCAACTGTCGGCTGGAAGCCGAGTTCCAGGGCGCTGGCCAGACCGTGCGCCCAGGAGAGGATCGGCGACGCGTGGGAGTTCTCAACCCAGTCGTGAGGGCTTTCCTTGCGGTTGGGGTATCCCGAGAGACCTCCTCGCTGGCGCAAGGTGGAAAAAGCCTCTCTCCGCCCCGTTACCAGCTTATGTACGTAAGCCTGATGGCCCGTGTCCCAGAGGATTATGTCCTTGGGGGAGTCGAATACTCGGTGAATTGCAAGCGTGAGCTCTACTGCCCCTAAATTCGATCCGAGGTGTCCGCCAGTCTTGGAGACGGTGTTCACTATGAACTCGCGGATCTCGTTGGCGAGCACCTCCAGCTCTGCAAGTGTGAGCCGGCGCAGGTCCGCCGGCCCCTCGATCGTCTCCAGGATCATCCTCGCCCCTTCCTTCGGGCCCGCTCAAAGCTACCGCACAGCCGAACTGGTTGAAAACAGCCCCTTACAGCTAATAGGGGCCTCTCCCAGCACCGCTCGCCAAGCGGCTTGCCAGCTTGGCCGGACCGCTAGATGTACCTCCCCGACTCGGGCCACTGTCAGGGAGATCATCCCGCTCGGGGTCCGGGCCACGCATCCGCTGGATGCTTGCCAGTAAGGACTCCAGTGTAGGCTCAAAGTAAAGATACCTGGACGTGGAAGGTAGACGTCGAGCGCGTCCACTCCCATCTGGACAATCTGCGCGCCGCCGGAGGCGATGGGCGTCGGGTGAGGGACCGCATATACGACAACGCGACCACTGTCTGCTGAGAACACCTTTCGCAAGCCGGTGCGACCCGATAGCACCAGGCTCTTTTCGTTGGCTGAGGAGAAGTCCGGTGGGGCATTGGTCACTACGACGTAAGCGACACCCTGACTTCTAAGCCAGGCCAGGTAGCTCGATGGTTTCAGGGGCCCTGGTTGGTATAGGAGCTGATTCCAAGGGAAGTCGTCCTGACGGAACCATCCCCTCACTAGGGGTATACCTGCGCCTGCCAAGCCTAGAGCGGGCCAGTGGCCAGCAGTGTCGACAGCTTCGACACGCCAGGAAGGTCCCAGATGGCGGTGTAGGTAGTCGACCACCGGCGCCCACACCTTTGGACTTTGGAGCCACCGAGCTGCCTCAAGGCTGGGTAGGGCACCCACGAAGGGGCCGAGGTTCCACCAGCCACCAGCTGCGAGGGCCATGGCCGACACCATCCTGCGCTTTTTTGACCAGCTGGATGGCGGCCCGGCGAGGCCTAAGACGGCCACCAGAGCCCCAAGGCTGAAGTCCCTCACCTGAGCTAGATTGGCGCCGAGGTCGGTTGGGACCAGGAAGGCGACCAGAGCCACCAGAGCAATGGCCACGCAGAAGACTCGTATTGAGCGGGCGAGCTCCATGGAGCTTGGTTGGTCAGCCCCCCGGAGCCTCGGCGAGGCGAGCGCGAAGACAACAGCGCAGGCCACCTCCACTTCGAGGAAGTCCTGCCACCAAAAGGGATACATCCCGTAGTCGCTGAAGGCCCGGTAGACCACGAAGTCTGCCAGGCCAGGCAGCAATGCCAGGCCGCCGAGCAGCCAGAACCGCCTGAGCCTCTTGGGGTTCGACACGATGGCCGACCAGGTTCCGAGGATGCAAAACAGATAGGCGAGGGCGCTCGAGGCCACCGTCAAAGACGCCAGGAGAAAGGTGGCTGGTCCTACCCACCAGCGGAGCCCATATACCGCAGACCAAGCCGCAACTGCCAAGAGAGCTGCGCCTGCGGCCATGCCCATCTCATAGGGGTAGGCTCCGGAGAGCGGAAAGAGGCCGAAGCACAAAGAAGCCGTCCGAGCCGCCCATTGGCCCTTTCGTCCCATTAGAACGGTTGCGGAAAGGGCTATTGCGGCTCCAAAGACGGCTGCGGCTCCAATGGCGACGCCGACCATTCCCACGAGCGCTGCCAGGGGATAGTAAGCGACGCTGTAGGCATAGAAGGGATAACGGCCGTCGTACCAGAAGTTGTCCCAGGCGACCAGGCCGTGGTGTTCGTATAGCTGAAGCAGGTATGCGTGGGCAGCGGTATCGGTTCCTGGGGGGCCGATCCACCACGCCAAAGCCGCCACCCCTGCCCCGATCGCAGCGCAAAGAGCGATCTCCTGGCCGCCCGCCCACCTGATGGGTGCGCGCTCGGAGCTTCGGTAGACCGCCACCAGTCCAGTCTGTCCCAAAGACACCATCGGTCCCTTCGCCAGCTGACCCCGGACGCTAACCAGCTTCGCCGGCGAAGCACGGGCCCCCAGATAAGCCCGAACCTCTTATGGGCCCGAGCCTCCCTAGGCCGTTTTCTGCAACTGACCTCCGCGCTCAGAACGAGGCCACAGGAACTCCGCTAAGCGGTTGCTGCCGAGGCTGAAGTGGAGCTGGTCGAGGATTCCTTAGAGGATGCAGACGAAGAACTCTTCTCGCTTGAGGTTCTCGAATCGGTGCGGTAGAAGCCGCTTCCTTTGAAAGCAATTCCAATCGAACCAAACACCTTGCGCAGCTGACCACCGCAAGCGCTGCAGACGCTCAGGGGCTCGTCCTTGAATGACTGCACTACCTCGACGTGCTCACCACACTTGCGACAAACGTACTCATAGGTAGGCACAGCTCACCTCCCGCCCAAACATCGATTGAGGCTCAAGCTCGTTAGCACTCCCGAACTTCGACTGCTAAGCCTACAATAGCGGCTGTGTCTGGTGGCGTACGCAAGGCGGTAATACCAGCGGCAGGTTTGGGTACCAGGTTTCTGCCAGCCACCAAGGCGCAGCCCAAGGAGATGCTGCCTTTGGTGGACAAGCCGGCCATCCAGTACGTAGTGGAGGAGGCGGTCCAAGTCGGCCTCAAGGACGTGCTTTTGGTGACGGGGCGATCTAAGCGCTCGTTGGAGGACCACTTCGACCGCTCCTTCGAGCTGGAGCACTATTTGGAGGCGGCAGGCAAGCTGGAGGACCTCCGCATGGTGCGAGAGACCGCGGACATGGCGGATATTCACTACGTCCGCCAGGGAGAGCCTTTGGGTCTTGGGCACGCCGTCTTGACCGCTCGCCACCACGTCGGAGGCGAGCCCTTCGCCGTGCTTCTAGGCGACGACGTAATGGACGAGAATTCCACAGTGCTGGCGGACATGCTGGGGGCCTTCGAGCGGCTGGGTCGCTCAGTTCTGGCTCTCAAGCCGGTGAGTCCGGAAGAGATCTCTTCCTATGGATGCGCCCAGGTGGAGCGGATCGAGGATGGGCTCGTGCGTGTAGTGGACGTGATAGAAAAGCCCGATCCCAAAGATGCACCCTCCAACCTGGCAGTGATGGGGCGATACGTCTTTACGCCGGAGCTCTTCGAGGTGCTTGAGCGACTTGAGCCCGGACGAGGTGGTGAGATCCAGCTCACTGACGGGATACGCCGCCTGCTTGGACGCCAGGAAGTCTTCGGCTATGTCTTTGAGGACGGCCGTTTCGACATTGGCAACAAGCTCGATTGGTTGCGCGCCACGGTGCAGCTTGCCTTGAGACGCCCCGATCTGGGCCCGCCCTTCAGGGCCTTTCTGGAGCAGTTACTTGGGCAGGGTCGACAGGGATCACCCACCTGAGCGCCCAAGCAGACGCTGCGCTAAGGCTTCAAAGCCGCCTCGTTCTCTTGCGCCAAATCTCACATTGACTTCCATCTGCTCGATCACTTGCGCTGCCTTTTGGCGCGTATTGGCCGGCACATTTACTTCGAGAAAACCCCTGGCCTCTTCGAGCAGATCGGGCTCACCTCGATGGGAGAGGCCCTCCAGGGCGACATCAAGGCTTGTCGGAGAGATCTTTGACAAGAACGCGTCCCAGTGAGCTGTGAGGAACCTCCACGTGATCCTTCCCCCATGTCGAGAGGCAAGACACAGCTGGACCACGGCTGGGGCGTTTTGGCTCCGAACCTTGCCCCATGCCAGCTCGAGGGTTCTTTGTACGAGGTCGGGGTCTCGAAACGCCGTGAGGCTGTAGAGGTAGCGGAGCTCCTCCTGAGGGGAGGTTGCCTTCTCCCAGCGTTCGAGATACTGCTCGTAGAGACGCCCATCGCCTCGCCATGCGGCTATGGCCAAGACGGCCCTGGCCAGGTCCGGATCTAGGGGTTTGAGTCCGGCCCAGTCCGCCTCTAGGGCTGAGCTCGCCCATCCTCCGATCTCGGAATCCTCGCCGGCGGTTCCAAGGAACGAGAGGAGGCTCGAGCGCAGCGCCTTGACCAATGGAGCCTCATCGGGTCGGCTTTGGGTGCCGAGCGAGCGAGCGAGTGGACCGAAGAGGTGACGCGCCAGCGAGATGAACGCTTCGAGCTGGCCATCCTCGAGGCAGTTGTATAAGAGGTGTGCTGCTCCAATGGCTTCTTCCCAGGCGCCCGGGAAGGGGTTTGCTCCCATCGCTTGCACCCAGGAGAAGAACTCCTCGAGCGGACTGAGACCCGCCAAGGTGGTTGCCCACGCGTCGCGAACGAGCGAGTGGCGCTCGAGTGGGGTGAGCGACCGGAGGTCCTTGCGGAGGAGTTCGGCGAGTGGGAGCTCGTAGAGGCAGCGGACCACGCTTGCCCCTTCGGAGTTGGCCACGATCGTCGCTCGGGGATCCTGGAGCTCGAGGCTCGTTCCCTCCGGAGGGAGCAGTACCTGGATGGGGCTGTTCGGATCGTCGGCAACTTTGACCCGGAGCGGTACCAGCCAGCTTCCTTCTTCTAGGGAGGGGTGGTATGCGAATCGGCGCTGGCGCAGCCGAAGCCGGCCATGCTCCCTGCCAGCTTCTATCAGGGGATGACCTGGCTTGCTCAGCCAATCCTCCACGAGCGATCCGATGGGTTGCTTGGAAGCTTCCTCCAACGCTGTCCAGAGGTCGGCCGCGGTGGCGTTCGAGAGGCGATGGCGACGGAGGTATCGGCGGACTCCGGCCGCAAAGACATCTGGTCCGAGATAGTTCTCCAGCATTCGAAGGACCGCTGCGCCCTTTTGGTAGGTGAGGGCATCGAACATCGCTTCTGCGTCTGCGGGACTTGCGACCTCGGCTTTGATTGGCCTGGTGGATGAGAGGCCGTCGATTTCGAGCGCCCTCGAAAGTTCGAGGCCGAAAGACACCTCCCTTTCCCACTGGGGCCGGAAGGCATCGACAGCGTGAACTTCCATCAGAGTGGCAAACGCCTCGTTCAACCACAGGTCGTCCCACCAGGCCATCGTGGCGAGGTCCCCGAACCACATGTGCGCGATCTCGTGGCAGACGACATCCGCTACTCGCTGGATCTCGCGTACCGAAGCGGTTGTGGGGTCTACTAGCAAAGACGACTCACGGAAAAACACCGCCCCAAGGTTCTCCATCGCCCCGAAGGCAAAATCCGGAATGGCCGCAAGGTCGAGCTTGTCTGACGGATATGGGATGTCGAAGTAGTCGGTGAAGTATCGGAGGGCGTGCTCGGCCACCTGAAGGGCAAAGTCGCTTAGATGTGCCTTTCCCGGCACATGGATAACCCTCAGCTCAACGCCGTCTACGTCCCGCACGGGGGTAGCTTCCATCGGGCCGACTAGGGCGGCTACCAGGTAGCTGGACATTGGGATGGTTTCTTTGAAGCGCACTAGGCGCCTTCCGTCGCCAAGCGACTCTGAGACGATCTCCTTGCCGTTCGAGCAAGCGAACATCCCATCCGGCACCACCAGGCTCACTGCGAAGGAAGCCTTGAAGTCTGGCTCGTCCCAGCAAGGAAAAGCGCGGCGGGCATCCGTCGGCTCGAACTGGGTCGCAGCGAGGATGTGTTCCTTGCCTTCCTGATCGAAAAAGCGCGACCTGTATAGGCCGTGCAGTGAGTCGCTCAGCGCTCCGGAGAAAGAGATCTCAAGCTGGTAATCGCCGGAAGGCAGGGACTCTGGGAGGCGGAAGGCGACCTGCTCAAAGTCCTCTCTCAGTTCTACCTGGGCCCTTGCGCGAAGCCCGGCGGGTCCGAAGATCCAAGCCTCGGCTATCTGAAGGCCTGCTGAGTTGCAGACGATCTCTGCGACTCGCTCGTGCACCTCCAGCTCGATCCGTACGTGGCCGTCGAAGGTGGCACGGTCGAGGTGGGGTTCCAGTTGAAGCTCGTATCGGCGGGGAAGGACGGATCGCGGGAGCCTGGCCCCCCGGCTCCTGTCCGCAGCGCTGCTCACGCTTGGTGGTCCTCCTCTCTAGGGTAGAACTCGAGGTTCAAGTCTCCCAGCCTGACCAGAGTCGAGGCCACCCAGCGGCCCAGCGGCTCAACCGTCTGGTCCAGCTGGTCGGGATGCTCCAGGATGGCGTCGTCTAGTACCCAGGACCCCTCGTATGCGACCTCCAGAGCCCATTCTGTTTCGTTCTCGCTGAGCACCTGCTCCACGGTTGGATTGGAGCGTTCGAGGACCGCTGTGCCGAGCTCGGGACCCTGCAAGGGAAGAGAAGAAAGTACTTCTGGGATCGGGGGAGTCTCCCTCAGCCGCTGGACCCTCATCACGAGCTCTACGACGACCTCGGGCGGATCCTCGGGTGGCTCGCCAATGGACCAGGAGCGCCAGGAGCTCTGGCTCCAGGTAGGCCAATCCAAGCTTAGGTCTGCGCGGACTCTGGGTGGAGAGCCCTCCCCGGGCAGGCTATAGGAGGTTTCCCAACTCAAGTCCCCTAGGAACACGTCAAAGAGGAACCTCTCCTCCAGGGACAGCCTTTCTAAGAGCGCCCGCTCGAAGCTGCGCCTTACTGCTTGGATGATGCCGAGAAGTACATGGTCAAACATTGGACAGCCGAGGCTACCTCAATTGCAATGAGGCTAGCTTCGGACTGTGGTGGCAGAAGCGGAAATCAACCCCTGGCTCAAGCGGAGGGTGTTGCTGTTTGCGCACCGGGGCGGAGCCAAAGAGGCTCCATCGAGCACGCTGGCTGCTATAACTGAGGCTCTTCGAGCTGGCGCCCACGCTATTGAGTTGGATGTGCACGTGAGCGCCGATGGCCAGCTCGTCTGCTCGCACGATGACACTGTCGATCGGACCACGGAGGGAACCGGTCGAATTGCTGAGATGACCTTGGAGGAACTGGAGCGCCTGGATGCTGCCTTCTGGTGGGTGCCCGGCGCTGAGGCGGACCATAACCGGCCGCCTGGCGACTACCCCTACCGCGGAAGGGCCAAGTGGGACCCTGCCTTTAGGATCCCGACGCTCAAGGCAGTCCTGGAAGCCTCAAGGGGGGCAATCCTCAACCTGGACATCAAAGAGCACCCGCCACAGGCGCCAGCCTACGAGGACCTCCTGGCTGACGAGCTGCGTCAATTTGGTCGATCGGACGATGTGATAGTGGCATCTTTTGACGAGGAGTCGATAAAGAGGTTCCGCAAACTCGCACCTGAGGTGGCCACTGCTGCTTCTTTTGCTGAGACCCTGAGGCTGCTCCAGATGGGATGGGACGGCCTTGGCGCATGGGAGGGCCGGATCGTCGCCCTGCAGATCCCCTACAGCTTGGGCAAGACAAAGGTAGTAGACGGGCAGTTGGTCGAGCGGATTCATGAGCTAGGACTCGCCTGCCACGTTTGGGTAGTAGACGAAGAAGACGAGATAGTCGAACTTGTCCAAGCCGGAGTAGATGGCGTGATGAGCGACGCGCCAAGATGTGCGAGACGGGTTCTGGATCGCCTCGGGGTGGCTTGGGCTAGTCGGCCAGAGGACCCCTGAGACATTCGTTGCGTATCGGAGCAGCTCGGGAGAGGCTGCCTTGATGCAATAGTCGATGCGATAGCGGTTGAAGCCTCACTAATGGCTCGCTATTTGAAGGGGCTGGCTTCGCACAAGGACTCAAATCGGGGTCCTGCCTTGCGAATAGGCCGGAGGAAGGGCTGCCAACTGTTGAGCGGAATGGATGATTTTGTCTCAGCCGAGCGTAAGTGTCGGACCCTCTAGTCATGATGGA
>OGCG01001170.1_pt1 | contig 13561 bp, 14 predicted proteins | sample 1570061 | NCBI WGS metagenome assembly OGCG01 (sample SAMN06268698, study PRJEB24515) | hot springs metagenome | isolation source: Joseph's Coat, Yellowstone National Park, Washington, USA | place: USA:Joseph's Coat, Yellowstone National Park, Washington, USA
TTAAGGCTGTGTCCATTAGGTTCACTGAGCAAGCCTGGGGTTATGGGAAGTTCATCGGCTCAACAGCACCGGTTAGGGTTGAGCTATCCTTACCCGGTGGTCGAACTGAGGTCTGGCTCAGACCACATAAACGTTTCTGGCTTTACTGGTGGAGGGTACTGACTGGAGAAGCCGAGCTTGCGTCTACGCTAATGATTAAGCGTAGGTTAAATAGGTGGTATGCAGTATTCATCTTCGATATCAAGCCAAAGAAAGAGTTGCCACAAAGCGTGGTGGCATTCGACATCAACGAGAACACTGTGGCTGTGGGTAGGATTGGCATCGAAACCACTGTGGGCAAGGTGGTTGATTAGAATAGGCAATACGTAACACCACAATTGTATGAAATAAGGACAGACTTCGGTAGACTAGCCAGGAGGTATGAGGCGATTAGGAACGCAATCATCGAGAAACTCAAGCCCAGATTTGTATTGCCGAATGGTAATCACGTGAATGTGACGAACACGAGGGAATACAGGAAGTGCGTGAAGAGGTTGAGGGAGAGGGGTAGGAAGATTGGCCGTGTTAGGCATGGCTAACGAACTAACAAAAACACCGGCAATTATCATAACTGAAGAGCTTGGTGATAACCCGCAGGAGTCAATGATTGAGGATGTTGGGAGAAGCAAATTAAGACATAGAATCAAGCAGACGCCGTTCAAGAGTATTGAGGAGGCTGTTGAGGATAAGGCATTGGAGAGGGGTTCGAGGATATTCCACGTATCGGCATACAGGAACAGTAGGGTATGCCCAATGCACTTTGTGAAGTTGGAGAGGACTGGTGATTGGCATATCTTAAAATGCCCACTTGGGCATTACGCGCATAGGGATTACGCATCTGTGGCTAATATGACGTGGAAAACAACGCCAAAGGCATGGATCAAGGGTGTTTGGTGGAACATGAGAAGGGAAATAGATCGGAGAGAATACGAAGGAAAATCAAACCCACTTGTTCCACACGAAATCGTGAAGTACATACACGCCACACTCAAGGAATTCAAGGCCAGCGAACAAAGCCCCGCAATGCTGGCCCGGGGCAGCCCCATGAACCCAGCCGGAGAAGCCAATGAAGACTGGGCAAGGAAACCTCCCACGCCCCTTAGGGCAGGGAGGAGGTCAGTAATTGTAGTTTAACCATGATTGTGATAACCATGCCGTTAGGTAATAAGGTCTTTACATAGTATGTACGCCAGGAGTAACTAACTTTAACGTCGCCGGTTAACGATCCTTTCTCAAGTATAGCGCGTGGAGACACTACTATTGTTGTTAGACCAGATGGGGTTCTAATGCATATTTTAAATTCGCTGTATGGTTTAGCCATGATTACCACATTGGGCTTCGGAGTTACTAAGTACATTACTGCAAATGTGACTGCTATTACTGCAATTACGATTATGGCGATAATGAGGATAGTTCTCCTCATTGAGGAAATGTGTCCTCCACTTAATTTATAAGGTTTTATTGCAGTTGCCCAGGGAAACAACCTTATTAGCTGGGTTGGGTTACTTAATAAGGCGTTAAAGGTTTTACCCTCCCTGGCTAGTTCAGCTCTACTTAACTATGCCTTTACCTTAAAATGTTAGCTAGCCATTATGTGTATTGAGATATCCTTTAATGGCGTAGATTATGACTGGTCTATTACCTTCACCGACATGGAGCCTTCAATGGGTGAGTTGGGTAATACTTTAAGTTAATTACCACTTAGCTATTAAAGGGATTCCGCTCCTCCAGCTTAGTGAGCGTAACCCAATGTGGCGAGTTGGTTAGGTTGATTGGGCAATACCCCTTTACCGGTATTGGCAGGAGGATTATTGAGAAGGCTAATGTTAAGGTCAGTGACCTAGCTGGTGAGGGGTTTAGGGGGATTGTTGAGGGGGCATTAAACATGCTTAACACCCTCATTAAGGAGGGGGAGGGGGCTAAACTCAGCCTCAACGCTGAGGATGCACCCATGGTTAGGTACATTGCCTATGCGCTGGCCGCGTCAATGGATAGGAGGGTTTGGAGGAGGATAGCCGACTCAGAGAGTAAGGTATTTTCAAGGGGTGTGGAGTCCATTAGCAGGGTCAGTAGGGTGAGTCTTGAGTGCATTAAGGGTCTGTTCAATGAACTTGGGTTGAGGGTAATAGGCGTCGGTGAATTAGCCTCAACGGTGGCTAGGAGGGTTGGGGGTGTTCAGGGTCAGGTGCTGATGCTTAAGCCCTTCCTCTACGCAATGCCCATTTGGGATTACCTAAGGAACAGCCCCAGGAATGACCCAAATTGGGTGTTAGGCACTAGGCCAATTATACACGGGTACGTGCTGCTAACTCAACACGATGCCTACAGGGTGCTTGAGGAGGCCGTTGAAAACAGGGTAATGGCCATGATTAATAGGTTTAATGCTAACATAGACCTATTCACCCCGCTCATAAACTCGGTTAGGGATAGGTTAAAGGCCATTGAGGGGGCGTCACCTCAGGTTAGGCACAGGCCAAGCGTTAGGGTGGCGCCGAGGGGTGACCCACCCTGCGTGACCGCTGTCCTAAACGAGCTTAAGGCTGGTGGTAACCCAAGCCACATGGCCAGGTTCACCCTAGCCACCTACCTCCTTCATAAATGCGTAGCCGAGGGTAAGGAGAGGGAGGAGTGCGTTGAGGAAGCCCTTGAACCCTTCAAGCATGCCGCTGATTATAACGAGAAGATAGCCAGGTACCAGGTGGAGCACCTGGCTGGGCTTAGGGGTGGTAAGAAGTTCTACATACCACCTTCATGCCAGGAATTGAATAGCCTAGGCCTATGCCCAACAAACCTGGGTTGCGGTGTCAAGAATCCCATCCAGTTCATACGCGGTTCGGCTAAGGTTGAGGGGGCAGGATGACTACTGGTCGTCTATGTGAAGCAATAACGTTAATTAATCTCCCAACCTAGGCTAGCTAATGATGGATGAGTTGGATGCCAGAATACTGGATTACCTACAGAGGAATGGGAGAATTACTGTCTCAAGGCTGGCAGAGGTGCTTAATAAGCCTAGGACAACGATAATGAGTAGGCTGGCTAGGCTTGAGTCGAGTAAAGCCATACTGGGCTACAAGGCTATCATAGACCCAGCCCAAATGGGTTACAACATACAGGCATACGTCCTACTAACCGTTAGGAGGGTACCTGGCGCTACTAAGCCTAGTCAAGTTGCCCTGGCCGAGAGGATAATATACGATTCAGATAATGAGAGGGACCTCCCGTGGGTTGAGGAGGCGCAGGTGGTGACTGGGCAATACGACATTGTACTTAAGGTTTGGGCCAGAGACCTTAGGCAACTCTCAAACTTCCTAATAAAGTACCTGCCAACCCACCCAGATGTCGTTAAGTCGGAGACCATGATTGTGCTTGAGAATGTGGCCACGTGGAGGGATAGGAACATGCCCATTAGGTGAAGTTAAACGAAGTACCTGGTTAACCCAATTAAGGCCTTATGATCCCCCGGTGTTGATAATAAAACACCCTCAACACCAAGATCCCTCAACTCGGTGAATAGGCCCTTCAATTCATCCTCCTTGAAGTGGGGTTGATTAATCTTCCTGATGATGTCCACGTTGTTCTCAGTCTCAACTATGATGTAGGGTATTAGCTTACCTACCTCAAGACCCTTTAACTCATCCGGCCTACTTAACCTTAGGACTAGGTAAAAATCAGCTCCAACCCTCATCCTCTCCTCAATGAGCCCCCTACCATACCTCATGCTCAGCATTAACCCAACCCTAATACCCCTCACACTCCTCCTCAGAAGCCCCAGGGCCTCCTCGGAGGCTAGGTAACCTACATCCCTACCAACCCTCGGCTTATCACCCCTGGTTAAGGCTACGTCAGCGCTAATCAGGAGGGCACCCTGGGCTATTGAGATCAGGTGAAGTTCATTTATGTCAAGTAGCCTCTGGTTAACTATAATCCTCTTCTCATCGTAAACCCTCCTGATTAGGCATGCGGCCACCAATGGCAATGGCGCGGGGTTTCCGAAAGGTGAGTCTGGTATGTTGAAGCCGTCGTAACCCTCAAGGCTCCTCACTAGGCTTAAATTCCCACTAACCCTTGGATGCACCTCAGCGTAGTAATGCACAAACCACTTCTAGTAATACCAATTTAAATTGCTTCCCACCTACGGCCTCTAGGTTCCTAATGCAGAATGGATTATTAAGCAGCAATCCCCCTCAGGGTCGTGTCCAGCGGTGAGTTTGAGACCATTAGTAGGATTGTGGGTGAGGAGTTGAGTAGACTTAAACCTGGGGATAAGGTTAGGACCATTGAATTCGTTAATAAGGTTATGGAGGAGTATGGTAGGGGGGTTAAGTTGAGTGAGGATGATGAGGCCAGGTTGAGGCCCATGGTTGTTGATGTGCTTTGGGAGCTTCAGAGGAGGGGTGTTGTGAAATTCTCAGATGACCTACTGGTCTTTGAGAGGGTTCAGGGTGGTTAAGGTAGTTTAATCCTCCTCCTATCTACGAACCAATACGTCCTGCCACCGTAATCACCCAGCACAATACCCAACTTACCCAATTCATCCCTGATTAAGTCAGCAGCGTCGTAAAGCTTCCTCTCCCTCAAACCCTGCCTAACCCTGATCATGGTGTTTATTATGCTCACCAACGTTGGGTTAACCGTGACCTTGTTAAGAACCCCGAGGACCTGCCCCATGTAGGATAGCACGTTCAGCAACTGTGATATTGAGTACTTTGAAACCCTCTCAGGTTGGTAAACGACCCTGGAGTTTATGTAGTTGCTTAGGTTAACCAACTCCGATATTGCGGCTGGGGTGTTTAAGTCGTCATTCAGTGCATTCTCGAAGTTAACCATGAACCTGAAGGCCTCATTAACAACCTCATCATCACCTGAACCCCTCTCCGGGGCCTCATCCATGAGTTGGAGTAGGTAGTCATGGCTTGCGTAAATACCCCTGAGCACGTTTTCCATGGCCTCAATGCTGCTGAAGTTGAAGTCAATGGGTTTTCTGTAGTGGGTGTTGAGGAAGTAGAGCCTAATGGCCTCTGGGTCATATTTACTAAGCACATCCCCTATAGGTATTATGTTACCCAGCGACTTACTCATCTTCTCACCTTTAACATTAACCAACCCCACGTGTATCCAGTACCTGGCGAATAACCTAAGCCCATAGTAAACCTTGGCTATGGCTACCTCATTCTCGTGGTGTGGGAATACTAAGTCCTGGCCTCCTCCATGGAAGTCGAAGGGTACACCGAGGTATTTGGATGACATCACCACGCACTCCAGGTGCCAACCAGGCCTACCAGGCCCCCATGGGCTATCCCACCAGGGTTCACCCGGCTTCCAGGACTTCCATAGGGCGAAGTCCAGTGGATTCCTCTTACCGGGTTCCGGCTCAACCCTGGCCCCGGCCATTAACTCATCTATCTTTTGTCCTGAGAATTCGCCGTAGTTGGGCACCTTAGTTATGTCGAAGTAGACAGACCCATCCACAACGTAGGCGTCACCCCTTTTAACAAGTTCATCAATCCACTTGACCATGTCCTGCACGTTCTCGGTCACCTTGGGGTATGCGTAGGCCCTCTTCACGTACAACGCATCCATGTAGTCCAGGTACTTCTTAATGTACCTCGACGGCACCTCATACCAGCGGCTAACCAAGTCATTACCGTACTCCCTCCTAGCAACCTCAATGATCTTATCATCAATGTCTGTGAAGTTGGTGACAAGCCTAACGTTGACCCCAAGGTACTCTAGGTACCTCCTAAATAGGTCGAAGAACACAGCCACCCTTGCATGACCAACGTGGGCCTCATCATACGGTGTTAGGCCGCATACATAGCCCCTAGCCACCCCAGCCTTCATCAACCTGAATTGCTCAACGGTTTTAGTGGCCGTGTTGAATATCCTTATGGGTAGGTCCACGGCCCCTATGTACCTATCCTTACTAATGGCCGACAAATCCTTCACCACCTAGTTCAGTTAACTTAGGTGTTATTAAAATTCTTCTCGCAAATCCCTAGAAATACCTCGTCCTATCTCAATGGGCCTGAACTGCTTATTAAGGGCCTGTTTGGGGGTACTTGTGGCTAAATTCACATGCCTCCACTGCGACAACTGCTGCTTCTTTGAGCGTGAGGAGCAGGGTCCACTCGTATTCAGCGATGAGGCTAGGAGGCTTAGGAGACTTGCCAGGGAGAGGGGAGTTGAGTTAACGTTCAAGGAAGTTAAGGTTAATGGGATCACAATGTATAGGTGGGTTATATTGGGTTATTGCCCATTTTACGATAGGGAAAGTAAACTATGCACGATACACCCGGTTAAGCCGCTGGCTTGTAAAATGTACCCACTGCTCTACAACCCAAGGACTGGGGAGGTGGTTGTTTCAAAGGATTGCCCATGGGTTAATGAAGCCGTTGAGAATGGTGGGGTAAGCCTAAGCGACTTCCCGGATGAGGTTAAGGCGCTGCACAGGGTTGTGGTTAGGTTAACACCTGGCTTAAGGGATTAATAATTTGTGGAAAAGTTTAAAACGAGGCGAACCATATAGATGCTTAACCATGTCATACACCACAATGTCAAAGCCAATGATGTACCTGCTTTGGGTAGTTACCCCAGTTGCCTTCGCAGCCATCTTCGCCTGGGGCCAGGTCATTAGGAATTACTGGATATCCATAGGCCTCTTCATAGCCTACTTCATAATCATATTCGGCGCATCCATATTCATGGGCTATAAGTCCTATTCCAAGAATAGGAGTGAGAGTGAGCAGTACAGGAGGAGGCAGGCTTTGAGTAGGTTAACCGGTGAGGATATTAGGAAGGCCATGGAGAGGGACTATGAACTACCCAGGGAGTACTCAGCCCTAAGCAAGAAGATGTTCCTGAACCTGGGGATAATGCTAGCCCTGCTCATAGCAGTCCTAGTGGTTTACTCAGCCCTCTTCAACAGGATATCAGCCGCAATATCAATGTTCCTAGGTAATTACCCATCAATGGCCCAATCTACGCTTGAGTTCCTCAGGTACTTCATAACCTACCTAATAATGTTCGGCATATGGTTCGCCGTGTTCTACGTGGTGGCTAAGTACACAGGCTTACCCTACCTAAGCCAAAGCACGTCAATGATGCAGAACATACCATACATACCCACCAAGGGTATTGCCTTCTACAAGGATGCCATCATTTTCGACGACCTCTACGTACTAAAGGCACCCCTCGACGCGGACAGCGTCACGGTGGACGAGAGGAGGAGGTTCGTTGAGATAACGCTTAAGAAGCCAACCAGCACCATACCGTACCGTAGGCTTAGGATATACGCCAGAGATCCGAGGGGGATTTGGGAGAAGTACGTAAGTAAGTACTTTGAAGCCCAGGTTAAGGTTGAGGAGGTTAAACGCACCGAGGCAGAGGTTGAGAAGCCGAGGGAGTATAGGTGCCCATACTGCGGTGCACTGCTCAACGAGGACTGGGAGTACTGCCCCAAGTGCGGCAGGAAGATACCCTGGGACGAGTTGAGGAGGGCCTACGAGGCATAGCGCACTAATACTGGGCGAGTTTAGCCATAGGTTTATAACTTAGGCTTAGGCAATGGTTACCCAGTGGTGGAGTTTAAGGTAGACGTCAACGGCGTTTTGATTAAGAGGCAGTGGAGCTGGGGCACGGTGGTTAAGGTTAAGGATGAGTTGAAGAGGATGGGGTTCAGGTGGGATAGCGGCAGCACCACCTGGGTTGGCAGGCTAAGCAAGGTAAGTGACCTTGAGAGGTTAAGGGAACTGCTCAGGTTAAGCGCAAGGGAGTATGAAACCCTCATTCAACCACTACTCAAGGCCTCGGTCAAGGTCCCAAAGGTCCCCGAGGAGTTTAGGCAATGCTCAATGGGGAACAGGGTTAACCTACCATGCGTGGTTAGGTTAATAATGGAGGGTGGTTACGTTGAGGCTGATTCCTTCGAAGAGTACGTGGGTAAGCTCATAGCTAACGCCCTTGAGAAACTTGGGGTTAAGGATGAAGCCGCCGCTGAGGAGGCTAGGAGGATACTGCTAAGCGACTATTCACTGAAGGAGACCTATGGGAGGCGCATTGAGTGGAGACTGGCCATACTGGGGAATGGTAAGGTAACCCTGAACTTCCTCGCTAAGGGGCTTATGAGTAGCCTTAGGGAAATTAGAGTACCCTACAACACGGTTGATAGGGAGGGCAACATAAATAGGTACGAGATACCGGTCATAGGTAGAGGTGATGTCTACAGGGAGGGGGATAAGTGGGTAATTAGGTTCCCAGTCTTCGAGAAGCAGACCATTGCCTCACTGCTCAGGAAACTGGGCTACGTGGTTAAGGAGGTTGAGTGGAGGCCTAGGCAGATTAAGGTCCCTAAGGATGACGTCACCCTCCTCGACTTCCAGAAGCATGCATTAGATGCCTGGGTCAAGAATGGCTACAGGGGGACTGTGGTAATACCCACTGGTGGTGGGAAGACTTACATAGCCCTGAAGGCCATGGCCACCGTCAAGGCCCCCGCAATAGTCCTAGTGGTCACCGAGGAGTTGATGAACCAGTGGTATGAGAGGATTAGAAGGATGCTTGGGGTTGAGGCTGGTAGGCTAGGTGGGGGCTTTGATGATGTTAGGGATGTTACCGTGGCCATATACAACTCGGCAGTTAAGAAAATAGACGAGATTAGGGATAGGTTCGACCTAGCCGTATTCGACGAGTGCCACCACGTACCGGCGGAGACCTTTAAGAACGTGGCCTTTAAGTTAACTGCACCCTACAGGCTAGCCCTATCAGCCACACCAACCAGGAAGGATGGCAACGAGGAGTTGATTTACCTAACCAGCGGTGGCATTGTGCATAAGGCCACCTACCTTGACATGGTCCATGCAGGCCTTGTGGTACCCATTAGGCACTTCAGGGTTTACGTGAAGCTTAGCGAGGAGGAGCTTAAGGAGTATAGGTCGATTGGGGAGGATAACGCAATAATGCTCAGGAACACGGCAGCCCAGGCTAAGGCTAAGGTACCCGTGGCTGTTCAACTGGCTAAGCTTGAGCAGTCACTGGGCAGTAAGGTCATAGTCTTCACCCAGTACATTGAGCAAGCTGAGGAGATTTACGAGGAGCTTAAGAGGGAGCTTGGGGCTAAGGTGGCTTTGATAACGTCCAAGACCAGCAATAGGGATGAGATATTTGAGAGGTTTAGACTAGGCAACATTAAGGTCCTCGTAACCACCACAGTACTGGATGAGGGAATCGACGTCCCTGATGCGGACGTGGCCATAGTGGTTTCTGGAACCGGCTCACCTAGGCAAATGATACAGAGGGTTGGGCGTGTGGTTAGGCAGACTGAGGGTAAGGTTGAGGCTAGGGTTTATGAGGTCGTGGCTAAGGGAACTATTGAGGAGGCCCTAAGCAACGAAAGGCACCCTGACGATGAGGTTTACGAGAAGGAGTGTAGGAAGTACGATGAGAAGGACCTGGCATTGCTGTTGAATAGGGTTAAGGCAATAGTAAGTAAGCTTAGGGAGCAGGGAAGCATGCTTAGGTACGTTAAGGGTAGTCAATAGTACTCACGCTCCAGCTCATCAATACCCTTACCCTCACTGCGCGGCGCAATTAATGGGCATGTTAAGGCCAGTGGGGTCATTAAAACCGCCAGTAGCGCAAAGACCCCAGCCAACCTTATTGAAAGAAGAAGCATCGGCAGTATTAACGTGCTTACGTAGCCGCCTAACCTACCCATTGAGAATGCAACTCCACTTGACGTACCCCTGAGTAGTGTTGGAAATAGCTCAGCGGAGTATACGCTATTCACCACGTAACCCACGCCACCTAGGATCCATAATACCACCAGTGTTAGCGAGATCCATAATGGATTCCTTAATAGGAAGATTGAGGCATAGAGCAGGGCGGCCTCACCCACCGTCGCTGGTATTAGCAATATCCTCCTACCAATTCTATCACAGTACCTTAAAACCATTAATCCACCGGCCACGAAGCCAAGCCACTGGGCGCCACCAATTAAAAGGGCGTAGGCTTTACTCAACCCCATGGTTGATACCATTATTGACGGCGTATAATTAGCGAATATAGCCAGTATGAAGGTCCAGGCGAAGAGGGACGCTGACGTGAAGGCTAACATTAATGCGTACCTACCTCTGTTCCTAATCCTAACCTCTACCTCACTCCTCTTAACCTTCCAAACCCAACTCTCGCTGATCTCCCTCCTCAACACAAGGGTAATCAGGGGTGGTATGGCGCCCAAGCCAAATAATGGCCTCCACGCTATGTTACCGAGGGAGAGTAGAGGTAGGGCCACTAGGGCCGCGGATGCTCCCCCAAGCCCCCACAGTATACTTTGGATGGCCAATAAACCACCCCTCTTTCTACTATCTGATAGCTCAGCCACTAAGGCTAGTCCTGACGGTATGTCACCGCCTATACCCATCCCCACCATTAGCCTACCTGCTATTAGCACTAGTATTGAGGGGGCTAGGGCACTGATCATTGAGCCTAGGAGGAAGAAGAGAAGTACGTTTAGGAATATTACCCTCCTACCCAGTAAGTCAGCTAACCTACCGAAGGCCACTGCACCTATTATCGAGCCCAGGAAAGGGGCCGATATTATCAAACCTTCGGCACCCGCCGTTAGCCTGAAGTAATGGCTTAAGGATAGTAGCGCCGAGCCACCTAGCAGTAGTGCGAAGCCGTCTGAGAATCCTCCCATGCCGGCCAGCACCGCAATGTAGGTATCCTTACTCACCATAGCTTGAGCTTTTAGGAATATAGTTTAAAGACTCAACTACTGCGGCTAAAAATGCATCCTCATATGAGGAGTGCCTTAATGAGCGTGTTCACATCCTTAAGCTCCTCAAGGCTCCAAACCATTTTAACCACTTCATCCTGCTGCCTCTTGGTGAGAAGACCGGTGGTTAACCTCCTGAATTTATCCTCAACCTCACCATCACTCATGGGGTTCATGGGGTGGCCCTTTGGGTAATCGACCCTAGTCTCAGCTTCCCTACCACCTCTAAGCTTAACCGTAACCACCGTTGGTGTTGCCTGGGGGTAGAGCTTATCCAACTCTGGGTCAACCTCAACCCTAGTCCTCTTTATTAGGCCTAGGACTCTTGGATCCCTAATCCTACCTGGCTCATAGTGGTTTAACCACAGGTCACCGTTAACTAGGGCCGTTGCGACCGCCCACATTAGGCTGTGGTCAGCGGTCTCCTTGGTCCTTGGATCCCACTTCTCAGGATCCTTAACAATAATGTCGTAGGCGGCCTTAAACGTCCTAATGTTGATCAGCTCCACTTCATTAGGGTCTGTTAACCCTAACTCGCCCCTAATCCTCAACGCTGCCTCCACGGCGGATTGAGCATGGTACTCGACAGGGTAGGGCTTAATGTAGGTCCTCAGTATCGCCGAGGGCTTAGCCAGGTTCTCAAGATCCTTAATGGGGCCGTAGTCAAACTCCCCACCGAGGAGCTGCCTAATGAACCCCATCTCCCCCTCCATGGGCTTATCAGGCCCTGTTAAACCATGCGCCGCAGCTATTACTGAGAAGACCGCGTTCCTGGCTTGATTAGCCGTGGTTGCCGCCTTCCAGTGGGATAATTCACCAACCCTACTTTGCCTAGTTGATAGGTGGGAGGTTGTGTGTATGGCCATGGCGTTTATGAACTGTTCCCTACCAACCCTCATTAACTTACCTGTAACCAGGAGGTGCCCAATGCCCGTGTAGTTAACGTGATCCCACCCGTGAGCCCTAAGTGAAGCTGAGTCACACAACCTAACCCCAACCTCATAGCCAATGGCTAAAGCCGTCACCAAGTCCCTACCACCTGACCCAGAGTATGAACCAACGGCTAAGGCGGTACCCACCATGTCGGAGGGGTGTAGGGGCTCCCTGGATAGGTAGGTATCGTTGAAGTCGAGGTACCTAACCATGAGTGTATCTATGAAGGCGGCCCAATCAACGGTGGTTGATTGACTGGAGCCTATTATGGGTACGGAGCCCTTGAAGCCCAATGCAGCTGACCTAGCGTACTTAACTGGCTCAGCAGTGTACGAGGCAAGGGCTACGCCGAGGCTATCAAGCACCCTCCTCTTAACCTCATTGACTACGTTAATGGGTAGGTCATCGAACTTAATGTTTATGGCGTAATCCACGAAAACCTCCGACAAATCCCTAGGCATAGGTTAATAGTTGACGGGGCTTTATAACAATAACCATGCCTAATTCACCGAAGGCATGGCTTGTTAATGAAGCAATGAGGTGAGGATTAGCAGCAAGGGTAATTAAGGGCCTCTCAGCTTATATGGCCTAGAGGTATCATGAATAGGCTGAATATAGGCATATGGCGCCTGTATAGGCCGGATGCCGTAGTGGCCTTTGATAATCCTTTGATTAGGAATAGGCTGAGCTGGTACTATGAAGTCATGAGTGACCAAGCCCCCGCTAAATTCCACATAGCAGCCAGGCTTGAGGTTAATGAGGACTACAGGTCGATGAGCACTGAGGAGTTGTGGAGACTCCACGATAAGGTGGGTGAGGAGTTTGATAAGGCCTGGGGTGAGCAGAGGGTTAAGCCAAGGCTAGGCATTATTAAGTCCAGTTTACCCAAGTCATCATTCTTAGATGTTAAGATCGAGCTTGTCAGTAGGATCATTAGGAACTGCAACTTATGTGAGAGGAGGTGTGGCATAGATAGAACTAGGGGTAAGGGAGCCTGCATGCTTAGTCAAAGGTCTAGAGTTGCATCATACTTCATACACATAGGTGAAGAAGCACCACTAGTGCCCAGCGGAACAATATTCTTCACAGGGTGTAACCTAAGGTGCGTCTACTGCCAGAATTGGGATATTTCACAGAGGCCGGAGAACGGTATTGAGGTTGATGAAGCCGACTTGGCCTCAATGCAAATTGAGCTTAGGGCCTCCGAGGCCAGAAACATCAACTGGGTTGGAGGTGAACCAACCCCAAACCTACACGTGATAATACCATCCCTGAGGATACTGGCCGAAAAGGGCATCAATGTACCTCAACTTTGGAACAGTAACCTATACCTAACCCCCGAAGGCATGAGACTCATCATTCACCTAATGGACATTTGGCTACCGGACTTCAAGTATGGCAATGACCAATGCGCATTAAGGTACTCAGTAGCACCTAGGTACGTTGAGGTTGTGTCGAGGAATCTAAAGATGATTTGTGATAGGGACGAGGACATTATAATAAGGCACCTGGTCCTGCCTGGGCATGTTGAGTGCTGCACCAGGCCAGTACTAAGGTGGATAGCGCACAATTGCCCAAGGGCCATAGTAAATGTGATGGATCAGTATCACCCAGACTACCTAGTCCCAAGGCTAAGTAGGTATAGGGAATTGAATAGGAGGGTTACTGAGGGGGAGATGAGGAGGGCTTACGAGTATGCCAGGGAACTAGGCATAGTCACGGTGGACTAGGTTTATTCAAGGGGCTTCAGGGTCATGTCATCCTCATACGATATCACGCATATGAACTCCGCATCCTCATTACCAATGTTCTCAA
>OGCG01001173.1_pt1 | contig 13511 bp, 16 predicted proteins | sample 1570061 | NCBI WGS metagenome assembly OGCG01 (sample SAMN06268698, study PRJEB24515) | hot springs metagenome | isolation source: Joseph's Coat, Yellowstone National Park, Washington, USA | place: USA:Joseph's Coat, Yellowstone National Park, Washington, USA
CGTTATTCCTTGCCCACTCGGACAGCTTCATGCACTCCATCATGACTAGAGGGTGTGACACTTACGCTCGGCTGAGAAAAAATCATCCATTCCGCTCAACAGTTGGCAGCCCCCATGATGCCCGCTAATTGCAGCCAGTAGGGGTCCCATCGGAGCGGCTCATTGGGTCCGCGGCCAGCGGCGGTCGGCCTCTCCTCCAGCGGCTAGCCCCATCCAACCAGCCAGCGCGCTCCGGTGGCCAATAGCGGGCAACCACCTTGCCTCGCAGGAGGTGATGAGGAAGCTTGCCGAGCTGACGACTATCGGTGCCGACGGGGTTGTCCGAGCGCACCCAAAGCCCTGCCGAATCTATTGCAGCGAGGCGCTTTACCATGACCCTTCTCGGCTGGCGCGGGTCAGCCAATGCAATCAGCTGCCCCGTTCGCAGACCATAAGGAGACGGCCTTATGGACCGGAAGACCAGAGGGACGCAGATCACCCTGTCTCCTTGACGAAGGACCGGCTCCATGCTGACACCTGCTATCTCTAGCCGGCCCCTCCAGGCCGTCCAAGCCGCCCAACCCAAACCACCGACTACGACGCCCGCCAAGCCAATCCAGCGTGCTCTCATTTCCTACTCCGGCTTCGGACCACCGCTAGCGAGCCATTCGGTCACGATCGCGTAACGACGATTCGAATAGGCTAAAAGCATGCGCACTATCGCAATGATCTGTCGGTTCTTCGACCACATTGGCCGACCTAGCATGGCGTACGCTCACTGCGACCTCCCCTGTGGTGTTTACGACCCCGCACAAGCACGGGTGGAGGCAGAGTCGATCAAGGCAATCATGGAGAAGTACAACGCCTCCGACGACCCCTACTTCAAGGAGCGTGCAATCGTAATCAAAGAGCAGCGGGCCGAGGAGTGCAACCACCACCTCGATGTTCTTTGGTACCAATACTTCCAGCCAGCCCACCTGGAGAAGTATCCACAGCTGCACGAGCTCTTCTGGAAGACCAAGAAGCTGACGAGCCAGGCCAAGAGGACTAACGACGTGGCCATAGCCGACCAGCTCCTCGATGGTATCCGCCAGATTGCAGACATCTTCTGGGAGACCAAGAAGGCGGCTTAGTCATCTTCGCTTGGGCCCTGCCGGACTTCCTTTGGGTCCAAAGAGGTCCGGCAGGCCTCGCACAATAGGCGAAGCGCCAGGCCAGGGTCCACAGAGCGCTCCGCCACATCGCCCATTTGCGTCGGTCCGCTATCAAGCGGGGCAGCGCAAATCAAACAAGCCGTCGGCGGTTCCTGTCTCTCCAGTATGGTCTGCTCGAGCCGCTCCAGGAGAGCTTCTATTCTTCCGATCTCGGATTCGGCTTCCTCAAGCGCTTCCCCAAGCTCGCCAAGGACATCTTCGAAAGCTCCGCTCACTTCCAAGCCAGCCCCCTTTTTACCTCGAAGAGCTTGGCCAGTGGACCCTCGACCCTGGACGCGTCACCAAGCAGGACCTTCACCATCTCCTGAGGAACTAGGTACCGGGCTGCTTGAGCGTTCACCTCGTCGACGCTCACCTCCCTTAGAGCCTCGGGATAGCTGCGAAGGTAACTCGGGCTCGTCCCGTCGGCCACAAGGCTCGCAATCGTAGAGGCCATTCCGGCCTGAGTGGCCGTCGAATAGGCAAAGGAGCCGAGCGCGTAGCGCCTGGCATTGTCCACCTCTTCGCCCCGGAAGCCAACAAGACAACAGCGCGCCAGCTCGTGCAGGAGCTCCGCCATGGCGGGAGCGGTGACCTCTGTCGCCACTTCCATCTGGATCACCAACGCGCTGGCCGCCCTTGCATGGCGCACTCGGCTGTGGGGCGAGTAGGTGTATCCGTGACGCTCACGGAGGCTCTCTACGAGGCGGGAGCTGAACATTCCCCCAAAGGCCATGTTGACAAGGGAAAAGGCAGGCCAATCCGCGTCCTGGCGAGCCGGGACGAGTCGACCCAGGCGGATGTTGGTCTGGACCGCCCCCTCCCGCTCCACCAAGTCGACCGGCCCCGCCTTGGGAGGAGCTGGGCGCTCGATGTCACTGGATGCCAACCCATCAGACGCGGCCCAGCTACCTAGGGCATCCCCGACAACCCGTACGGTCTCCTCAGGGTCGATCGCGCCCACCAAAACCAGCGAGGCGCGTTCGGGACGAAGCAGTCTCGAATGCAAGCTGCGCAATGCCCCCGCCGACACCCGGATGAGCTCTTGCGGCCTCGGAAGCGGCGTGGAATAGGGATGGCGGCCAAACAGCCTTCGAGCCAAAGCCTCGCCTACTATCACCTCGGGCTGAGAGAGGCTCACTGTGGCCTCCTCGGCCAGTCTGTGGCGATCGGAGTCCACCTCGCTTTGCGGGTAGGTGGCTTCCTCAAGGACTTCGCGCACTATGTCCAGATATGGACCAAGCTGGCCGGCAAGAACCGAGCCGCTTATCACCACATGATCGTCGTGCACTGCCGCGTCCAGATCCCCCCCGAGCTTTTCTACAGCCGTGGCCAATCCGGCCCGATCCAGCTTGGCGGTTCCCGCCATCATCGACTCGGCCAGCACGGTGGTGCGCGCGGGTCGCTTTAGCTCCTCCGTGGGGAGTTCGACTACCAACCTCATCTCCACCATGGGCACGGTCGACCAGGGAGCCACCACTACTTCCAACGAGCCCAGCTTGGAGCTGACCCACTCGGGGGCAGCGGGAAGGAAGGGTTCAGCTGGAATGGGTGGTGTAGAGATAGCTCGAAGCGTGTAGCGCCCCAGGCCCCACCTAGTCATTACGTCCCTCGTCATCGCTGGGCTCCCGCCTTCAGCTCGAGGAGAACCGAATTCTGCTCTACCAACCTCTCGGCAGCCTTGGCTACGTCGGCCTGGGACAAAGCGCTCCAGATCGCGGGCAGCTCGGCTACCAACTCAGCTCTTTGGTGTATGACCTCAAAGTCGGCCATGGAAAGGGCTCTTTGGAGTACCTGGTCCACCAGTCGCCAATGATCTGCCTTGGCAGAGGCGACGACCCGTTCCAGCTCATCGTCGCTAGGACCGCTGGCGCCAAGACTCGCTACCTCCTCGACTACCTCCTCTGCCAATTGGTCGGCCCCAAAGGCCGGCGGGTGAAACACGACGGTCTGGAAAAGAACCGGGTCCCGCATTGTGATCCCGTCGCCAAAGGGCCCAGAAAAGCAGGCGACGTCGGTGGCCCGCCGCTCCTTGTGCACCAGGCGATGGCGCAGCCGGCTCGCGTCCCCGTGAGCCAAGACAGCCCCAGCCACTGAAAGAGCCACAAAACCCTTTAGATCTCCCACAGGATCAGGGGCTCGCCAGCCGAGCACGAAGGCAGGCAAGGGCGCCAAGCGGTCTTCGACTTGGCTCCTTCGCGCCTCGGCAGGGAGCGGCTCAGAAAAAGATGGGCGCTCGGGAACGCCCCGGTTTGGAATGGAGCCGAAGTGGCGCTGAGCCAGCTCCATCACCTCCTCGAAGCCGCAGGCACCTGCGACCGCCAACACAGCGTTTGCCGGCGAGTAGTAGCGTTCGAAAAAGCTCGCTGCGTCCTCCAGCGTGGCCTGCTCCAAGTGGGAGAAGTCGCCGTATCCGTTGTGAGCGTTGGGATAGGTGTCGAAGGCCACCTGGGGGAGGAGGATCCAGGGGAAGCCGCCGTAGGGCCTATTCAACACATTTACCCGGATCTCCTCCTCCACCACGGCCACCTGGTTCTTCAGATTCTCCTCGTTTAGGGCCAAAGCGGCCATGCGGTCTGCTTCCAGCCAAAGTGCCAGCTCAAGCCCGTCAGCAGGTAGTGCTTCGTAGTACGCAGTGAGGTCGGCGCGAGTATGGCCATTCATCACGCCTCCCGCTGCCTGGATCAGACGGGCATGCTCCATCTTCCCCACGTTTTGAGATCCCTCGAACATCAGATGCTCAAACAGGTGCGCGAACCCCGTGCGCCCTTCCGGCTCGGAGCGAAATCCCACGTCGTATACGACTGCTATCGCGACCAAGGAGGTGGAGGGGTCTGGGCCTACAACTACCCTCAGTCCGTTGTCGAGCACCCCTTTGCGAATGTCTAGGGCAGTGGTCTCGAGCCTCACGGCCTCACCACCACGGTGCCCCGAGCCAGTGCCGAAAAAGTATCCACATAGTGGTAGACGCCGGGGCGGTCGAAGACCCTGTAGTAGTTGCCAGCCTCCAGGACCGGACTGCGTCGCTTGCCGAAGACCACGTCTCCGGGGACAGCCGGGGGTTCCCAAGACCACTCGACGGACTGGCCAGGCCGGATCACCACGGTCGCCGGCGCAAAGAGGCCCTGTACGAAGTAGACATGAGCTCCCACGGGCGCGGGCGGCTTGGCAGCCTGAGCCTGTCCAGAACCGCTGCCTGCCGGCACATCCGGTTGTTGGCAGGATGAGAGGACCACTCCGGCACCGAGCGCGAAGGCAAGAGCCAGAACTTTACGTGCCACACAAAAATCCTGCCAGGAAACTGGTTCCATTCTCCAGCCGGCCAGCTAAACGCCCAATCGCTGCACTCGGGCCCACCTCTCGAGGCCAGCCGCGTTCGAGGCAAAGCCATTTAAGGCCTCGATGCTTTCGGCCAACCCCTCGCCTAATCCGAGGAGGCCCGAACCGAAGGCCGCCCGAAGCTCCGCCTCCACGTCTCTCCCCAACTCGACCGCCTCTTTGGCGACCCTGGACCATTCGAGAAGGCTAAGGCGGGCCCGCTCCACCAACCAGGCCGGTCGCTCGCACACCCCGAAGTGGCTGAGAGCAATTCTTTCGGGCCCCACCTCTTCTACCAGCCGGAGGGAGTCGACCGAGAGCTCCAAGTCGAAGTCTGGTGGCGGAGTAGCTGGCCAAGGGTCGTTCATCCCGGCAAGCAAGATCCCTGCGGCATCGCCGCTAAAGAGCGTGCCGCTCTCTGAATCCACTACGACTAGGTGATGCTTGGCATGGCCAGGCGCATGAAGAACCTCGAGCCTCCTGCCTCCACCCAGCTCAATTGCCGCTCCGTTCTCCGCGATCGCCAGCTGTGCCTCTGGCACCGCCAAAGGCTCGCCGAACAGCTCATCGAGGCGACTACCGAATACTCGCCGAGCCGAGCTCACCAACTTCGACGGGTCGGCAAGGTGACGCGCCCCAACTGGATGTACATAGATGAGAGCGTTGGGGTAGTTCCTTGCAAATTCGCCCGCGGCCCCTGCGTGGTCCAAGTGGACATGGCTCACCACCACACCCGCCAGCTCGCCGGGTCCAACTCCAAGCTCCACCAGAGCTTGGGACAACCGTGGCCATGCCCGGGCGGGACCTGTCTCAATGACAAATGGTCTCTCGCCCATCAAGAGGTAGGAGGCATTCGCACCAGCTTTCCCGCCGAGCATGGTGTCTATCAGGATGACCCCTGCCGCTACCTCTTGGTGGAGGCCACCAGGACTAGTCATCGACGTCGTGAAGGTGCCTAGGGGCCCGTCGACGTCCCGACGCGAGATTGAACGCAGTGTTGACCAAGGAGACGTGCGAGAAGGCCTGAGGAAAGTTTCCGACCAGCCGACCACGGTCCGGGTCGTACTCCTCGGAGAGGAGACCGAGGTCGTTCGCTAGCCCGGCAAGTCTCTCGAACAACCTCTTCGCCTCTGTGGTCCGACCCCCAAGCGCATAGTTGTCGGCCAGCCAGAAGCTGCACGCCAAAAAGGCTCCTTCCGGCTCATAGATCCCGTCCACCGAGCCCTGGGCCTCGGGTGGATACCGCATCACAAAGCCCTCCCGAAGGAGCCTTTTTTCGACGAGGCGCACGGTGCCCTGCACCCGGGGATCGCTTGCTGGTAGGAAGCCCACTAGGGGTATGAGCAAAAGGCTCGCGTCGGGGTCCTGGGAGCCGTAGTACTGGACGAAGGAGCCGAGCTCGGCCGAGTATCCCTTCTCTAAGACCTCCTCGCGAATCTGGTCCCGCAAGGCCCGCCAGCGATCCACTGGCCCGTCCGCCCCCAACCTCTCCACTGCCGAGACTGCCCTATCCGCTGCCACCCACGCCATCACCTTGGAGTGGGTGAAGTGGCGCTCTGGTCCTCTTACTTCCCAGATGCCTCGGTCTGGACGCGCCCAGTTCGACTCGAGGAACTCCATGAGCACCTGTCTAAGCCCCCAGACGTCTTCGTCCCGTCCCACGCCCTCTAGCGTCGCCTGATGAAGCGAGTCGCACACCTCGCCGTATACGTCCAGCTGGAACTGCCCAGAAGCCGCGTTTCCGATGCGCACCGGCCGAGAGCCCTCGTATCCCTTGAGCCAGGGGGCCTCCCGCTCAGTCAGGTCTCGCTCCCCCGCAGGGCCGTACATGATCTGGAGGGCCGCTGGGTCTCCGGCGACGCTTCTCAGCAGCCAATCTCTCCAAGCCGCAGCCTCAGCCCTATATCCAGCTTCCATGAGAGCCATGAGGCAAAAGGTGGCGTCCCGGAGCCAGCAGTATCGGTAGTCCCAGTTGCGGCTGCCGCCCAGAATCTCTGGCAGTGAGGTGGTCGGGGCAGCGACTATGCCTCCGGTCGGAGCATAGGTGAGGGCCTTCAGCGTACAAAGCGACCTGATCACTAGGTCCCTATAGGCGCCTTGGTAGCGGCAGGACGAAGACCACCTGGACCACCACCTCTCGGTCTCGTCGACTGCATAGCGGCCATCGGCGGGCCGCGGAGCTCGAAGATGCGATGGATACCAAGAGATAATGAAGGGAACCTCCGCTCCCTCGGGCACCTCGAAGTTGGCGACTGTCGAGAAGCCTTCGCCGTGCACCTCCACCGGTGACCAAAACGCCAAGGCATCCGGGCCCGCGGCCGCCACCCGGAGTCCTCCGCTTCGATGCACCCAAGGAAGGATCGATCCATATCCGAATCTGACCACCAACTCCATGCGCATGGGCACCCTGCCGCGGATCCCCCGGACCAAGCGCACTACCTCTGGATAGCGCTCTCGGACTGGCATGCAGTCCGCCACGCGCACCGCACCCGATGGCGTCTGGAACTCCGTCTCTAGGACCAAGCTCCCTGGTCGATAAGCACGGCTCACCTTGTATTCGCCGACCGGGGCCAAGCGCCAATAGCCATTCTGCTCGTCGCCGAGAAGACGAGCGAAGCAGGCCGCGGAGTCGAACCTGGGAACGCAAAGCCAGTCGATGGAGCCGTCCTTGCCCACCAGCGCAGCGGTATGGGTGTCTCCTATGAGGCCGTAATCTTCGATCAGCACTCTCAACCTGCCAGACAGCGACCAGTACTCACCGGATGCAGGTCAGCGCCCCTCGCGATGATGCGGGCCAACACCCCCGGGGAAGCCAGGGCAAAGCCCACGTCGGGACGGCTAATCGATCTCGAATAGACGACCCCGAGCACCTGGCCGCCCGGACCAACTACTGGTCCGCCGGAGTTTCCAGGATCCACTCGAGCTTCAACCTCATAGACGTCCCTCAGAATCATCCCCTTGCCATATATGTTGCGACCCACGGCGTCAAGGGATCCAAGCACTACCGCACGAACCCCCGAGAGAGGACCTCCGTAGGGGTACCCGAGGACTACGGCAGGGACCGGACCGCTCACCAACTGCCTAACTAGCTCGAGCGGGGGCGCATCCAACCGGGGAGCATAAAGCAGGGCCAAATCGTAGGCGGGGTTGAAGTAGACAACCTCTGCCCCCACCACCTCCCCGTCTGGCTCCACGAGCTCGGGTCGGCGCACTCCCGCCACTACATGGGCATTGGTTAGGAGCAGGTGGGGGGCCACCACGAACCCGGACCCCTCTTGGATCACCCCACAGCTCACCCCTTCTACCTTGGCGAGCGAGACCGAGTCCGCTTGCTCTGCAATCCTCACTTGGGCGGCTGTCGCCTGAGTTGCAGGCGACACCAAGCTGGGCACCGCCTCGGTGAAGGCTTGGGTTATCAAAGATCCCCCGCCAATGCGGCGCAGGTCGCCAACCACAGAGGAAAAGGGGGGCAGCGCACTTTCTAGGCTGCTCACTATCACTGACCGCCGCAACTGGGTCGATAGAGGCCTGGAGGGCAGATACGAAAGGATGGATGCCACGAGCCAGACCCCCCCGAGGAGCAGCCCCAGACTCCAGGCGGCACCCACTAGGCGGTCCAGCAGCCCAAGAGGGCTCGAGCGCACGGCCTGCCCAAGCCGGCCCCCAATCATTTCTCCAAGTCTGGAACCCAACCACCCTCCCACCAGCGCCATTACGACTACCAAGATGAGCTTGAGGATCGGAGAGGAGACCAGGCGTGCCGCGTCTCCTGAGACCGCCAGGCATCCGAGAAAACCCCCTACGTAGCCGCCTGCGCCGAAGAGCTGACGAAGCGCACCCCTTCTTAGACCTCTTAGGACAAACAGAGCGCCTAGGGCCCCGACGACTGTGTCCAAGAGGTCAAACGGCCATACGAAAGCCGCCACGCAGCCAACTTAGCTCAGGTCATGCAACCACGAAAAGGTAGCTGAGCGATCGGCCAGCTCAAGCAACTGTCCCCGGAGGAGGCGACCTCCTCGGCTTCTCCTCCGCTTCGATCTCCTCTGCAGCCTTCGATTCCGCCCGCCTCAGCACCTCCCGCAGGGGCAGCCCCGTACGCGATGCCACCCGCAACGCGTCGTCGTGCTCGGCCTTGATCCGACCAGGACTCAACTTGATTCTGACCGGATAGCCCTCCACCTCGACGGTATGCAGCCTCCTTGCGGCAGGCCACCTGCTCAGAAAGGTGGCCCTGATGCCAAGACTGCCGGTCTCCTTCCTCACTAAGGGGACTATGCGGTCAAGGCGCGCTCGGTCCACGAGCACGGACACGACATGGCCAGGACGACCCTTCTTCATCACCACAGGCGTCACCCAGGCGTCAGCTGCCCCTGCATCCAACGCCGCGGCCAAGGTCCTCGCCAAGACCTCTCCTGTAGCGTCGTCGACATTGGTCTCGACCAGAGCCATCTCTTGGGCCTCTGGCAATGTCCGAGTTTCCAGGCGACCAACTATGACCTGCACCGCATTTGGTACCAAGTCGAGCTCGCGTTCGCCCGCGCCGTAGCCGGCCGTCTCTACCACCATGCGTGGCTGGGCGCCATAATCAGCGGCCAAAGTAGCCACGAGTGCTGCCCCCGTGGGGGTGGTTAGCTCAGAGGCGATGTCTGAACCAAAGGTGGGGACCCCCCGAAGCAACTCGACCACAGCAGGCGCCGGATTGGGGAGGACTCCGTGCGCGGAGCGCAAAACCCCCGATCCCAAGGCGATGGGGCTCGCGTAAACCACATCTACCCCGAGGACCTCCAAGGCCGAGGCCACTCCCACCACGTCCACGATTGCATCCTGGCCTCCGACTTCATGGAAGTGAACCTGGGAGACCGGCCGACGATGGAGCTTCGCCTCGGCGTGGGCCAACGCGCCGAACGCAGCCAGCGCTCGGTCCCGGACCCGTTCTGGGAGGCGCGCCTCCTCGATGATTCCGACCACGTGGGCGTGAGTCCTTACGACCTGGTCCTCTCGCACCTCCACCACGGCCTGGGTGGCAGCAAGCCCTGCCCGCATGACTGGCCGGGCCTCCAGCGACCAACCCGTTAGAGGAAGCCTCTCCAGGAGCCTGCGCACCTCCTCCAAGTCGGCACCTGCATCCAATAAAGCCCCTAAGGCCATGTCTCCGGCTATGCCGGCAAAGCAGTTGAACCAGGCCGCCTTCTCAGCCACCCCGACTCCTATCTGAGCGCTCGCGCCAGTGCGCAGGCAGCGCCGAAGCCGTTGTCGATACCGACCACGCATATGCCTGCAGCACAAGAAGCAAGCATCGCAAGCAGTGCAGTGACACCCTCGAGTCCCGATCCATATCCGGTACTGGTGGGAACCGCTACGACCGGCGCTGGTGTGATGCCACCCACCACGCTCGCCAGGGCGCCTTCCATGCCCGCTACTACCACCACGCCATCCGCCTCGGCCAAGGCGTCGGCTTCCCTCAGGATCCTGTGAATCCCGGCCACTCCGGCATCTGTAATCAATCGAGGTTGGAAGCCGTAGGCCTCCAAAACAGCGACGGCCTCGCCAGCCACCGGAAGGTCGGAGGTGCCCGCAGTAACCACGAGAACGCGCTCTGGACGCTCGGGGAGGGGCCTCCAGACAACGGTGTTCTTGCCGGCTGCGGCCGACAGGCTCACCTTGCCCCCAGGACAGGCTGCCAGCGCTGCCTTGACCTGATCGCCGTCGGCTCTCGTCAAGACAACTGGGCCACCCGGCTCTGACATGAGCTCAGCAACCACCGCTGCGCACTGTTCGGGGGTCTTGCCTTGCCCGTATACAGCCTCGGCAATGCCTTGGCGCAGAAACCGGTGGTGGTCGACCCGGGCCTCTCCAATGTCGGCAAAAGGAAGACGCGACAGGCGTTCGACCACCTCATCGGCCCTGATCCTTCCCGACGACAACTCCTCAAGCAGCAAGCGCAGCGACTCCTTGTCCATGCCTCTATCCTGCCCTGCGCATGGCCTCTCGCGCAGCCTCGGACACTCCTGACCAACTTTCTGTCGCATACCTAGGACCAGCCGGCACTTTCACAGAGGAGGCCCTCAGAACCGAACGGGATCTCGCCGGAGCTCGTCAAGTCGCGCTGGCGGCCGTCGAAGACGTCCTAGCGGCAGTCGCTCAGGGCACCGCAACCCTGGGCTTTGTCCCAATAGAAAATTCGATCGAGGGAAGCGTCAACGCCACCCTGGACAGCCTGGTCTTCGACTACGACTTGCTCATTCAGAAAGAGATCGTCCTCGACGTACATCTCCACCTCTTGGGGACGGAGCCGGTCTCCTTGGACCGAATATCGCAGGTCTACTCCTACCCGGTCGCTCTTGCTCAGTGCCGACACTGGCTCGCGAGCAACCTCCCTAACGCCGAGGTGGTAGCCACCAACTCGACTGCCGATGCCGCTAGTCGGCTGCGTCAGGCCGGGCCCGAGGCGGCTGCGGTAGGCTCCCGAGCCGCCGCGCAACTCTATGGATTGGAGATTCTCGCAGAGGCCATAGAGGACCATCCCGGCAACCAAACCAGGTTTGTGCTCTTGGCAAGTTCGGGCGTTCCCCCCGCCACCGGACACGACCGCACGAGTATCGTCTGCTTCCAACGATCTGACCAGCCCGGCAGCCTCCTCGCCATCCTTGAGCAGTTCGCTGCCCGCTCGATCAATCTGACGCGACTCGAGTCCAGGCCCACCAAGCAGGGTCTCGGACAGTACTGCTTCATAATCGACCTGGAGGGCCACATCGAAGACGAGGTAGTAGCAGACTGCCTGAGAAACCTCTACGCCGAACTGCCAGCAGTCAAATTTCTTGGCTCCTACCCCGCTGCGGGCCAGTTTGCCGAAGAGAGGCGCCGACAGGCCGCGGAGGCGTGGAGACGAGCTGACGAGTGGGTCCGATCGCTCCGCTCTCAAGTGCGCGCTTCCTCATGGTAGGCAGCTAGCCTGCCCCTCCATGGAGGGGTGGCAGAGCGGCCGATTGCGAGGGTCTTGAAAACCCTTGGACCTCCGGGTCCCGTGGGTTCAAATCCCACCCCCTCCGCTCAGGCTTTTTCGCGCGCCACGTGCAGAAGTGCTGATAGCCTGCTAAGACGTATCGTCTCTGGACATAGCTGCATCTCAGGACATGCTGTTTAAGCGATGCCAAAGCCACTGTCTCCCGCTACCGCAGCCTTCGGCGAAAGAGTCCGCCAGCAGCGAATGAAGTTGGGCCTCTCCCAAGAAGCTGCAGCAGAGCGTTGCGGCGTCCACTGGACGTTCCTTGGACAGGTCGAGAGGGGCCGGCGGAATCTGAGCCTGCACAACATCTTGAAGCTGGCAGCTGGTCTCGATGTGGACCCAGCGGATCTAGTAAGAGGCTTAGAGCCTCCGAAGGCATAGTGCGGGACTTCTGAAGCTGGGAGCTATGCTTGCCCAACCAAGGAGAGGTGCGAGAGCGGCCGAATCGGACTCACTGCTAATGAGTTGAGCTGGGAAACCGGCTCCGAGGGTTCAAATCCCTCCCTCTCCGCTGCCACCCCAGGCAAGCTACTTGCCTGGGGTGGGGTCACAATCCTGCAGCCACACACTAAGAGTTGAGGCTTAGGGGAGGCCAGGATATTTGGAGGGCGACGAGGAGTTTTCGCGCCGTCTCCGAACCCTGGCCAGGTGCAACTCCAAAAAGTGTGGCGGTCGGATCCCAGAGCACTCTTGAGTCAGGCTCTTCGGCACCAACAACTCGCCCCTCCTGATCTGGACGTAAGCGATCTTGGGAATCGCTTGCCTTATGCTCATCGTCGAAGACCTCGACGTCTCATGTGGGAAACCTGCCACCTACTCCCTCTCCGTTGCCACCGACCCACCACTACGAGTCATCCCCGCAGGTGGGATCGCCCAAACCAGCCTCGTCCCCGCATATGGCAGCGCATATAAGAGATAGCTTCAGGCAAGCGGCCCGGTGGACCCAAAACAGCTCCCCCGCCAGGAGAACCACACTCGTATGTCTTTGGAGTGTTCCAACCTTCGCTCCAGAGCCGCCGAGGACGTAGTAAGGGGATTGGCTCTCTCTCACGCCTTCCCAGCCACATCTCAACGCCTCCGCGGCCGACCACGTCGAGGATTTGACAGGGCCCGCTAGCTCAACTGCCAACTACACAGGTGGGGGTGCCCAAGAACCATCGGCGACTGATCTGCCAACAAGAGCTGCGTACGCCCGGATCCTAAAGGCGGCCGAGGCAGCCCCACCCGACCAAGCAGAACTCGGCTCAGACCCTCTCGCCGCTCCGAGACTGAGCAGATAGAGGATTCATCAGCGGCTGAGAGGCGTCGTCATCTCTGCTTTCATTTGGGCTCTCAGCGTGTTCCACCAAGCTGGCAGCGTTGAACGCTGGCGCACCGACCGTAGCCAAGACAGCCACTACCCGCCTCACCCACCTCCACCATCTCGGCTTCGCCGGTGCCAGAGCAACCATCAAGAAAATGATCCCTCTGTGCGATGCCGGGCGGGGTGTCGCTAGCCATGAAGGCTTCGTTAGGACCTGTGAAACCACCCCTAACCGCCCTTAGCACTACCGGCTATCCTTTAACTACCGCTACCCGCGCTCGTAGCTCAATGGATAGAGCATCTGACTACGGATCAGAAGGTTGGGGGTTCGAGTCCCTCCGAGCGCGCTGCGTATGTCCTGCTAGCCACCATTTTTGGCTCCGCCTCGTTATGTGGGCATGCCAGATCTGTGCCAGTCCGGCTATGTCGAGCATTGCTGATTCGTCGGGTGAGTCGTTCCATTGGAGCTTTGTCAGCGTAGGGAACAGGTGACCACATGTGCCGGTCGTCACCTGGGTCGAGGAATGCCCGGAGCGTTCCATGCGCCCTCGGCTGCGCTCCCTCCGTGACGAGCAGGACGGCATCGAGATCGGCCTGGGCCACCATGGGCGGCAACCCAAGCAACCAAAAGGGCCACCAGGCCACAGAAGGCTACGCCATCCTTGCTCGTGCCAGAAGAGCTCGAGGGCTTCTGAAGGGAGGTGCAGACGAG
>OGCG01001178.1_pt1 | contig 13473 bp, 15 predicted proteins | sample 1570061 | NCBI WGS metagenome assembly OGCG01 (sample SAMN06268698, study PRJEB24515) | hot springs metagenome | isolation source: Joseph's Coat, Yellowstone National Park, Washington, USA | place: USA:Joseph's Coat, Yellowstone National Park, Washington, USA
AAGACTTATTTCTAGATTTTATAATTACAAAATTTCGTAAGGTATGTGTTTATAGTATGGAGTAAGAGTAATCAAAACGGTGTTTTATGTTAGATATACTTGTAGGGGGATTTTATGGAGATGAAGGAAAAGGCAAGATAGCATCATATTTAGGTATAAATGATTCCCCTAATTATGCTGTTAGAACTGGGTCCATTAATGCAGGGCACACTGTAGTTTTTAATAATAAAACATGGAAAATTAGAATATTACCTTCTGCTTTCGTGAATAAATCTACTAAGCTAGTTCTTGCTCCAGGAGCTCTAACAAGTCTAGAACAATTATTTAATGAAATAAAATCAACTGATTCGGATAATAGAGTAATAATAGATTCTCATGTTGGAATAATAACAGACAAAGAAATAAAAGATGAAAGAAACGATGAAAATCTTATGAAAATGGTGGGAAGTACTGGACAAGGAGTAGGATACGCTGAGGCTAGACGAATATTAAGAATTTTAAAACTAGCTAAAGATTATAAAGAGCTGGAAAATTATATTGCGAATGTACCAGACATGCTTATAGACGAATTACAAAAAGATAGCAGAATCCTTATAGAAGGTACACAAGGAACATTTCTAAGCTTATATCATGGAGAGTATCCTTATGTAACTAGTAGAAACTCTACGGCGTCTGGAGTTTTAAGCGAAATAGGAATAGGACCTAAATATGTAAATAACATTATAGTTGTTTTTAAATCATTTGTAACTAGAGTTGGTAACGGATATTTAGAAAATGAATTAAATGAAGAAGATGCAAAGAAACTGGGTCTCACAGAAATAGCCACGGTTACAGGAAGAAAAAGAAGGGTTGCTCCATTTAATGTTAAATTAGCCAAAGAATCAATAAGATTAAATTCTGCTACACAAATCGCAATAACTAAGCTAGACACATTGTTTAAAGATTCGTATAAAGTAAGAAACTATAGCAATTTGCCACTAGAAGCAAAGAAATGGATTGAAGATTTAGAAGAAGAGCTAAAAGTTCCCATAACTATTATCGGTACTGGAGAAGATAGCATGGATACTATAGATCTAAGAAAAGAAAAAATAGGCGAAGAGTAATGTACGACGTTGTCATAATTGGAGGAGGACCTGCGGGTTTATTTGCAGCATATGAACTTGCCAAATCCATTAGTGAAGGTCATAATTATAAAATATTATTAGTAGATAAGGGAGTTAGAGCTTCTAAAAGAAACTGCCCTTTATTATCACCTAAGGAAAAATGTACTTTCTGTACACCTTGCCATATAAACTATGGAATAGGGGGAGCTGGAACTTTTAGCAGCGGTATAATAAATTTACGTCCAGATATAGGTGGAGAATTACAAGAATTATTAAGAAGTTGGGATAATGCGCAAGAGCTGATAAATTACGTTGATGATATATTAGTAAAATTTGGTGCTCCTAAAGACAGATTATTTAAACCAAACATGGAAAAAGTTAAAGAAATACAAAAAAGATCTGCTAAAGCTGGCGCAGAATTTATACCTATTTTACAAAGGCATATAGGTACAGATAAGAGTCCAGAAGTTATAGAGAATATAACAAACTATATAGAAAAACTAGGTATAGGTATATCTGAGCTTACAGATGTTTTTAGTATAGAAAAAAGAGGAGACTCTTTCAATTTAAAAACTAATAAGGGCGAAATAGAAACAAAATTATTACTTGTAGCTCCTGGCAGATCTGGTGCTAAATGGTTTTATGACCAAAGTAAAAAACTAGGAATTGATATGATGCCAGGTCCTTTAGATATAGGCGTTAGAGTAGAAGTAGAGTCATTCATTACAGAAGAACTTACATCAGCTGTATGGGATCCGAAGATAGTAATGTACACAAGGAAATATGATGATAAAGTAAGGACGTTTTGCGTAAATCCTAGAGGTTTTATAATGAAGGAAGTATATGATGATGGAACCATAGGAGTTAATGGAGAAACTTACGTAGATAAAAAAAGTAATAATACAAATTTTGCATTTCTAACTACTATAAAACTATCAGACCCGTTAGAAGATACAATAGAATATGGCAAAAGCATTGCTAGATTAATGACAAGACTAGGAGGAGAAAAACCTATACTACAAAGATTAATAGATTTTGAAAAGGGCAGAAGAAGTACATGGGAAAGAATAGGTAGATCTACTGTTAAACCAACACTTAAAGACGTTACACCTGGAGATATAAGTATGGGATTACCTTATAGAGTCGTCTCAGATCTAATAGAAGGTTTAGAAAGATTAGATAATATAGCGTCAGGCATATATTCTTCTAACACTTTACTCTATGCTCCAGAGATAAAATACTATAGTATGAAAGCTGTGGTAGACAGAAATATGGAGACTGTGGTAGATAATCTATACGTGGCAGGAGACGGTGTTGGATTATCTAGAGGCATTAACGTAGCAGCAGCTACTGGAGTTCTAGCAGCCAGAGGTATTCTTATTAAACTCGGTCTAGGCTAAGTTTTTATTTTTAATTACGAATATCATCTTATGGAAATCTCTGATATCGATAAAAGGTTATTAATGGAACTAGAATATAATTTTCCGATAGATGCTAGACCATACGAAAAAATAGCTGATAAGCTTAATTTATCTGAAAATTATGTTATTAATAGAGTTAAAGATCTTATAGATAATGAGATAGTAAAGAGAGTAGGAATGTATGTTAATTTTAGAGCCAAAGGCATGGAAGGAGCACTAGTAGCAGCAGATATACCATTAGATGGTCTTGAAAAATATAGGAAAATGTCTCTTGGAATAAGGGAATTAACTCATAATTTTATCAGGAATCATCCAAAATATAATGTATGGCTCGTCATAAAAGCAGAATCTAGGGAGAAATTAAATGGAAACATAGAACGTCTAATGGAAGAAGCTGGAGCCAGAGATTATGTAATACTTTATTCTAAGAAAAATCTAAAATTAAGTGTAAAATATGATATAATTAAAGGAATATCCTGGAGCAAATCAGAAGGAATACCAGATAAAATACCTACAGCTGATGAAATAGGTATAAGTAAAGAATTATTAAAGTATCTATCTATGCCGTTACCTATAAACGAAAGGCCTTTTATGGAAATAGCAAAAAAATTTGGATATAGTGAAGAAGACCTTATAGAACTAATTAATGATTTAAAAAAGATTCATGTAATAAAAGATTATGGAGCTACATTAAACGGTGAGAAAGTAGGAATAAAAGACAATGCCATGTTACTTATTAATACTGAGAATGAAGAATATTCTTGTATTAAAATAGCTGAAGAGTTATACGAAGCTACACATGTTGTATTGCGTGAAAGCAATAAACCTTGGGATTATTTATGCTACTGTATGCTACATGGAAAAGATAAAAAGGTGATTAATGAAGCGGCTAGACATGCAATAAATATAACAGGCGCAAAAAGCTATATGTTGCTATATAGTTTAGATAATTTAAAGCCAGGAATAGTCATGTAAGTTTAGTATAACTGCCTTTATTTTTAAGTTCTATTACTACTTCTCTTACATCTTTTTCCAATGTTGATAGATTATCGAAATTTTCGAATTCTAGATAGAAATAATAATTCCAAGGTGTATTACGCAGAGGCCTAGAATATATCATCGTAAGGTTTATATTTTTTAAATAAAACTTTTCTATAACTCTATACAAACCTCCTGGTTTATGAGGTACGGTAAATAGGAATATGGCCTTATTACCATCTGTTCTCATTTTTTTAGAAATTACTAAAAATTTTGTAATATTTACTCCATCCTGAATTTTATCATATAAGATCTCTAGATTATACAATTTAGCTGCAAAACTAGAGCATATTGCGGCTGATTCTCTATCATTATTAGCCATTAATGCTGCCTTAGATGTGCTTTCTACTGGAACAAAATTAGTTACTCCGAGCTTTTCTAAATTATTTTGCGCCTCCCTTATAGCATGATTATGCGAATATATTTTCTTTACTTTACTTAAATCACTCTTAGACGCTAATACAAGATCTATTTGAATTTCTATAGAATATACGGAATATATTCCGTCGAAAGCAAATAGGTTATCTAATGTCTCATTAACTGGCCCTTCTATACTATTCTCTACTGGGACTACGCCCAATGCGTCTAAACTATTATTCACTGCAACGAATATATCTTTTATAGTAGGCTTTGGAATCAGCTTTCCACTTAGCAACGTAGACGCTTGATGTGAAAAACTACCTTCTGGGCCTAAATAATAAATTCCATTTGGGTCACATAAAAAATTATAAGTTTCTATATTTAAATATTATTGTCTTAATCTATTATCTTAGCTTCTATCCCTTCTTTGGATAGTCCATACAAAAAGCTACTTAGCATCTCTATATTGGAAATTTCGAACATTACATAAATCTTAGTGTAACCAGGAGGTACATCGCTACTTATTCTATCATGAATGACGTCTATTATATTACCTCTTATTTGCGTAATATATGTAAGTACTTTATTCAAATACCCTGGTTTATCTGGAACTATCACTCTTATTTTAACTATTCTTTTAGTTTTGTAGAGCATTTTATCTACTATTTGTGTCATTAACGACAAGTCAATATTTCCACCACTTAATATAGGAATTACTTTTTTTCCATAAGGTATTTTTATTTTTCCTGATATCAAAGCAGCTAAACTTGCTGCTCCAGCACCTTCTACTAATGTTTTATTTCTTTCTAGTAATAATACTATAGCATTAGATATTTCATCATCATCAACTAATACGATATCATCTACAAGATCATTTATAATTTCAAAAGTTGTTTTTGATGGAGATTTTACTAGTATTCCATCAGCAATTGAAAATGAAGGTTCTACTTCTGTTAATCTTCCTAAGTCTTTAGATATCTTCAATGAAGAAGAAGCATAAGACTGTACACCTATAATTTTAGTATTTTTATACTTAGTTTTTAGAGCTATACTTATTCCAGATATTAAACCTCCTCCACCTATAGGAACTACAACATAGTCTGGGGATTGATTATAAAGTTCTACGCCAAGAGTTCCTTGGCCCAAAATCACATTAATATCGTCATATGGATGAATAAGTATTGAACCAGTGTCTCTAATAATCTCCTGAGCTTTCTGCATGCTTTCATGTAAATACTTACCGTAGAGGATTACGTTAGCTCCATAGCCTTTCGTAGCTAAGTACTTAGAAATAGGTGCAGTTTCTGGCATCACAACTATAGATTTTATTCCTAATACACTTGATGCATATGCTACTCCTTGAGCATGATTTCCGGCAGAAACTGCGATAACGCCTTTTTCTTTTTCTGAAGAAGAAAGACTCATTAACTTACTAAATGCTCCTCTCACCTTAAAAGATCCAGTTTTTTGCAAGTTTTCCATTTTCAAATATATGTTAGATCCTATCATTTGTGAAAAGGTATATGAATAATCTAACGGAGTCTCATGAATAAACGGAGATATAGACTCCTTTATTTTTACTATTTTTTGTTGAAGAATATTATAATCCATCAGGAAAACCCTGCCTACATCACTATTCAGTGATCGAGAGCTTCTTCATTATGTTCACTTAACATTTTACTTAGTTTTATATATGTATTATCCAATGTATCAGAAATAACTTTTGTGTTAGAAATTATAGGCATAAAATTAGCATCGCCATTCCATCGAGGTACTATATGGACATGTACATGTGATTCTATACCTGCACCTGCGCTTCTACCTATATTTATTCCAACATTAAACCCATCTGGCGAGTATAGCTTTCGTAAAGCTGATAAAGATTTTTTAACAAGATAGAAAATCTCCTTATACTCTTCGTCATCTAATAGTTCTATTGAAGAAAGATGCCTATATGGAACCACCATTAAATGGCCTGGATTATAAGGAAATTTATTAAGTATTATATAAGATTTTGATCCTCTATAGACTATAAGATTTTCCCTATCATCAGATTTCTTTATTACATCGCAAAATACACATTCAGATAATTTATTTTTAGATGAGTTAGATACATATGTAGATCTCCAAGGAGCCCAAAGAATTTTCATATAAGGACTAATTACTTAAGAAATTAATAGTTTTTTAGTCTTCAGCATCTCTTATTCCTTCCTCAGTAATTGCAAATACTACTTCTCCTTCAGGTAAATGAGGCGCGTCAACCATTCTAGCTATTCTTCTATTTCCTCTGCTTTTCTTTACTTGAACCCTTATACCTGGTGTATGATATAATGTATGGCCACCTACGGCAACTGTAGGATCTCCGTAGAACATATCTGGCCTCGACATAACTTGATTTGTTACTATTACAGCTAGTTCATACACTTCTGCCAATCTAACTAGCTGGTGTAAATGTTTATTTAATTTCTGTTGTCTTACTGCTAAATTTTCTCTTCCAACATATTCTGCTCTGAAATGCGATGTAACTGAATCAACTATAACAACTTTTATCGCCGGATCTTTATTTATAAGCTCTTGTAAATCATCTCCTATTGCAATTTGATGATCAGTATTTATGGCCCTCATATAATAAATATTAGACATTGCAGAATCTGGATCTATACCTTGTGCTTTAGCCATGGCTTCGATTCTTTCCCATCTAAACGTACCCTCTGTATCTATGTAAACTGCCTTTCCTGAAAGACCTCCTTTTTCTGGAGGTAATTGAACATTTACAGATACTTGATGACATATTTGAGTTTTTCCAGATCCAAATTCTCCGAAAAATTCTGTCATTGTTCTAGTTTCTATTCCCCCGCCCAATAATCCGTCTAATGCTTGACTACTTGTAGTTATTTTTCTAACGTTAGCTCTTTCTTTCTTAACTTCTAATGCGGTTTTAAATCTAATATCTAATGCTTCACGAGCTTCTCTTATTAGTCTCTGTGCAGTAGTTAAAGGTATACCGGCTGCAGTGCTAAGATCTTGAGGCGACGCAACTGCAATAGATTCAAGTGAAGAGTAACCCGAATCATTCAACTTATTCAATATTGCTTGACCTACTCCAGATAAATCACTAATACCTTTCGTCTTCTTCTTTTCTTCTATTTGATCTGCCAATTTACTTCACCTACTAAAACAATAAGATATGATTTAGCTAATTTATATTTATCCACTCTCCCTTAAATACCATCCTATATCTTTTTCTGGTATTATCTTGCTACCATTTCTATGCTGTTTTATTTTTATAAAACCCAAGAACTCATTATATTTCGATATTAATAATGCATATTTAAACCTATATTTCTCTCTAACTTCTACATCTTTTCCATATAATATTTTCATTAATATTGGTTCTGGTAAAGATAACTTATTTTTACAATATTTTACCATTAAATTTCCTAGAGGTAATTGTGGTAATATAACTTTATTTGATATTTTTAAAATTGAAATTCCAGGTGAATATATATTTAGTTCATCTAATACTATATTCGGTATTTTTTTACTACTAATAAGAAAAATTTGACTAAAATTAGCATTATATGACTTAATGATATTATATCTCTTAAAAAAGTCTATATCAAACAAACAGTTGTAATCTTTAGATAATAAAGAAATATATTCATATAATTCCCTATAATCAATAATTTTAAACTTTATTTCTTTTTTAGATGACAAATGAAAAATCCCTCTGTTTTATGCTTATGCGGATATAATCTAATACAGTTTTTAACATCGTTAGAAAATTTTATTCCGTTAAACTCTGTTATTCCTTCATCTCCAGGTATTTTATCTATTTTTACTGTTTTCATTCCCAGCTCTTCTACTGCATAATTTATGATGAACTCATTTTCTTCTGGGGCTATACTACACGTAGAATATACAAGATCTCCATTATCCTGTAATAGCATAAATGCAATATATAATAATTGTAATTGAACTAAACTAAGTTTATAAAGATCTTCAGGTTTTGTTCGAGTTCTTCTTTGAGGATCTTCGGGAATTAAACCTTCTCCAGAACATGGAGCATCTAACAATATTTTTGAAAAATTTATATTATGATATATTAAATCTCTTGCGTCCATATTTACTATTATCGTATTACTAACTCCAAGTCTATTTATGTTAGACATTAATGATTTGATTCTAGATCTGAATTTCTCTACTGCTATTATTAGACCCTCATTGTTCATTAATTGTGCCATTTGAGTTGTTTTACTACCCGGAGCAGCAGCCATATCTAGTACAATGTCGTCCTTACTAGGATGTAAAACCTCTGCTGGAACCATGGAAGATAAACTTTGAATATAATAATATCCTTCCATATATTCTAAAGTTGAGCCTAATGACGGTTTTTTAGGCCTTTCTCTGACAATAAAACCATAATTAATCCAGTTTACTCTATCTAAGATAAAACCCTTTTCGTCCAGTCTTCTTATTAGTTCATTACATTCTATTTTTAAAGTATTGCATCGTATACTTTTTATTAATGGATAACTACAAGACTCTAGAAAATCTTCAGTTTTCTCTTTAAAAATGTCAAGATATCTTTCTACCATATAATCAAGAAATCCATACTTAATTGAAAGTTCTTTAGCTCTTAATGTTGGAGAGTACTTAAATAATTCTTTATACTCGTTTATATAACTATCAATAGTACTCATTATGCCAGATGTAATAGAAAGAGAGGTAAAATTAAAACTTAAAGGTATCTCTATAGAAGAACTTAAAAATAAGCTTCTCAATGATCAGATGAAATATGTAGGAGTAGAAAAGCAGACTGATATATATTTAAACTCGAAATTTAGAAATTTTAAGGAAACTGATGAGGCATTACGAATAAGAAAAGTAAATGATACAGCAGAAATTACATATAAAGGACCTAAAATTTCGTCCAAAAGTAAATCCAGAGAAGAGATAACTGTAGTAATAAACGACGAAAACGCTATGTTAAAAATTTTGCAGAAGTTAGATTTTTATCCTGTATATTCAGTATCTAAAGAGCGTCACACGTTTATAGATAATAACTTTAACATATGTTTAGATAAAGTAGAGGGATTAGGTGATTTTATAGAAATAGAAGGAATAAATTCAGATGAAAATAGGTTATTACAATATATAAATGATTTTATAAAAAAATATAATATAAATGTAGAAGTAGAGAGAAAATCCTACCTTGAACTCTTGGTGGAAAAAAATGAATCCGCAAATAGCAATTCTAACTGATTTTGGAATTTCTGATAATTATAACGGAGTTATGGAAGGTGTAATAAAAAGAATAAATTCTAACGCCTCCATAACTTATATAACTCCAAATGCTAATAACTTTAATATAATCTCTGGGGCATATCTTCTTTATACCTCGTATAAATATTTTAGAAAAAATACTATATTTCTCACAGTAATAGATCCTGGTGTAGGTACAGAAAGAAAAGCAATTATTATAAAGTCTAGGAATTATTATTTTGTAGGTCCAGATAATGGAGTTTTATTTCCTGCTGCACATGATGATTCAATATTAAATATAGTGAAGATAACAAATGAAAAATTATTTCTTAGTAGAGAAATATCAAGAACATTCCATGGGAGAGATATATTTGCAGCTGTGGCAGCATTTTTATCATTAGGTATAGATTTAGAAACTTTTGGAAATAAGCTTAACATGAATGAAATAGAAAAATTAGAATTTATTCAAACAAAGAATAATAACATCATTTGTGGAAATGTAATTTATATAGATCATTTTGGAAACGTGGCTACTAGTATTAAAGAGAGAATAAACAATATAAGGTACGTTTTAATTAATTCTAATAAATTTAATATAAGGTACGTTAATACTTTCGGTGAAGGTAAAAAAGGCGAATTATTAGCTTATAAGAACGGGTATGGATTTCTTGAAATAGGAATTAATATGGGTAACGCCTCAGAGTTAATAAAAGCTAAAATAGGTGACAAAATTTGCTTAGAGCTCTCTATCCAGGAAGATTTCAGCCATTTCACTTAGGACATTTAAGTGTTATAAAATGGTCTCTAGAGAAAGCTGATCAAATTATAATACTAATTGGGAGTTCTCAAGAGAGTCACACATTATCAAATCCTTTTACTGCAGGTGAAAGAATCGAAATGATAAAAACTGCGCTAGAAGAATACGAAATAGATTCTAGTAGATATTTTTTGATTCCAATTCCAGATATATTGATGAATAGTGTATGGGCATATCATGTAAAAACATATGTGCCATCTTTTAATCTTGTTATAGCTAGAAATCCGTTAGTTATTAGATTATTTAAAGAGGCTAACCTAGCAGTAGAAGAACCACCGATATTCAACAGGGAAAAATATAATTCGACTTTAATAAGAAAAATGATCATAACTGGAGAAGAATGGAAAGAATTAGTACCTAATAGTGTTTATACATATATAAAAAGTATAAAAGGGGACGAAAGACTAAAAGAAATAGCAGGCACCGACAAAAGGTGGTAAAAAATTGGAAACGTATTATAATGTATTTCCATGGCATACAAATCATTTTGGAACATTACATGGCGGAATATATATGAGCTGGATGATCGACAGTGCTGGAATCCTAATGTCAAGTATCAGCCAAGGGAATTACTTGTTAGCGTCTGTAGATTATATATATCTTTTTAAACCAGCTAGATTAGGCGATATATTAAGAATAGTAGCTTTACCAAAAGCTTCATGGAAAAGTTCTGTAGAAGTAGAAGTTAAAGGTTGTATAAAAAGAGGAGAGAAAGAAGAATTAGCCTCTGCTGCATTAATGACTTACGTTGCAGTAGATGAGAATAATAAACCAAGAAAACTAGAGATTAAGATTCCAGCAGATACTGAAGCAAATATAAGAAAAGAAAAAAGAATGGAAAGAAAGAAAAGAATATCAGTAGATTATGATGAACCGTTAAAATATGCTTCTTTCGTAAAAAGTTATATTAGAACAATATATCCTGAACATGGATTTGGCAATGGTATATTATATGCAGGGAAAATGTATACAATGCTCGATGAAGCTTTAGCAATAGTAGCTAAGCTTTATTCGAAAGGAAATACTTTTACAGCAAGTGCCGGATCGGCAGATTTTATAACTCCAGTAAGAATTGGTGACATTTTAGAAATACAAGGTGCAGTACAATATACTGGAAATACCTCTCTTGACGTAGGAGCCAAAGTATATGCAATTAACCATTTTACAAGTGAAAAAAGGTTAGTAACATCGACTACATTTTCGTTTGTAGCTATAGATGAAAATGGAAAACCTAGGAATATCCCAAAGCTAATACCGGCTAATGATAAGGAAAAAGTTATCGTAGATAATGACTTGAAAGAAAGAGAAGAAAGAATAAAGCTATCTAAAAAAATTCAAGAAGAATTAACATGTTGACCTATTCCTTTACCTATTACGTGAGCAGTCTGAATAGGTTCAGGATATTTAGAATTTACTTGGTAAAATTCTATTATATCGATTGCCTTGCTAATTTCTAGGTTTGTGTTTATATATACACTACCTTTTTTAGTTGGCACTTTAATTAAATTGGAAATATAATATAATATAACTTCTCTACGTTTATCATCAAAATGAAGTTTTAATGCTCTATCTATTTCAGTAATATTAGGTTTTTTACCATAAAATATAATATATTTACCTGAAGGAATTATATAATTAAATCCACCTACTATTATACTGTATAATATAGAGACGTCTCCTCTTCGCAAATTATTAAACTTTATAGTAGCTTCATCACCATCAACATATATGAAATCTACATCTACATCTATTAGTTTATAATCGTTATAAGTAACAGAGACTAATGGCGCTTTCCCTTTTTTCCCTTTATATTTTACAGGAAAATATCCATCATCTATTCCAGATACTAGCAAGTCTTTCATCATTTTCAATTAACGCTTTAATAGCTATCATCTTATCTACAGCTAGATTTATTTCTTTTGTCTTTCCATATCTTCCCCTGTTTACCACCTTAGCCGTTATTATACCTACCATATCAAGTTCATTTATTATATCACTAACGCGTCTTTGCGTAACTATTTCCGTTCCTAATGTTTTTGTCAACGATTTATAAAGCTCATAAACTTCTCCAGTGGTCATTGTGTTTTTATTTTCGGTACCATAAATTATTGACACTAGAACTAGCTTTGAGTGAAATGGAAGACTAGCTATAACTTCATATACTCTATCTCTTTCAATTTCTATTCTAGCCTTTTCCACATGTTCAGTTGAGATGCTATTACACTTTAATCTCTCAGCTATTTCACCAGCTACACGTAAAAGATCTAATGCTCTTCTAGCGTCACCATGATCCCTTGCGGCTAAAGCTGCACAAAGACTTATAATAGAATTATTAATAGCACCGTCCTTAAAAGCTAAAACTGCTCTTCTTTTCAATATATCTTCCAATTCATTAGCGTTATATGGTGGAAATACTAGTTCCTCCTCACTCAGACTACTCCTAACTCGTGGATCTAAATTATCTACAAACTTCACATCATTTGTAATTCCTATTAATGACACTTTACTCTTATCTAGTTCAGAATTAATTCTAGTTAGCTTATATAATATATCATCTCCATGTTTTTTTACCATAGCGTCAATTTCATCTAAAGTAATTATTATTATTTTATTAGTTGACAAAAATATTTTTAACATTCTTCTATAAAGTTCTGCTGTAGAAATTCCAGTAAATGGTACTTTTTCCCCCATATTCTCAATTATATCTGCCAAAATCCTGTAAGTAGTATCACTTTGCCTTGTATTTATATAAACATAAGTAAAGTTCTTTATTTTCTCTTGAAATATTTTTAGTACGAATTTAGTAACTGCGGTCTTTCCAGTTCCAGTAAGACCATAAATAAATATATTGTTTGGTTTACTGCCCTTATATACCTGGGCCAAAATACTTGCCAATTTCTTTATTTGTTCTTCTCTGTGAGGTAGCTCGTTTGGAATATAATCAGGTAGTAAATATTCCCTATTTTTGAAAATAGGGGAATCCCTAGTACTGTTGAGTATATCATCTATAATTTCACTCATCGAAATACTAGCTATTATTATTATAACTTAAAAGGCATTACATAAATCTCTGTTTTAACTCCCCAGTTAAAAACCCCTCTATTTCCACTGGAGTTTTTAAAGAATGGTCACTCACCCCTAACTTTCCACTGGAGTGCTATATTTGAAAAGATCTAGTAAACAGTAATTCTTTATATTTTGTATAATTGAAAAACGTTTGGTATTTGTATAGTTTTCGATTATTATTTCCATAGGAAACAAAGGGGATGAGTTCTTACATAATAAAATCTTGCTTAGAATTTCTAAGGAAACGATGTCGCTTAATTAAAAATTGTATAATATTGCCTATAGTATGTTCTTTATTATAACTATTTCACTAAATGTATATGATTATTTCTAAATCTTTTTTATATAAATATATAGAAACTTGAAAATTTAAGTCGAAAATACTTGAAACTATAAGTGTTAT
>OGCG01001179.1_pt1 | contig 13470 bp, 10 predicted proteins | sample 1570061 | NCBI WGS metagenome assembly OGCG01 (sample SAMN06268698, study PRJEB24515) | hot springs metagenome | isolation source: Joseph's Coat, Yellowstone National Park, Washington, USA | place: USA:Joseph's Coat, Yellowstone National Park, Washington, USA
GCTCGCGCAAGCGAGCTGCAGAACCCCGCAAGGGGTGCATCCGGGTGAGATCGCTAATGCTCACTTGGGGGCAACGGTGAGGCCGAGCACCACGATCCTAGGAGCTATCGCCTATAGTTGCGTTCCGGGTGGGTCAACTCTGGCCACTGCTCCCGGGTCAAAAGAAGTCCGCTACCTACACGAGGATCTAGCGGCGCCAAGAGTCCATCATCTCTAGAACCGAGTCGTGTTCTTTGCAGATCCGCGACAAACCGAAGGCGACGTTAGCAGAAACGGCTTTTCCACAGATACCCAAACAAGCAAAAGCAGAATGCAAACGCCGACTCAAGCTAGCGATCTCCTCATCGAGAAGTCATTCCAATAGCATGAAGTTACCTACCACTTCCTAGGCAGCCAAAGCAGAGCAAGGCCGTGCGTCGCGCCCGACGCGCAACTATCGCTCAAAAAGAAGGTCTTGCTCGAGCACCATCTGCACCGATTTGGACCAAATCTTCACTGTAGAGCCCGACGAGCGTGCGCAGCTGCTCGTAGGTTCCATGCATGCAGCGCTTCAAGGACAACCGCATGGCCCCCACCGAGGCCGGACTACCCACATGAGGCAATCCTTCTGCGAAAAGTTTTTGGAAGTGAAGCGGAGCCCCTATCTCGATATGTCGACGATTAGTAGCGCGCCAAACACTTCAAGTGAGCACCCACTTCTAATCGCATCTCTGTTAGCCCTGATGGGTCAAGCACTGACACTTCACCAACGGACTCCCCGATCGTAATTTGAGGCATGCATGTCGGTAGTTCTCGCGCCCAGAGGGGCAATTGGGCGGTACCGGCGACGAGAAACGCCAATCACCTTCGAAGGGAGGTGGAAGGCTATGCGCTTTGTCTGCTTCTAGCGTCTGACGATCAGACGGCACCATGTTTCCTCGTCTGATCGCCAACTCAGCGGAAAAGCCGGGCTGAGGAATCGCCGACAGCCTGGCTTTTTCGCGCACATTGGTTAATCGGCAACTCAGCATGGAACTAAAGCCGGAAAGCCGCCCGCGGCTCTGTGCGAAGGAGGCTTCAAAGATCTCCGAACAAACCCGTCCTGGCCGCGAACCAACAGACTGTGTAACAAACCACAAACATAGATCCTCCGGACATCAAATACAATGAAAGCTAGCTCAAGCACTTACATGGGACACGATATGCCTATATATGATCATTTGGCACCGGAGTGGTAGCGGCACCCGACGACAGCGCCATCTTTCCACGCAGCCAGTTGGCTCTGAACACACCTACTCGATAGCTTGACCACATTATGGATCAGGCGCTAATGGACCCGCTAGGGCGGCGCTCTCGCGTATGGCGTCGCCGTCGCCGTAACGCATACCGCTACTTGCTTGGCGCTGCTTACACCTCTTATCTGGGGGATGGATTGGTGGTGGCTGCACTGCCGCTTCTAGCCACCACCCTCACAAGACGCCCGCTACTCATTTCCGGTCTCCTAACCTCACAACAACTGCCGTGGCTCCTCTTCGGCATCCCGGCCGGCGCCGTGGTGGACCGCCTAGAGAGGGGCAACCTCATGCGCTCGATCGATATATCGAGAATGCTGATCACCGCGCTCTTCAGCTTGGCAGTCGCTCTGAGACGCGATCCGATCTGGCTCCTATACGCCTTCGCTCTAGTACTTGGCACTTTTCAGCCACCATTTAGCGGCGCCACGAACTCTCTCCTCCCCGACCTGGTCCCAGCAGACGCCCTCGGTCGTGCAAACGGCCAGCTGATGGTGGCACAGTCCATCGGCGAGCAGACCGCCGGCCCTGCCCTTGGCAGCTTCCTCTACTCGTTGGCCAAAGCGCTCCCATTTGCCGGAGACAGCTTGTCATTTGCCCTGTCAGCGGTGTTCCTGGGCCGAGTTCGGGGTTGGTCATCTCCTCCCACGGAGGAATCCGCTGGCTCCGGGGTCATTTCGTCCCTTCGACTCGGTCTGTCGGAATGGAGAAAGAACTCTGTTGTAAAAAGCACCACCCTCATGCTGAGCACGATCACCTTCTTTCAGTCGATGGTGTTCGGGCTCTTAGTGCTGTATGCACTTGAGCAAATTCATCTCCCGCGGGTGGACTATGGCCTATTTCTCGCAGTAGCCGCCCTCGGAAATGCGGCAGGCGGGACAGCAGCCGCGGCACTCTCCGGTCGCGCAAACATTTCTCATCTGGTAGTCGTCGGCATCGCCATCGTCGGGGCCACCTGGATTGGACTCGGGCTCACCCACTCCATACCAGTCGCCTTCGGCGTGGCAGCCATCGAAGGGCTGGCTACAAGTATCGCATCAGTAGCAGCCACAACGCTTCGACAGCTATATACGAAGAGAGAAGTGCTCGGAAGGGTCACTACCTTCTCCCGAAGTCTGGTAGTCGGAGCTGGCCTCTTGGGATCGATCTTCGGCGGCCTCTTGGCCTCGGCCCACGGAATTTCCACCACCATGGTGATTGCCGGACTCGGCGGTATCGGAACCGCATGCGTCTTTGCACTGCCAGTCGTTCGCTCAGCAACCAGGTCTTCCCGTGCGCAACGATCATGAGATCGGACCTTCGCCTTTCCCAACGACTTTCCTCTAGGCTGCCCTTCGTGCAACTACTGGCTGGCAAGAAACTCCTGATCACGGGGGTGCTCACAGAGGCATCTTTGGCTTTTGCCGTGGCAAGGCTCGCCTTGGAGGAGGGAGCCGAAGTAGTGCTCAGCGGAGCTGGCCGAGGACTCAGCCTCACCCAACGAAGCGCCAAGCGCCTGCCTGGTTCGCCGGAGGTCTTGGAGATCGATGTCACGCGCCAAGAGACAGTCGACCAGGCAACCTCAGCCATCGCCGAGCGGTGGGGGGAACTGCACGGCCTGTTGCACTCGATCGCCTATGCTCCGGAGCCTTGCATTGGGCAGGGCGTGCTCAAGGCAGCCTGGGAGGACGTGAGCCTGATGATGAACATCTCCGCTTATTCCCTAGCCTCCCTAGCTGGAGCATTTCGCCCCCTTCTCAAGGCCTCCGGTTCTGGCTCCATCGTGGGACTGGACTTCGACGCGAGCCAGGCCTGGCCAAGCTACGACTGGATGGGCGTCGCCAAGGCCGCCTTGGAATCCCTCGCCCGATACTTGGCTCGCGACCTGGGACCCGAGGGGATCCGAGTCAACCTGGTGGCTTCTGGCCCAATCTCGACCATGGCTGCTCGTTCGATCCCCGGATTCGCCAAGTTCGAGCAGGTCTGGGGGGAACGGGCCCCCCTGGGATGGGATTCTCGCGACGCACAAGCCGTGGCGCGAGCTTGCGTACTGCTCCTCTCTGACTGGCTGCCTCTTACCACCGGAGAAGTGATCCATGTCGACGGGGGCTTCCACGCCGTAGGAGCATGATTGCTAGTCTCGGGCAAACTGAACGAGCCACGCGCCTTTCACCACCTCTCAGTCGAGCCACATGGACCACTTTGAGCGGAGCCAACCTCGACTCAAAACGCTTGCCCGAGGCTGGCCATGCCACGATCAGGTGAACTCCCCGACTGGACAGCAGGCTCCAATACTCTCCCAGTTGGCACCGAAGCCCCTAACAGACCGCCGGCGTATGGCAATTGGGACCACGGGGATCGCTTAGCCACTCAAGCGGATAGCGAACGAGGCTCCTAAGGACCAACTGAGATACAGCTTTCCCTGGCCACACCAAGCGAGCCGACATGTCGAGGCTTGATAAGAGCAGCCTAAAGAGCACCTGAAAAAATGCGTCCTTGGCGAAGCTCTAAGCCAGGCTTCCCCAATACAACCAATCCCTGAGAATTAGCACGTCTGGCCCCTGCCACTACCGCCGCGAGCATGGCAGTTGTGTGAGCCAACGCTTCCAAGACAGCATGACCAGAGGGGCTTTTCAGCTATAGCATGAGGCTCATGAGCCAGGTGCAGGAACTGACCGAAACCCGACCGCTCATCGACCAGGACGAAGGGGACCACGATCGCATGGCCCACATTGTCTACCCTGCGTCGGCAGTGACCGAGGCCATTGTCACAGGCAAACCATGCACCGCGCTTTGCGGAAAGAGGTGGGTACCCTCTCGCGATCCGAAACGCTACCCCCTCTGCCCAACCTGCGCCGAAATTGCGAGGGCGCGGGGTTGGAAGATCCCCGATTGCTGAAGACCCTCCGAATCAAAGGGCCCCTTGGGCGCCTCGCCTAAGACCTCAACTTATAGCCTCGCCTGAGGCCTATCCCGAGCGTTAGCTGGCAGCGCTCCCGAGCCGAATGGCTATCCCGAGCTGCCCGAAGCCACTACCCTACCGTAACCCATTGGGATGCCATCGTGGTACATCGACTCGACCCTTACTGGGGCACCAGTGTGGTCGGCGGCAACCACCATGCCGTTGCCTATATACATCGCCACATGGCCGGGCATGTCGCTTGGAGGATCGCCTGGGATGTCCCAGAAAACCAAGTCGCCTGGCTCCAATTCTGAGGGGCTGATCCTTACCGTGTCGTTGTACTGGTAGACGGTGAAGTGTGGAAGATAGACGCCAGCTGCCGCCCAGGCATACATGACCAAGCCAGAGCAATCAAAGACGTCCGGCCCGGCACCGCCCCACACGTAGGGCTTTCCCACCTGAGCCAACGCCGTCTTTACTGCAATAGCGGCACCAGGAAGAGGAGGCGGGACCCCTCCTCCAGAACTACTGCCAGAACTCGAAGAAGCCCCACCAATCACGGCCGGCTGCGCCTGGCTGGTCCCCTCCGACTGGGCTGGGGGAGTAGTTGTTGTTGTATCGCTTTGCGAGCTCGGCTCAGTAGTGGTGGTCGTGGAGGTGGTGCTGGAGGCAGCCAGCGGGTTGGCTTGCGTAGCTATTTGGGCAGTTGACTTGAGCGCCGCTTCTACGATCTGGCTTTCCTGCTGCTGTTCTGCAGCCCTCCTGGCAGCAGCAGCTCGCTCCTCAGCGGCCAAGCGCGCGGCCCTCGCCGCCGCCAGCTCTTCAGCCCTCAAGCGGGCTGCTGCCAGCTCCTGGGCCCTCCGCAACGCAGCAAGAGCAGCTGCACGCTCCTCTGCCTCGAGTCGCGCTTGATCTGCTGCTATTAGGACCGCAATGTGTCCTTTGACTTGGGATAGAGTCTGCTGAGCCAGCTGCGTCTCTCTTTGCGCCTGCCTGGAGAGCCGAAGAGCCTGAGCCGCCAGGATCTCGGCGTGGGCCTCCTCTCGCTTGAGGCGCGCCTGCTCCACCTGCAGGACGGTCTCGGCTCTCTCATAGGCATCGATGTCGTCCTGCTGAGCCCAGCTAGCTGCCTTCAGAAAGCCCAACCGGAGCTCGTAGGCAGATGCGTTGGAGCTCCCTAGCTGCGCGAATATTCCGGCGGTGAAGTTCCCGTTCATGTACTCTTCCACTGCCATGTAAGAGACGATGTGCCGGGCCTTCTGCACTTGGCTCGAATACTGCTCCACCAAGCGCTTGGCCGAAGCTATCTGCACCGAGACCTGGTGCACCAGTATCTCGTCGCGGTCGTATAGCTGCGAATAGATATCTACCTGATTCTGCTCGTAGCTCAGCCGAAGCTCTATTGCGCGAGCCTGCGCCTCGGCAGATATCAGCTTGTGGTCGTGGCGTTCAATTCGCTGGAGAGGCCCAGGGCGCGGCTCCGGTGTCTTTGCGGGCAAGCACCCCCAAAAAACTGACCCGAAGGCCAGCAGACCAGTAAGCGGCACCTGGATCCATCCTCCGCTCCACTGGTCGCCGCACGAATGCTCCAACCGCACAGCCCTCCACGTCTCTCTCCTGACAGGGCCGCTCGGCAGAGCTGCCCGTTCCAAGCCGCATGGCCATCGCGCCCTCCAGCCACCAGCAACGGACCAGTTCGTCTATGCTGCGAGCAGCCGGAACGGACAAATTGTAACCACCGGCCACGGCGATCTCAAGAATTTACTTCGGCCACTCTGGCCACAATCTCAACACTGGGCACAAAGCAAACCGAGACTCCGTATGGCCATAGCCGGACTCGACGAAGCCCTCCCCTCCACGAAGGCTTGACGATTCAAGCCTTCTCGAGGCTCGCCTTGGCCACCCGAGAGCTTCCGAGACGGAGTGGGGCTCCCTGACCCGAAGGGACCGGCCCGAAGTTCACCTCCACAGCTAGCACCTCGCGAGCTATCTCTTCGGCAAAATCGGCCAAGTCGTCCACGCCTTCCAGGTGCAAGCGAATGCGATCCTCCACGGCCAGACCAGCCGAGCGGCGCAACTCCTGAACCTGGCGCACTAAGTCGCGGACCTGACCTCTCTTCAGAAGCTCCTCGTCAAGAGCGAGGTCGAGGGCAACCGCTTCGGTGCCTTCCCTCGATACAGCAAATCCTTCCTTCGCCTTGACCCGTACTTCCACTTCATTGGGGCCTAATTGGACCTGCCCCGAGGAGAGCCCAATCGAAAGTGGCTCCCCCGCTTCCAGCCTCTCTAAGATCTCCCTCGGATCCAAGGCGGCCAGCGCCGGCTTCACCTCGCCCACGAGGGCTCCGAGTCTCGGCCCGAGCAGCCTGAAGTTGGGCACCACCTCGAAGGAAAGGACCGATCCGAGCGCATCGACCTCCACCACCTTGTCTACGTTGAGCTCGTCCGCCACCACCTCTTCCAGCAGCCGCGGATGCCCTGGCGGCAGGACCACCAGGGCTTTCCTCAGAGGTTGGCGCACCTTCACGCCTGCTTGTGACCTGGCCGCACGGCCCAAGGAAACCAGCCTACGAGCCTGAGCCATCTCAGCCTCGAGGACTTTGTCCACCAACTGCTCTTGGTAGATAGGCCAGTCGGCTAGATGAACCGACTCGTAATCGCCGTCCTGGCGGAGCGAGCGCCAAATGGCGTCAGCGAAAAACGGACAGAACGGCGCGAGCATGGCCGCCAAACACCTCAGTGCCTCATAAAGCGTGGCATGCGCCCCGAGCACCTCCACCGGGTCTATGTCTGGATCTGTCTTCCAAAAGCGACGCCGGCTCCTCCTCACATACCAGTTGGAGAGGTCATCTACCAGTTGACCCAAGGCGACAGCGGCGTTCAGGGGCTGGTAATCCTCGAGAGCGACTGTGACCTCCGCAATGGTCGAATTGAGGCGAGACACCATCCATCTGTCGAGTTCGTAGCGGTCTCGAGGAGCCGGTATAGCAGGGTCGGTCGGATCGAAGTCGTTGAGCGAGGCATAGGTAGAGAAAAAGCTCCATACGTTCCATAGCGTGACCAGAGTTTCCGCAGTCGAAGAGTCGATCGCCTCCAGGCTCGTGCGGGTAGCGGTCCAGGGCGACCCCTGGTGGAACATCCACCACCTCAACGGATCGGCACCCCGAGTCCCGAGTATGTCCCAGGGATCGATCACGTTGCCAACGCTCTTCGACATCTTTCGCCCCTCGGCATCCACTATGTGACCGAGGCAGAGGACGCAGCGATAAGGCGCCCTCCCATGCACCAAGACGTTTACGGCCAAGAGCGAATAGAACCAGCCCCTCGTCTGGTCCACGGCCTCAGCGACGAAGTCTGCGGGCATGCGGAACGCCTTAGCCGAGCCTTCCTTCCAGGGATATCCCCACTGAGCAGCAGGCATCGAGCCCGAGTCGAACCACGCGTCGATTACGGGTTCCACCCGCCTCGCTGGCGATGCACACTCCGGACAGGCGAATACGACCTCGTCGATAGCGGGCCGATGGGGGTCGATTCCCGATAGATCCCGTCCGGCTAGCTCAGACAGCTCGCCCAGGGAGCCCACGCAGCGCAAATGCCCCCCCTCGCAACGCCAGATAGGAAGCGGCGTTCCCCAGTAGCGATCCCGAGATAGCGCCCAGTCAACATTGTTCGCCAGCCACTCGCCGAAGCGGCCGTACTTTACGGTCTCCGGGCGCCAAGTAACTCCTTCATTGGCAGCAAGCAGGTCCTCCTTGCGCCTAGAGGTGGCTATAAACCAAGAGGGCTTGGCCCAGTAGATGAGCGGAGTACCACAACGCCAGCAGTGGGGATAGGAGTGGCGGTAGCGCTCCTGCCTGAGGAGGAGGCCTTTGGATTCGAGATCTGCCACGATGCGGGCATCGGCATCTTTTACCCAGGCTCCAGCCAGCTCGCCAGCCTCAGAAGTAAAGCAGCCGTCGGGTCCGACCGGATTTATGACCGGGAGGCCCTCTCTCCGGCCTAGCTGGGCGTCCTCCGTCCCAAATGCCGGTGCTATGTGCACCAGTCCAGTACCCTCGTCGGCACTCACGAAATCGGCCGGTACGACCCTCCATGCGGACTCGAAGGTCCCCTGCACGTATTGAAGAGGCCTTTCATAGCGCAGTCCCACCAGTTCGCTGCCTCTGAAGCTCCGAGAGGCCCTACTAGCTGCTCCTTCGCCGAAGACCGCTGCCAACCTAGCCTCGGCCACCACATAGCCGTCAACCACCACGTAGGGGAGATCCGGATTGACAGCCACAGCCGCGTTGGATGGAAGCGTCCAGGGAGTAGTGGTCCAGACCACCAGCCGTCTCGCCCCTTCGGGTCCCGAGTCCGATAGCGCCAGAGCCACATAGACCGCAGGGTCTTCTACCTCGCGGTAGACATCTTCTTGTCCGAGCTCGTGACTGGACAAGGCCGTGCCGCAGCGGGAGCAGTAGGGGACGACCTTGCCCTCCTCATAGAGCAAGCCGGCTTCCCAGAGCTGCTTCAGGTGCCACCAGACCGACTGCACATATTCCGAGCTGAAGGTCCAATAGGCGTTCGCGGTGTCGACCCAGAAGCCGATGCGGCGAGTTAGCTTCTCCCAGTCGGCTACATATTCGGTTACCGACGCTCGGCAGCGCCTCACGAACTCGGCGATCCCAAACTTCTCTATCTCGTTCTTGCCACCAAGTCCGAGGCTCTTTTCCACCTCGACCTCGACCGGCAGACCATGGGTGTCCCAGCCGGCCCGCCTCTCCACCTTGCGGCCCCGCATGGTCCAGAAGCGACAAAAGAGGTCTTTGTAGACCCTTGCCCAGACGTGATGGAGACCCGGCCTTCCGTTGGCCGTAGGTGGGCCCTCGTAAAATACGAACTCCTCTGCCCCCGCCCTCTGGCTCACGGACCGACGGAACAGATCTTCATCGTCCCATCGCTGAAGGAGTTCCTCCTCCAGCTCCCTGAAGTTGACGGCCTGCGGAACTGGACCAAAGCGCACATCTGCAAGCTAATGCCCGCGTCCCGCCACCCTACAAAGCCACGAGGTTGCAACAAAGGCTGCATCCGCCCGAAGAGCTGGCGGAGACCGGCCCGTCTGCCACCACTGCCAAGAGCCTCTCCTAGTGCCTTCCCGCGCACTCTCCGGGCGTGAGCTCTTCTATAATGTGTTCGGAGGTCAGCCCAAAATGTTTAGGCGCAAACCAACTCCAAGACCTCGGAATGAGCCCCGTTCTGCAGTAAGGCTCCTCCTAACTCCGGAGGAGCGAGAGGCAGCAGTGGCCAGGGCGGCGGCGAGTGATGCCATAGTCACTGAAGTGCTGGAACGACGTCAGCGGATCTATGCAGAGGCGGCACAACCTCGTGTGCGTCTTGTTGTCAATTCGAGCGGCGTTTCAGAGGCATCCTGAGATATTCCGAGGAATCTAACAGCCCTATTTTGCGCGATAGGAAATCCCGCGTAGCCGGCATACTGTTTAGCCGGCATCGGTGTCCAACAGTCCGGTTTCGCAACGAGAACCAACCTGGCCGGGCATCGAGGGGCCTGGCCCGGCCAGGTTGATTGGGGCGAGGGAGAAGCAGGGGGCGTTCCTGCAAAGCACGGTCTCGAGCTATCCGGGCCTGAGAAGGCTTCTTGGATGAGCCCTCTAGCCAGGCCTTCAGCATTTCGTCAACTTGGAGCTTCAGCATGAGGGGCTTGTGTGGATGCAAGTTTCCCAACCCGACAACACCTTGGTACATACGGTCCCAGGTGATGAATCTCGCTAGTGTGATTTGCGCATGCACGGTCAAGAGTTCCCGAGCCCTGAAGGCCCCTACTCCTCCTCGGTGAGAAGCCGGGCACAGAGGATCCACCTCCGACAAGAAATGATTTATCGGCGCCGCCGGCGAGGAGCAGTCCTGTTGGCAGCAGCTTGCCTCGGGGTAGCGGCATATGCCTTCCAAGCCGGAGCTGCCGGGCACAGCCGCCGGAGCCACTACAGCACCGCCAGCCTCCTAAAAAAGACGCGTCCTATCCAGACGACCATCCCCGCCGTAGAGGCCGGACTTGTCCCCTGGTCACTACCCCACCCCCTGGCCAGGGCCTCCGCCGTCGCGCTTTCCGCCAACCGCATCCTCCTCGGAGGCGGCGTGGGCCCCACGGGGAGCTCCTCCTCTGCAACATGGCTGATAGATCCATTCGCCGGCACCTATGCCAGCGGTCCATCCCTGCCAGCCGGAGCCCACGACCAAGCCTCAGCGGCAATAGGAGAGACTGCCTTCTTCTTTGGCGGCGGGTCGACTGGGGTCAGTGACAGCGCCGAAGAGATCCTGCCACAGCTGCCCACAACTGGAAGAGTTGTGGGCCAGCTCCCGCGTCCTCGCGCAGACACCTCAGCGGTGACGCTAGGGGGAACCATCTACATAGTTGGAGGCTACGACGGCACCCAGGCCGACCCGTCGGTTCTAGCTACCACCAACGGTCGGAGTTTTGCGACCGTTGGCAACCTCCCAAGGCCAGTTCGCTATGCCGCCGTGGCGGCTCTCGGGGACCGCATCTACGCATTTGGTGGCGAGACAGTGTCCGGCGACCCAACCAATCTGATCCAAGAGATAGACCCTTTTAGCCACCGCGGCGCCGTGATAGGCCACCTGCCCGTCCAGTTGTACGGGGCAAGCGCGTTCACGCTGGGTGGTCACATCTACGTAGCAGGCGGCATGGCTGGCCCTAGGCGACATCAAGTCACTGCCAACGCAATCTGGGCGTTCGATCCGGCCAACCCCAAGATGCTCTTGGCCGGACACCTGATGGTGCCGGTCGCATTCTCTGCCTCCGCTGTTGCGGGAGGCAGAGGGTGGCTGCTCGGTGGCGAGGGCCCCTCTGCAAGCCCTACCTCGAACGTAGAGGTGATATATCCCAATACCGGATTCGGCTGGGCAGGCAAACCAGGAGCGGGTTCTCCCTACTACGGTTATCGGCTCCTCATAGCAGACCGCGGCAACGACCGTCTGCTTTTGCTCTCTGACACGGGCAAGATCATCTGGCAGTACCCAGGGCCGGGCATGCCGCCTCCGCCGACGGGCTTCTACTTCCCAGACGATGCCTTCTTCGTGGACAATGGTCACGAGATCATCTCGAACCAGGAGGAGAATGAGACCATCCTCATAATCGATTATCCCTCAGGACGGGTGGTCTGGACCTACGGACATCCCCGGGTGGCCGGCTCGGCTCCCGGTTATCTGAACAACCCCGACGACGCATATTTGCTGAAGAACGGAGACATCTCCGTCGCCGATCCCATGAACTGCAGGGTCCTCATAATCGATCCCCGCACCAAGCAAGTCATCCATCAGATTGGAACCACGGGGGTCTGCTACCACTCCCCTCCCACAGAACTCGGCTCCCCCAACGGAGACACGCCGCTAATAGACGGCAATCTCCTCATATCCGAGATAAATGGCTCCTGGATAGACGAGTACACGCTCACGGGGCATCTCGTCTGGACCGTCCAGCTCCCCATAGTCGGATACGTCTCCGACCCCCAGCAGATCGGCCCGGATCGCTACCTGGTCGCTGACTACAGCTACCCAGGGGCTTTCGTGGAGTTCAATCGAGCAGGCCAGATCCTCTACCGATACACCCCAACCAAAGGTCCAGGCGAGCTGAACCACCCCTCCCTAGTCGAGATGCTTCCCTCCGGGGTCCTCATGGCCAACGATGACCACAACGATCGCATGGTGGCCGTGGACCCAGCCACCAACGCAGTGGTGTGGCAGTATGGAGTCACCGGCGTGCCCGGATCCGCTCCCGGCTATCTGGATAAGCCTGACGGCTTCGACATTGTGAGCCCGAGTGGCCTGACTCCGACCCATCCAGCCACCGGCTGAGCGCCCCTCAGCGCCTTGGCCCACTCACCGTATGGCGACTAACGACCAGCTGGCCAGCAAGCAAAAGGTGGCCTTCGGCCTCTGCAATCGCGGCAAGGTCGCCTATCCCGCTTTCGAAGGAGACATAGACATTCGAAGGAGACATAGACAACCCGACTCCCTTTTGCGCGCCCCTCCTGGCCCAGGACCGACGGATCCAGCTCGCCTCTCCTGTGAGGCCCAGTCCCGGCCTTATCGAAAAATCGCCATATGGAGGAACCGAAATGGCGTTCACGTAGAGGCCGTAGTTCTCCAAGACCGGCGCGAGAGCGAGGCTGAAGATGGCATCGCCCCTTCTGAGCACGGTGGCATCCGCTATCCAAGGATCCCTTCGTGTCAGTGCGGATGATCAAAAGCCATCAGACATCTTCGCTTGGACTTCGACGTCGCTACACCCGGGCAACATGACGCCTTGAAGGCAACGGACAGTCATCCCTCGTTCGGGCGAGAAGAGAGGCGCCTTCGGGTTGCGGAGCCATTTCCTCCGCAGTACCTCCCCGAGGCGGAAACAGGCACAGCCATAGCGCCGTGCCATGGCTTCGGCGCCATGTGGCCCGGTCGCCGAAAGCTCGGCCAGGTGGGCCTTGCCAATTCGGTCACGTCCTGCTTGGTCGTCCGCACCGGCGGGTTCCGACGGGCCATCATGGCGCTACCGGCCCTGCCACGACCGCGCCCGACGCCGTCACCGACCACACCTCCGTACTCTACGGATGAGATCATCCTCGGCGTCAAACCGGGAGACGGGCCCTACCGGTGCCCGACGGCCGGCGCCACCTGGCAGGCGGCAGCCTGCCGCCGTGACGTCAGCGGCGTCTGCCCACCGGGGCCGGCGATCGGGCGTGGAGCTGGTGGGCAGCGGTGAGGAGCTGGGCCATCGTGGAGACCGGCACGCTGTTGCGGTAGCGGATGTGCCCACCTGGGCCGACGAGCACGTAGAGGTCGGGCAGCCCGGTGGGGTCGTAGGCCAGGCTCAGCGACTTGGAGGCCATGCCCCACTGCCAGTCCGGCTCCACGACGTTGGTGCCCGCCGCCGCCCGACCGAAGCTCAGGAGCTGGGTGAGGCCATGCCTGCCGCCAGCGAAGGCGCCGTACAGGCCCAAGGTGAGCACATCGAGCCCGGTGGAGGTGAGCTGCCCCAGGTGGGACGCCACCGCCGGGATGCTCGCCGCACAGCTGGCGCAACCACCGGCCACGAACCAGACCAGCAGTGGCCTTCCTCGCAGGGAGGCAATGGTGGCGATCGTGCCGGCCGTCGTCGTGAAGGTGCCGTCGGGCGCCGGTGTGCCCGGGTCGGATGCCGGCTGGGCGGCAGCGGACGCCGCCGCGGGGCCTCCGCGCTGGGACCAGCCGACACCCGCGACCGCCGCGCCGCCGACAGCGCCAGCGGCGAGAACGCCGGCAGCATCTTCG